>JGI24705J35276_12238689_pt1 | contig 37748 bp, 39 predicted proteins | sample TergutNt197P4_FD_35276 | JGI IMG/M metagenome (IMG submission 35276) | reverse complement strand
GGGGGCGAGGTGGCCGCCGCTGTCTCGGCGGCCGGCTCGGCGGCCGACGCGCTCGCGGGCGAGGGAGAGCGACGCGAAGCGATTTTCCTTGAGGCAGCTTCGGCGAAGGTCCGCTGCGGCGAAGCCGCCGAAAAGGGCTCTGGCATTGCCCATCAGGTCCACGGTGCGATCGGGTTCACATCAGAACATGTCCTGCATCGAATGACGTTGCGCGCGCTGGCATGGCGCGACGATTTCGGTGCGGAAAGCTACTGGGCAGACGAGCTAGGCAAGCTCGTCGGTCACCTCGGTGCCGACGAACTTTGGCCACTTGTTGCGTCCCGGTGAGCCAATCGGAGGAAAAGGACCATGACAACCGCCTTACGTTTCGATCCCATCCGTTTGCCGCCGCACTGTCAGGATCTACGCCGCGAGGTCCGGGAGTTCCTGGCCGAGGAGATCGCTGCAGGCACCTTCCATCCGCAAATTCGTGGCAGAACAAGCGCCGAGGGCGCTAAGGGTTTCACTCGCCGGGTTGCCCAGCGGGGATGGATTGGGATGACTTGGCCGAAGCGGTATGGCGGTCAAGAGCGCAGCTTCCTCGAACGCTACGTTGTCACAGAGGAAATGCGGGTGGCAAATGCGCCCGTGCGGCCTTTCTTTGTGGCCGATCGTCAAAGCGGGCCGACCTTGATCCGCTATGCATCGGAGCAGATTAAGCAGTCCATCCTGCCGCGCATCGTCCGCGGCGAAATCAGTTTCTGCATCGGAATGAGCGAGCCGGGTTCGGGTTCGGATCTCTTCGCGGCCAAGACCAAGGCCACAAAAACAGCGGGCGGTTGGCTCATCAATGGCACCAAGATATGGACGAGCAACGCCAACTTGTCCGACTATATGATCGGTTTGTTTCGGACGTCGTTACCGACAAAGGAAAATCGTCGGCACGGTCTGACGTCGTTCCTCGTCGACATGACCACGCCGGGCATCACCTGCAATCCGATCGGGCAGATGACCGGGCAGCGCGAATTCAACGAAGTCGTGTTCCAGGACGCATTTATCCCCGATGACCATATGCTCGGCGAAATTGACGGAGCCTGGAAACAGGCAACAAGTGAGCTAGCCTACGAGCGCAGTGGTCCTGAGCGGTTCCTTGAGACTTATTCGGTCTTGTCTGAGTTTGTCCGGGCGCTTGGAAAGGAACCCGACGTCCGTGCGACAGAAGGGCTTGGCCGCCTGGTGGCACAGTTGCACACGCTGCGCCGCATGTCGGTGGCGGTGGCGGGAATGCTGGAGGCGGGCGGGGAACCCGTGGTCGAGGCGGCTATCGTCAAGGACTTGGGTACGATCTGGGAGCAGCAGCTTCCGCATCGAGTGCGGGATCTCGCCGCCTTCATCGACGGTGTTGCCCTTGATGACTCACAGTTTGGCGACTGCCTCGCCTTCAATACCAAGGTTGCGCCCAAACTGACGATCCAGGGCGGCACCACTGAGGTGCTGCGTGGGATTATCGCGCGCGGGTTGGGGCTGCGCTGAACCAAGCGTTCAGGTGGAAATCACAATGACAGTCACCAGAGACATTCACGTTGAGTCGGCCGGGCATATCACCACCATCGAGATCCGGCGGCCTCCTCTGAACTATTTCGATCTGGCCTTGATCCGGCAGATCGCCGACGCGCTGGAGCAGACTGACACCGACCCCAACTGTCGGGCAGTGGTGCTTGCCGCGCAAGGCAAGGCCTTTTGCGCGGGCGCGAATTTCGGTGCGTCGGGTCCAGCAACGCCCGATAAGGCAAAGGCGGCTTCGGGGGAACTCTATCGCGAAGCCGTGCGCATCTTCCGTAGCCGGAAGCCGATCGTGGCGGCGGTGCATGGCGCTGCAATCGGGGGTGGGCTGGGGCTCGCTATGTCGGCGGATTTTCGCGTCACCTGCCGCGAAGCGCGCTTCGCTGCGAACTTTACCAAGCTGGGCTTCCATCCTGGGTTTGGACTGACCGTGACGCTACCCGAAGTCGTCGGCCCGACCAATGCAGCCCTGATGTTCTATACGAGCCGCCGCGTCACTGGCGAGGACGCGTTCAAGATGGGCCTGGCCAGCGTACTGGTTCCGCAGGACGAGGTGGGCACTGTGGCGCACCGGCTCGCTGGCGAGATCGCCGAATGTGCGCCGCTGGCCTTGCTTTCGACGCGCGCTACGATGCGTGCAGGACTTGCCGAGCGCGTCGCAAGAGCGACAGAGCATGAACTTGAAGAACAGTCTTGGCTGCGCCAGACCGAGGATTTCAAGGAAGGCATCAAAGCAACGGCCGAACGACGTCTGGCAAATTTCAGAGGTCTATAGGCATATCGATGCCAGAATTGGTCCGGCCATAGCTCATTTGCCGGTGAATTCCGGCTTTCGCTTTTCGATAAAATGCGCCACGCCCTCCTTGTAGTCGGCGGTGCTCCGACACTTGATGATCTCCTCCTCTGCCATTTGGGTGGCTTCTGCCAGGTCCTGAAAGTGCGCCAGTACTAGCTGACGCTTGATAATGCGCATCGAGCGCGGCGATGAGAGATTGGCAAGATCAGCCGCGATCCCATGAACGGCGGATTCAAATCCTTCCGCCGGCAGCACCTTGACAAGACCTACGCGCTCCGCCTCCTCCGCACCAATGGTCCGCGCCGACAGGAGCAGGTCGGCTGCATTCATCGGACCGACAAGCCTGCTCAGAATCCATGCGCTGCCATGCTCAGCCACGAGGCCGCGCCGGGCGAACGAAGTCGTGAGCTTGGCACCGGCCGCCATGTAGCGCAGGTCGCAGTAGAGTGCGATGCAGAGACCCACGCCGGCGACGGGGCCGTTAATGGCGGCGATGATCGGCTTGGGCACGTTGAGCAGATAACTATAGCGCTGCTCGAAATTGCCTAAGCGTCGCTCTGGCGGGGCGGTCGGGGCTCCGCTCGCGTTCTGAGCCAGTTTGTTCATCTGGACGCCGACACAAAATCCGCGCCCCGCACCGGTTAAGACGATTGCTCGCACAGCCTCGTCGGAGGCTGCAGCCGCAATACGATCGCGCAACGCGGCCTCCAGTTCCGGGCTCCAGGCATTCATGCGTTCGGGGCGGTTGAACGTCAGCGTTGCGACGCGATCCTTGACGTCGACCAGAATTTCCTGCGCTTGCATTGCCTTCCCTCCGACCTGCACCCCCGTATCAAGCCGGATCTAGACGGCAAAGCCATTCATGTTATTGAGCGACAATTACACATGCATGAAAGTTGGCTCAGATGTCGAATGCGGTGATTAAGTCGGCTCGACGGCTGTTTGAGGTGCTGGAATATTTCGATGAGATCCAGCAGCCGATCAGTCTGAAGGATATCGCGGCACATTTCGAATACCCGGCGTCAAGTGCGTCGGCGCTACTTAAGTCAATGGTCGTAATGGGTTATCTCGATTACGATAGTTACTCGCGCACCTACATGCCGACGATGCGGATCGCCACGCTCGGCAACTGGGTCCAGGGCGCGCTGTTCGGCGAGGGCGGCGTTCTCGCACTGATGAAGCATATGAGCGATCTGGCGCACGAAACTATCAGCATTGGCACGCAGAGTGATCTCTTCATGCAGTACATTCACGTTGTGCCATCGACCTATGCAATTAGATATCATTTGAAGCCGGGAACGCTGCGTCCGTTGGCACGATCGGGGATCGGCTGGCTACTACTGAGTGCACGCAGCGACGAAACCATCGAAAGGTTGTTGAGACGTATCAACGCCGAGGAACCAGATCGCAAACTTCGGATCGCGCTTCCCGACCTGATGTTGCGCGTCAAGGAAATCCGCAAGCAGGGGTATGTGTTCTCTCAACACACAGTCACGCCTGGCGCGGGTGTCATTGGAATGTTGCTGCCGGAGCGCCGTCACGGACGGATCCTGGCGATCGGTGTTGGCGGGCCGGTTGATCGTCTTCAGGAAAAAAAGCGACGGATATTGTCGGAACTCCGCGCAGGGATCCCGCGCTTTGTCGGAGAGAGCGCCGCCTGACTCGCTTTTCACGTATGTAGAAAAGCAAACGCTCTTATGAAAAAGGTGGATCGGCCACACTGTTATGAGCATAGTGAGCTAGCCTTTGCTACAGAGAATAGCGGGTGGTTGGAGACGATCCGATGCAGGAATCCGTGGTACATATCGCGATGCGCGCCAGAGCGATGAGCGCCTTGGATGAGCGGAACCAGGAACGCTTTTTCTTAATGTTCCACTGAGTGCTCCCGCGCCACCTCATCAGACACGGAGACCTGAGGACGTATCATGAATTATCGTTCGAGCCTATTCGCATGCGTTATCGCGCTGAGCGCGTCGTCCAGCCTTCCGGCCCTCGCCGAGAACGTGCGGATCGGGATCGCCGCACCGTTGTCGGGTGGCGCCGCCACCTACGGCCAGGATCAGAAGCGCGGCGCTGAACTTGCCGTGGAGGCGATCAATGCGAAGGGTGGAATCCTTGGCGGCCGCAAGATTGAACTGGTGTTTGAAGACGATAAGGGCTCCCCGCAAGGGGGGGTAGCCGCCGTCCAAAAGCTGATGTCGATCGGTCGGGTCAAGGCAATTACTGGTGGCTCAAATAGCTCCGCAGTGCTCGCTGAGTCGTCAGTGACCAAAGGACGCTTGCTGCAAGTCAACGCCGCGGCGCAGGCCGACGCGATCACCGAGCAGGGCAGTCCATGGCTGTTTCAGATCAATAACACCGTTTCCGCCAACTCGAGCTCTTTCAATACGTATATTGTCAACGTGCTGAAGCCAAAGACAGTCGCTTACATGGGCGAGAACACGGAATTCAACAAAACGGTGCTCGAACTGTTGCGGGAGCAGCTCAAGGTCGCAAATATCGAACTCGTCAACGTCTCGACCTACGACGCCGACACCAACGACTTCACATCGATCATCACCAAGATCAAGTCGCTCAATCCCGACATGCTCTACGTCTCTGACGCTTACCCGGCCCGTGCCGCGCAGCTGTGGAAGCAGGTTCGGCAACTCGGTGGATTTCCCAAGGAGGTCATGTCTCCTGGTGTCGTCGTCCCTGGCATGTTGGTGCCAGCGGAGGGAGCGATGGACGGTGTAATCACCGGCGAGATCTTCATGGTACCTTCACAGCTCCCAGAGACAAAGACGTTCATTGATGCCTATGTAGCTAAGTACGGCGCCAATCCCGGCAAGGGCAGCCTCGTAATCTATGAGGCAGTGAACGTGATCGCGGCAGCGATGGATAAGGCTGGTACGGACTCCGACTATGACAAATTATCGAAGACCATCCGCGAGAACAGCTGGCCGTCGCCACGAGGCGAACTGAAGTTCGACGCCAAGGGACGCGCCCGCGCGCCGTACTTCTTCATCCAGCAGGTTAAGGAAGGTAAGCTCGTTCAGCTCGAAATGGTTAAGGCCGAATGAGTGATCATCGATCTGCCGCGAAAGATATAACATGAACCTGCTGCTGCAAACGCTGATCAACGGGCTTGTGCTCGGCGCCAGTTACTCTGTCATCGCGGTTGGTCTCACACTGGTATTCGGCATTCTCCATATTGCCAATTTTGCGCACGGGGCGTTCTTCGCGATCGGAGCCTATGCTGTACTACTGCTGAGTGCCATTGGCGTGCCGTATTTTGTGACGTTGCCAATAGCCGTTGCGATCACAGCGTTGATCGGCTTCGCCACGGAGTTCTCAGTTATTCGGCGCGCCATTCAGGGCCAGAATCATCACGGCTCGATCATTGTTACCTTCGCGCTCAGTCAGGCGGCGGTTGCAGTACTAATACTGCTGTTTGGGCCCGATCCGCATCCAATCAGCTCGCCGCTTGGCACCAGCACACTGTCGGTGGCTGGCATGTTGATCGCTGGTCAGCGCGTCTTTGTCCTTGTGGTCTCGATCCTCGTGCTAGCGGGGTTTGCGGCTTGGTTGAAGTACTCAGTCAAAGGACAGCAGGTGCTTGCGGTTGCCCAGAATCCGCGCGGCGCGCTGTATTCGGGTATCAATGTGCCGATGATCCGTAGCCTGTCTTTTGTCGTTGGTGTAGCGGCTGCGGGGCTTGCAGGCGCGTTGCTCGCACCGATCGTTACGGCCTATCCAACAATGGGGCATGCCACTCTGGTCACCGGATTCACTGTGGTCATTCTTGGCGGGATGGGAAGCATCTCCGGCGCCTTGCTCGGCGCGCTCCTGATGGGAGTCGCCAACGCTATGTCTGAGACCTACCTGTCTGTGTCGTGGACGCCTGCACTCGGTTGGGTTTTGGTCATCGCAGTGCTGCTGCTTTGGCCTCAGGGGCTTATGGGTCGCCCGCAACTGCACAGGCATTGAAGATGTCGATTCCGTCAACAGACTCGGCCCTTGCTGTTCCGCCACGTCCAAATCAGGAACTGGTCGCTCGGTCGCGTGGGAAATTCGTCGTTCCGCTTGCCGTCGTTGCCGCGATTATTGCGACAGCGACAGTAGGTTTCGTGGTGTCGAACGCCTTCATCCTCACTCTGGCGGGTTACACCTGCGCCTTTGCGCTGTTCGCACTGAGCATCAACGTCATGCTTGGCGGGCTCGGCGAAGTGCCGCTCGGCCAGTGCATCTTCTTCGGTCTCGGCGCCTATAGCGTTGCGGTCGGCATGGTTAAGTACGGATTGTCATTTGAGCAATCCATAGCCGTCGCGATACTAGTGTCGATTGCTGCGGCGGCGCTGATTGGCGTCGTGACCCTCAAGCTGACCGGCGCGTATTTCTCCATTGTTTCGTGGGGATTGTCGGGCGTGGCGATGGTCGCAGCGCTCAACCTGACGCACTTCACGGAAGGCCCTCTCGGCATCTTCGGTTTTCCTCCGATTACAATGGGACCATTTCTTCTGACTGACCCGCGCAGCTACCTCTTTGTGACGGCCGCGCTGCTCATCGTCGTGACGTTGGTCCTCTATTATGTCCGGGACTCGCGTTTCGGGTGCGCTCTCGAGAGCATTCGACAAAATCGGCACCTGGCTCAGTCGGTTGGTGTTGACGTGTTCCGCCAGCGGTTGAAAGCGTTCATGTTGAGTGCGCCAATCGCTGCACTCGCCGGCGCATTCTGCGTTCCGTACACGCAGATCGTCACGCCGGAAGTGTTTTCGGTGTCGAACACGGTCGACGGTCTGTTGATGGTGCTGATTGGGGGTACCGGTCTGCTGGCTGGTCCGATCGTTGGTGCAGCGATCTTTAGCGTCCTTCCATATTTCTTGGACCTTGATCCCAACATCAGGATCCTGGTTTTCTCAATGGCCATCGTCGTGATCATGATCTTTGCGCCTGGCGGTCTGCACCAGATTGCCAAGAAATTGATGGCGCGCCTCAGTGGAGGTAACCATGTCACAACGGCCAGATAGCCACGTCATGGCAACTGCTGCGATCGAGGCCGCCAGCATCCGCAAACACTATGGTGGTGTGAGGGCGCTCGATGGCGTTAGCCTGTCGGTCGCGTCAGGCGAAGTGTTCGGCATCATCGGTCCCAACGGCGCGGGCAAGTCGACATTGTTCGATGTTCTCTGCGGCATCACCAAGGCGTCCAGTGGCGACGTAACGGTTTTGGGCCACAACGTTGCACAGATGGACCCCCATCTTGTCGCCAGATTGGGCGTTGCGCGGACATTCCAGCGGACGGCCGTATTCGGTGAAGTGACGGTCTACGAAAATCTGCGGTACGGCCGCCACGCCAGCTTTCGTCACTCTGTGGTCGGACGTATGGTCGGCAGTCCCCGCTATCGGAGGGAAGAAGCCGAATTTCGCGCCAAGGCAGAGGAGGTGCTGGAGCTTTCAGGGCTTAGGGACGACCGCAATCGTCTTGGCAACGTCCTTGCATATGGCGTGCAGCGTCGGCTCGCCGTGGCTGTGGCGTTGATGTCAGATCCCAAGGTGCTCTTCCTCGATGAGCCGGCCGCGGGAATGAACGGCCGGGAGACGGCTGAATTCATTGCACTTGTCAAGACCATTGCTCCAGGACGGACGGTCGTGATCGTTGAGCACGACATGACGGTCATCAAGGCGCTATGTGGCCGCGCGCTGGTCGTGGTCGACGGACGGCCCATCACAGTGGATGCTCCCGAGCGCGTGTTCAAGCATGAAGAGGTCATCTCGGCCTATCTCGGAGCGGAAGATGACTGAGCTACTGCGCGTCGAGTCCGTTGTTGCGGCGTACGGCAAGGTAACTGCATTACGTGATGTCTCGGTCGTCGTGCAGCCGGGAGAGATCGTGGCAATCCTTGGTGCCAACGGCGCTGGCAAAACAACGCTGTTGAACACCATTTCTGGCGTGCTGCCTATCATGGGCGGTGCGATTATTTTTAATGGGCAGAGAATTGACGGCAGGAAGCCTTGGCAGACCAGCCGACTTGGTATCAGTCACGTTCCGGAAGGGCGGGAAATCTTTCCGGACATGACGGTCGAAGCCAACCTCAAGATCGTTGACTCCTTCGGAGGCGGCCCCAAGTTTGAGATCGACGAGGTGCTCGAGATGTTTCCGCGTCTGCGGGAGCGGTTCGCGCAACTTGCCGGCGGCTTGAGCGGCGGTGAACAGCAGATGCTGGCGATCGGGCGGGGGTTGATGGCGTGCCCGCGGCTTATCCTGTTCGACGAGCCTTCGCTCGGTCTGTCGCCAGTGTTGACGAAATTCGTTTTGGCTTCGATCGCGAAGCTCAAGCAGAGAGGGATCGCCAGTCTCCTAGTGGAGCAGAATATGCGTGCGGCGCTGCGGATTGCCGACCGTGCCTATGTGCTGCGGGTCGGCCACATCGTCAGGGCAGGCTCGGCCGCGGAGATCGCCTGCGCGCCGGATATTCAGGAAGCTTACCTTGGCGTCTGAACGCAATATCAACGAGGACGTGAAAAATGCCAGCCGACTACAGACTGCCTGATGGAAGTTGTGATTGCCATGTGCACATCTATGGGCCATACGACCGTTTCCCGATGGTGCAGGAAGGCCGTTTCACGCCGGCGCAGCCCAATCCGGTGGAATCACTGTTTGCGATGTGGGAGTCGATCGGCGTTTCTCGCGGCGTGATTGTGCATGCTCTCGGCGCTGGTCCCGACAACGAGGTAACACTAGACGCCCTACGTCGCTTTCCGGACAGGCTGCGCGGCGTCGCCGTGCTGCAACCAGATGTGACTGACCGCCGGCTCAACGAAATGACCGACGCAGGATTCAAGGGCGCGCGCATCAACATGCTGCGACAGGATGGCAAGCCGGTGTCGTCCGGTGGTATGGACTTCGAGGGACTGAAGGCGATTGCGCCACGGCTGGCCGAACGCGGATGGCACGCGCAGCTCTGGATCGAAACCGGCGACCTTGATGAGCTCGCTCCAATCCTGGAGAAGCTGCCTTTGAATTTTGTCATCGACCACATGGGACGAACGATGGCGGACAAGGGAGTTGAGTTCCGCGGCTTTCAGACGTTTTGCGAGCGCCTGAAGGACGGGCGGTATTGGTGCAAACTGTCCGGCGCAGACCGCAACACTCGAAAGGGAACGCCCTACGACGATACGGAGCGTTTCATGGAGGCTTTGGTGCAGGCCAATTCGGACCGGCTGGTTTGGGGGTCCGACTGGCCGCATGTTGGACACACACCGCAGACGCTCCCTGCCGAAAACGATCTGCTTCGCATGTTCATCAAATGCGTGCCGGACGAGTCGATCCGACGCAAGATCCTAGTCGACAATCCTGTCCGGCTCTACGGATTCTAATCAGTGACCCGTCGTTTGTGGCTTGGCGCCGGTGATCCGGCGCCAAGCGCAGTATTACGCCTGCTCGGCGCCAATCCCCTTCTGCCAAGTTGAAGGTTTGCCGCCGAACCCGCGCCTGTCGCGCTTGGAGAGCCAATAGCCGAACTGGGGCGCGACATTGGCGTAGTTGGGATCAGCCCCGAGCTTTTGCGCTGCGTCCATCGCCCAATTCGGATTATTGAGAAACTCCCTGCCAACCCCTATCAGGTCAGCTTGGCCCTGCTGCAGGATCGTCTCAGCCTGATCCCCGTGAACAATCAATCCCACAGCCATCGTCATGATATCAGCTTCGCGACGGATCTGTTCGGCGTAGGGGACTTGGTAGCCATAGGTATTGAGTCGGAAGAAATTCGGCACCTTGCTGGTCAGTCCACCTGTGCTGCAATCGATCACGTCGACGCCGCACTGCTTCAGAAGACGCGCGAGCGTAACGTTTTGTGCCGGGCCCCAGCCGGCTTCATCCTCGATCGAAAGGCGCATGAATAACGGCTTGGATTGTGGCCAGTAATGGCGGACGGATTCCACCACTTCCAATGCAAAGCGCATACGGTTGGCCTCCGATCCGCCGTAGCGATCGGTGCGCTGGTTTGCCTCCGGTGACAGGAATTGGTGGATCAGATAACCGTGGGCGCCGTGCAATTCGATCATGTCGAAGCCCGCGCGATGGGCGCGCTCAGCAGCTTTGCCCCAGGCGTCGACGACATCCTTGATCTCGTCGAGCCGAAGTTCGCGGGGGACGGTCCAGCCTTCAGCATAGGGAACGCTGCTCGGCCCGATGATGTCCCATGCGTCCCAGTCTTCCACTTGGCGCTGGTAGGGCAGGGGGCCATCGCCTTCCCACGGGCGGCGTGTCTTGCCCTTACGGCCGGTGTGGCCGAGCTGAATCCCGGCGGCGGCACCGCGCGCCTTGATAAATTCAGCGATATTGCGCAGCGGCGCGATGAATTTGTCGTCCCACAGTCCAAGATCGCCAAGCGTACCGCAGCCTCGTCGCTCCACTTTGGTGGATTCGACGATGACGAGGCCGGCGCCTCCCGCTGCAAACCGGCCTGCATTGACGAGATGCCAATCAGTTGGAAAGCCGTTTTCGGCGGAATACTGATGCATCGGTGCGACCACAATCCGATTCTTGAGCATCAGATTCCGAATGTTAAACGACGAAAAGAGCAGTGGCTGCGTCACGCTTGATCCTCCCTGATCCATTGGGGAAGAAAGTAACCGACGGCGAATCGCAGAGCCACTCCTTTGATCGCCGATGGCGCCTTTTCATTGATATGAAAAGAGAGTGGCCAGTGTGGACCTCAAATCCTCTTCGCCTGCCTGGGCGTAAAACCGTTCGGGCAAACGCGAGAGTAGGGTTCCCGATAATCATCAAAGAAGCTACGAATAGCGCTCCCACCAATACTTGGCTTGTAACCTTGAACACGAGTCGGTTGGTCTGCCCGCGCCGCTGTGCGCTTCTGACTTGAGATAAAGACACGTCGTAGGTTTTCCGCGTTGCAGCTACGGCAGCCCTTGTCGGAATAGGCACGCGTGATCCAGAAACGGTGGGTTCCTGGGTGGCTGCCAAATCTATTGGCTCTGCCAATGCTGGACCGAAAGGGTAATGTTTGGAGCCGAAACATAGGTAACTCCGGCGGAGGATGGGCTGACTTTTGGTAAATCAGGCCACATCTTCCATCTCGGCTTTTGCCGCCTCATAGAGCCTGAGCATGCTGACTTGGGCGCGCTCGCGCACCATCCGTCAGGCTGTGGCGCTGTCGCATCCGAATTGCGGTGGGGTTGTTTTCCAGGATCAGCCACACGGTCATCGCAGGCCGGTAGATCACCTCCAGCGCCTCACGGATCTCCAGCATGGTTAGGACTGACCTCGCCGCGCCTCTCAACGCGGCCGCATCCTCCGGCTCGTCCCGAACGGCTCCGCGGGGCCGGCGGTGGCCCCGCCTCAAAGCGGAGCTTTGTTTTGATTGAGACACTTTCATGGATACATGATAACAATCTAATTGATTTTACTGGGTTTTTTTCTATTTATCATCCCCCCGAACGGGTCTTTTTTCCAGGGCTTGCCAGTTCAGTTGCTGGTTGAAGCGATTAAGCGATCACCTGCAGCAATAACGAGGTGCTCGTCGCAAGCGCACTGCAAGCATTGGACTGCCAACCTGCAGAAGGGCGGCTTTCGCGCCGCCAGACGTCATCGCTGGACAAGTCAAAATTTTTCCACAATTAGTAATCTCTCGTCGAAGCTGATTCGTGTGCGTTGCGTCCTGCGTGTCCTCTCTTGCGGGCTGGTTCATGACACACCACGAGGACGCGGCTTATGGCCGCGACATCATGCTGCGCTGGTGCGCGCTCGCCGAGCAAAGGTTGCGGTACCTCGCTGAATTGTTTGAAACCGGACGCTGGCGCCGTTTGTACTCCGAACGCGCATTTCTTGAGAACGTCCGGGAAGCGAAGCGGGCGGTGGAGGTCTGGCGCGATCTGTCGACCAAGGGAGCGCGCTCCGCGGTTTGGACGGAGCGGCCGGTGCCTGCCGCGGCGCCGTTACCCGACAACGTGCCGCCGCAAACGGTGCAGCCGAAATCCGTTCAAATCGCCGCGTCGGTGCCGCTTGCGATCCTAGAGGCACTGAGCAATCCGCTAACGCCGCAGGCTGAGCCTGGTCCGCAGGCGGAATTGGTCCAGCAAGACGAAAAACATCCCAAGCCACCCGCCGCGACGGCGCCTGTTGTCGACTTCACGCCCGACCGTGACAGCATCAAGGAGCGCTATCCGCTGCTGCGTACCACGTTCTAACCGGCCATAATTCTCCTGCAGTCCGTGAATGACGGCACCAGCAAGCCGTCAACACCTATCGCCGCACCACGTTGCCCCCGACCACCACCTGCGCATGACGCTGCGCGCTCTCGGCGGACAGGTCCGTCGTCACCACACGGGCGTGATCGAGGCCGACCACCGCGCCGCGGGGCGCTTCCGAGATCGTGTTGCTGCTGACGAGCGCGGTGCCTGCGCCCGGCACGACCGATACGCCGATGCCGACAAATGCTTTGCGGATCACGTTGCCGGTGATCGCGACATCGCGCAGATATTGGCCCCAGCCGGCGACGATGCCGAAGGAGGGCGCGTTTTCAATGACGTTGCCAGTGACTGACGTATCGGCCTCGACATAGATGCCGATCCCGGCGTCATCGTCGGGAGCGGTGCCGATCGGCCGTTTCGGCAGCAGGTTGCGGATGATATTGCCCTGGACGACCGCGATGCGGCCGCCCTCGTTGAAATTGCAGACGGATACGCCGAGTGCTGCGCCGTCGACGGTGTTGTTGGCGATGACAGCACCCTCAAAAGCGAATTCCGAATAGAGCGCGACCTCGCGCACGTCGTTGACGCTGTTGCCTGAGATCTGGATGTTGGAGGCCGAGTTGCCGCGCACCGCGGAATAGTCGCAATTGTGGATGTGATTGCCCCGCACGATCACGTTGGCCGCGCGAAAGGCGTTGATAGCGTTGCCGTACTGCCCGGACCCACTGGGGCCCGCCTTGATATCCTCAATGCGATTGTCGGCAACCAGCGTGCCGTCATCGCCGATGGCGGTGCGCAGGATCTCGATGCCGTTGTCGTTGGTGCCCCTGATGGTGTTGCGCGAGACGATCAGGCCCAGTGCATCGAAGGAAATGACGGCAGTCGCGGCGGTATTGGTGAGGATGTTGCCGCTGATGTCGCCGGATACCTGCTCGAGCCAGATGCCGTTGCCGCCGCTGTTGATGAATTCGCAATCGGTCACACGGACGTCGCGCCCGGCAAGGCAATGCAGCAGGCCGCGCCGCGTCGGCAGCGGGATATTGGCGCCATCAAGCGTGATGCCCGATAGTGCGAGGTTGGCGGCCCCTTCGCTCAGGAACATCGAAGTCCCGCCGGTGAAGACAAGCTTGGTCGCGCCGCGTACGCCGGTGAGCTGCGAACCGTTCTGCAGCCGTAACGGACCAGTGCGATAGACCCCCGGCGGCAGCGCGAGCGGCACTTGCGCGCGCGCCGTCTCGTCGATCGCGCGCTGCAGGCTCCTGGTCTGATCGTCTCCGCTGCCCGGTCGTACGCCATATTGCGTGACGTCGCGTCCGAGCGCCGAGGCCAACGGCGCGGTGCGCGCGGCGTCCACCGGCATCGCAAGCGCGCCAGCAAAGCCGGTGGCGGATGCCCCGATGAGGCGGCGGCGATTGACGTTCATGGTCGCGGCTCCGGCGGACGCGGGTCAGTCCGCTCATTTCTAGGTAGCGCAAAAAGCCGCTGGCAGAGGCTGTGGCGATGACGGAGGAAAAGGATTGTTCGGGTAGGGTTAAATCTTTACCGCGCGCGAGCTGAATCTCCGGCATGGTCAAATGATGAGCCGCCCTTGCCGATCGGCAATCTTGATTGCGACTTCGGTTCCCGAGTTGAAATCGAGGCGGTCGGCTTCGATGCCGTCGCTGAAGATGGTGCCGTTCTCCGGCATCAGCGAACGGACCCGCAATTCGTCGGAGGCATCAAGCGTTCCACAGACGAGGTTGGTTTTCGACGTGCGGCTGGGGAAGGGCTCTCGGACGGCGAAGCGCAACTCACGGGCATCCCAGGAGAGCGGCGCATAATCCGCTGGTCTCGAAGCGTGAGAGAAAGCTCCGGCAATCGCGACTGAGCCGGTGACGATGCTCTTGAACCAGGCGGTTGAGCCGAGCCCTGTCGACACGATAAGTCCGCTCGATGATTGCTTCTCCGTCGCCTCTCCGGCCGCGATCTCGTAGATCGCGGAAGTGTGCGTGCGAGCCCCGATAAAGAGATCGTTAACGGCATGGAGCATCTGGCCGTCAGTAAGCCGCGCCTGTGCCATGGTCACCGTCTTGCTGTCGCGCTTCTCGGCGGCGATCTCGGGCAGCAATTTCGCCAGATCATGAGGAGCGAAGGGGAGGAGAGTGCCGTCATAACGCTTGGGGTCGGGATTGAGCCCGATCAGCGGGTGGCCGTCGAGATACTTCATCGTGTTGGCGACGACGCCGTCCTGGCCGAGCGCGATCACGATATCCGAAGGACCGAAGATGAAGTTGGGCAGAAAGCTCCGCTCGATCACCTGGTAGCGGCCCCATTGCTCCAGCACCTGAGTGGTCAGGTGCTGTTGCTCGCGGTAGACATCATGCTCGCGTTCGTAGTCTGAGAAATCGGCGCCCAGATGCTCCACATAGAAGCGCGCCTGCGCCGCCGTCAGAAATCGCGCGATGAGATCCTCCATTCTGGTTTTGCGCGTGACCAGAACGACCTTGCGATCATTGGCGGCGGGCATTGGTGGCCTCCTTCACCTTCGGTTTCTCAATGAGCTGGCTGAGCAGATCCGGTGAGACGTTGAGCTGTCCGATCTTCTCGGCTTTCTCAGCGATGCCGGTGAAGGCCTGCGCGATCAGCTGACCCGGCTGCATTCCGGCAGAGGCGAGTGCCTGGATTACCCGCGTATCGACGCCTTCGAAGATCTTCATCAGCGCGCCGACCCGATAGGCTTCCGCATCTGCCAGTGTCCGCGTGTTCTCGGCGTTGAGGTCGACAAAATCCTTCCGCTTTCCTTCCAGCGCGATGTCTGCGACCATGCCGGCTTGCCTCAGTTCATTGCGCTTGGCGGCGACGCTGGCCTCGGCGTCCATCTGGGTTTCTCGGATCGAACGCTTCTTCTGCTCAACCGCGATTTCCGTATCCAGCTCGCTCTCGCGAATGGCGCGCTCCTGCTCAACCGCGGAGTTGCGGCGAGCGAAGATCGCTTCGTCGGCATTCTTCAAGATCGCTTCGCGAGCTTCGGCTTCCAGCGCCTTTGCGGTGTCTGGCGTCGGTTTGATGCCGCGGATGGCGACGCCCAGGATTTCAAGGCCAAGGGAGGCGATGTCCGCACGGGCACGCAAGCCTGATGCAATGGTCTCGGCGAGACGGTCGGAGGCTTGCAGCGCTTCCTTGAGCGTCAACCCCTTCACGACTTGCTGGGCGAGAACTTCGACGGTGCCGAGGATACGCTGCGGGAGCTTCTCCGGGTCGTCCGCCTCATAGGTCTTGCCGTCAGGCTTGAGCGCGAAGTTGAGCATCGCGGCTGCCTTCTTTGGTTCGCTGACGCGATAGGTGACGTGGCCCTGGATGGTGAGGGTCTGAAAGTCCCGTGCGATCTGCTGGAAGATAAAGGAGGCGTCGCGGCTGCCGATCGGAACTGCGACGAGGGAGGTGACCGGGGCGTAGTACAGCGTGGAAAGGCCCGCGCCTTCGGCGACGACGGTGCCGGCGCGATACTTCAACAGATAGGTGGTGGGTTGAGCCTTGATGAACCGGATGCCAAACATTTTTTGCTCTCCAATAAGTTGGTCTGGGCAACTAAGTAAGTTGCACTGTACAACTAAGATGGCTAGTGTCAAGCGCAATTGGTGGGAAGGGGAGTGCGGTGGCAGAAAAGCCTATTCAAGATGGTGGGAAATCGGGCCAACTCGATTTTCCGCGGCCGCTGACGACAGTGGATGTCGTCATCTTTGCGATCAGGAAAGACACGCTCCACGTCCTGTTGGTGCAGCGCCCGATACATGAGGGCGAGCCGTATCCTGGTCAGTGGGCGCTCCCCGGAGGTTTTGTCGATATTGCCCGGGACCGCGACCTCGAAGCCTGCGCGGCACGCAAGCTGAAGGACAAGACCGGCCTGATCAGCCCGTATCTTGAGCAGCTCGGAAGCTGGGGAAGCGCTGCGCGCGATCCGCGCGGTTGGTCCGCCACGCACGCTTATTTTGCGCTTGTTTCTGAAGCTGCCGGCTCAGTTTCGCTTGCTCCCGACGCGCAGTGGTTTCCGGTCATCGCGGGCAAGATCAAGCCCAGGCTCGCTTTCGATCACGGCGACATCCTTGCTGCAGCCATCCAGCGCCTGCGCAGCAAGGTCGAATACACCTCACTGCCCGCCTATCTGATGCCACTGGAATTCACCTTGCCCGACTTGCAGCGGGTCTACGAGATCGTGCTGGACCGGCCCCTCGAGAAAAGCGCGTTCCGCACGCGGATTCTCGCAACCGACCTGATCGAGCCGATCGACAAAATGCGACGCGGACCGAACCGTCCGGCGCAGCTCTATCGGCTGAAGAAGAGCAAGGAGCCGGTGTATTTTGTAAGGACCTTCAATCCGCCGGAGTAAGTCAATTGCACGCGGAGCCTCGGACTGAATTCGTGCAACCCGGCGGTTTTGTTCGCCCGGACAGCTTCAGATGTCGGGCCATCTTCACCATCTCCAGCAGCATGGCTTCGCCGGCATCGACCAGCTCTTCCATCGTGATGCGGGGCGGCGTTCCCTTGTGGCGCGACGTGTTGATGCGCGCAAGCGGTGGGACATGGATGAAGGCCGCGAGCAACGGGCCATGGCCGGCGTTGACTGTCTCGATCGCGCGCCAGCTCAGATAGTTGCAGAGATAGCTGCCGGCGTCGCGGGAGAGGCGGGCATCGATGCCCGTTGAGAGCGCGGCGCGCAGCAGCCGCGCGGTATGTGGCCCGAAAGGTATGGCGTCGGCGTTTGGTACGATCGTGCCCCTGCGGGTGCGGGCATGCGCGGCATCTGGCCACAGCATGGTAACGGCGTTGCGCGCGCGGCTCTCGATCCGCAGATGGCGCGTTCGTGACGCCAGGCCGAACATCAACAGCGCATGCGGCCCGTGCCGCGCGATCAGCTCCGGCAGTTGCCGGTCGACCGCCGTGTACGTCACCGGAAAGACATGCGTTGCAAATTCGACATCGTCGAAAGCAGGGCGACGTAGCTGCGACAGCCGCACTATCAGCGGCTGCGTCGGGTTGAAGGGAGCGCCCGGAAACGGGCCGAAACCGGTGAGGAGAATGCGGAGCCTATCGCTCACCGCAACAGTTCCAGGATCTGCTCGGCGGCTAGCGAAGGCGTGATCTGGCCCTCGGCAACCTCGCTCTCGATCTTTTTCACCTTCGCCCGCACGGATGCCTCGCTGCGCAGCCGCGCCAGCATCCGCTGTTCAAGCATCGACCACATCCACTTCACCTGCTGCTCGCGCCGCCGTGCCGGGAAATCGCCGGAGGCGGTCATCGCTTTGCGGTGGTCGAGGACCTTCTGCCATAGCTCGGCGATGCCCTTTCCGGTGAGCGCGGAGTAGGTCACGACTGGCGGATGCCAATGTTCCGAACGGGGAGTCAGGATGCGTAGCGCGCTGCGGTAATCAGCTGCCGTGGTGTTGGCGCGCTTGAGATTGTCGCCATCGGCCTTGTTGACCGCGATCATGTCGGCCAGCTCGATCAAGCCCTTCTTGATGCCCTGCAGTTCGTCGCCGCCGCCCGGCAGCATCAGCGCCAGGAAGAAATCGGTCATGTCGCAGACGGCGGTCTCGGACTGCCCGATTCCGACGGTCTCGACCAGCACGACATCGAAGCCCGCGGCCTCGCACAAGAGCATCGCCTCGCGGGTCTTGGCGGCTACGCCGCCGAGCGTGCCAGAGGAAGGCGAGGGGCGGATATAGGCGTAATCGGCGGCCGACAGTCGCGCCATGCGCGTCTTGTCGCCGAGGATCGAGCCGCCGCTGCGTGCCGAGGAAGGATCGACCGCAAGTACCGCGACCTTTTGCCCGCGTTCAATCAGGAACATGCCGAGCGCGTCGATGGTGGTGGACTTGCCGACGCCAGGCGAGCCAGTGATGCCGACGCGGATCGCTTTCCCGGTTTCTGGAAGCAGGATCTGCACAAGCTCGCGCGCGGCCGCCTGATGGTCGCTGCGCCGGCTCTCGATCAGCGTGATCGCGCGCGCCAGTGCCGCATGGTGGCCCGCGCGCACGTCCTGCGCCAGCCCCTTGATGTCGAGCGGACTACGGGAGGTCATTGCTGGTCGTCTTCATCGCTCTTGGGGCGCTCGCCGCCGAAGATTCGGATACCTTCCGGCGTCAGAAAGGGTTGCAAGGTTTTCCAGGGCACGAAAGCGACACAGCCGGTCAGGACGACCGTATAGGGCGGATAGTGGAAGGTCAGCCCAGAACTTTTTCCGGCTTCGGTCGAGGGGGCGAGTGTCACTGCGCCGATCTTCAAGAGTCTTGGTTCGATATCCTTGAACCAGTGCTCTTCGGCGAAGCTAGTATCGTTTTCGCCACTCTTCTCCATTTCGACCTTGAGCGAAGCGATGAGGGCCTCGCGTATCGCCTTCATGGTCGGCCCGCCGTCAGCTGTCTCGGCGAAGAAGGGGCGGATGCTGATCCGCTTGTTCTCTGCCTTGTCCCAAAGGATGGTGTCGAGGGTGTAATTCGTATGCGGCGCGCCGTGCGTATCAGCGGCATCGGACCTGACGATGCTGACATAGCGACCACCAACAATGGAATGCACGGCGTAGTCGCGCTGGTACTCCCAGCGGCCCCGATCTTTATCCTTGAATGATTGCGGATCCTCTTTCAGCGAAGCGGCAGCATCCGCCGCACTGGTGTTCATCCACTTCTTGCCTTCCGCGAGGCAATCGGCTGCAAGCTGCGCATCGGCCTTGATCTTCTTATCAAGAACGACGGTGGCGTCGATTGCCTTGGTCCTGATCGCAGCATCTGGTTTTGGTTCGGCGGCGTGGCTCGCGGAAAGTGCGAGGGTGCCGGCGACAAATGCCATCGCGCGAACGAGCGTGCGTGCGGAAAACGGCAAGCCAATATTTCCTTTCGCCAGAGATGAGGGAGCCGTGTCACTCCGCAGCCGCGCTGGCATGTCCGAGCCGCACATTGAGCTTGCGGATCAGCTCTTCGGCGGCATCCGCGATCACCGTGCCCGGCGGGAAGATCGCTTCCGCACCGGACTTATAGAGCTCGTCATAATCCTGTGGCGGCACCACGCCGCCGACGATGATCATGATGTCATCCCGACCGTGCTTTTTCAGCGCAGCCTTCAGCTCCGGCACTGCGGTCAGGTGCGCCGCGGCGAGCGAGGAGACGCCGAGGATATGCACATCGTTCTCCACCGCCTGACGCGCCGCTTCGTTTGCGGTCGCAAACAGTGGCCCGATATCGACGTCGAAGCCGATATCGGCAAAGGCGGATGCGATCACTTTCTGGCCGCGGTCGTGGCCGTCCTGGCCGATCTTGGCGACCAGGATGCGCGGACGCCGTCCTTCCGCTTCCTCGAAGGCATCGATCAGCGCCTGCACCTTTTCGACGTGGTTACCCATGGCGGACGCCTCCCGCTTGTAGACGCCGGTGATGGACCTGATCTCGGCGCGGTGACGGCCGAACACTTTTTCCATTGCGTCAGAGATTTCGCCGACGGTCGCCTTGGCACGCGCCGCGTCGATCGCGAGCGCCAGCAGGTTGCCATTGCCTTCGCCCGCGCTGCGGGTGATTGCGGTGAGGGCCGCCTCGACGTCCTTCTGGTTGCGCTCGGATTTCAGTCGGGTCAGCTTGTCGATCTGCAACCGGCGGACATTGGTGTTGTCGACCTTGAGGATCTCGATCGGAGCCTCGTCGGTCGGCTTGTACTTGTTGACGCCGATCACCGCCTGCTTGCCGGCATCGATCCGCGCCTGGGTTTTGGCGGAAGCCTCCTCGATGCGCAGCTTGGGTACCCCGGCCTCGATCGCCTTTGCCATACCGCCGAGTTCTTCCACCTCCTGGATATGGCTCCAGGCCTTGGCCGCGAGGTCTCGCGTCAAGCGCTCGACGTAATAGGAGCCGCCCCACGGATCGATGATGCGGTGGTTGCCGCTCTCCTGCTGCAGGAAGAGCTGCGTGTTGCGCGCGATGCGTGCGGAGAAGTCAGTCGGCAAGGCCAACGCTTCGTCGAGTGCGTTGGTGTGCAGGGACTGCGTATGGCCCTGCGTCGCCGCCATCGCTTCCACTGTCGTGCGCATCACGTTGTTGAAGACATCCTGTGCGGTCAGCGACCAGCCGGAGGTCTGGCAATGCGTGCGCAGCGACAACGAGCGCGGGTTCTTCGGATTGAAGGGCTTCAACAGCTTGGCCCAGAGCAGCCGCGCTGCGCGCATCTTGGCGACTTCCATGAAGAAGTTCATGCCGATCGCCCAGAAGAATGACAGGCGCGGCGCAAAGTGGTCGACGTCGAGACCTGCGGCGAGGCCCGCGCGCAAATATTCCACGCCGTCGGCGAGCGTATAGGCGAGTTCAAGATCCTGCGTCGCGCCGGCTTCCTGCATGTGATAGCCGGAGATCGAGATCGAATTGAACTTCGGCATCCGCTGCGAGGTGAAGGCGAAGATGTCGGAGATGATCCGCATCGAGGGCGCCGGCGGATAGATGTAGGTGTTGCGCACCATGAACTCTTTCAGAATGTCGTTCTGAATGGTGCCCGAGAGTTTTTCCGGCGGCACGCCCTGTTCTTCCGCCGCCACCACGTACAGCGCGAGGATCGGCAGTACCGCGCCGTTCATGGTCATGGACACGCTCATCTGGTCGAGCGGAATGCCCGCAAACAGCGTTCGCATGTCGTAGATGGAATCGATCGCGACGCCGGCCATGCCGACATCGCCGGCGACGCGTGGATGATCGGAATCGTAGCCACGGTGGGTGGCGAGATCGAAGGCGACCGACAAGCCCTTCTGCCCGGCGGCAAGGTTGCGTCGATAGAAGGCGTTGGAATCTTCAGCCGTCGAGAAGCCTGCATATTGCCGGATCGTCCAGGGCTGGTTGACATACATGGTCGGGTAGGGGCCGCGCAGATAGGGCGCGATCCCCGGCCAGGTGTCGAGGAAGTCGACCTCCTTGAGATCCGCCTCGCCGTAGGCCGATTTGACTGGGATGCCCTCGGGCGTCAGCCACGGTTCGGCGCTGTTTGAGGGCGCATCGGCTACGGTCTTCTCAAAGGCAATATCGGCGAAGTTCGGTATGCGGCTCATGATGTTCCAACTATAACATAGGCGGGCGGCTTCGGCCGCTCAATCATGGTCTGGATGTTGGTGGCTGACGATGCTGGCCATCTTTTCCGGCCCGTAATTCTCCAGCGTGGTATGGCTCGGCAGGTTGGCGATCCCCACCACCCAGCCGAGGCGGGATTCCGTTCCGTACTGCAGCGTCGGCGCTATATGGTCCGGCCGATCGAAGGTACCGGTCATGATCTCGATCCGGTCGCCGTCGATACGGCGGTAGCTCAATGGCGTGCCGCATTTTGCGCAGAAGTCGCGCTCGGCGACGGAGGACGAGCGGAAGGCCGCCGGCTTGCCCCGGGTCCAGGCGAAGTCGCGCTTTTCGATATCGGCGAACGAGGCAAATGGCGCACCCGTTGCCTTCTGGCACATCCGGCAGTGGCAAATGCTGATCCTGGTCGGCGGTGCGGTTACGGCGAAACGGATCGCGCCGCATTGGCAGCCGCCGGTGAGAACCAATTTGCTCTCGGACGCCATGCTCACTCCATCAGCCGGTAAGCCTGTTCCAGGATCTTTAGCGCATCGCCGCCGGCGAAGATGAAGTCTCCGACTCCCGCCGTGCGCAACGCGGCCTCCAGCTCGCCGGGCCGGCCAGCCAGATAGATATGCCTCGCGCCTGCTTCTTGCAGGGCTCTGGTGGCCGCTTCCGCCCGTTCCGCATAGACCTTGTCGTGGGAACAGAGGCAGGCGAGTTGCGCGCCGGAGGCCTTGTAGGCGGCCGCGAGTTGGGCCGGATCGGCAAAACCTTCGCTGTCGACGGCCTGGATGCCGCCGGCTTCGAAGAAGCTCTTGGCAAACGTGGCCCGCGCGGTGAAATCGGCCGGCGTGCCGAGATTGGCGAGGAACACTTTTGGCCGCGCGCCGCTTGCTTTCAGTGTCGCGTCCGACTTGTCGCGCAGCTTCTCGAACGGCTCGGCCACACGTATCGGCGACAGCGCGTCGAACTTGAACTTCTGCTCGCCGTACGGCGCAAGCGCGATCGGCGTTGCATCGAGCACCGCGACGCCGTTCTCATGCAGGTTCGGAAATTCGCTGGCGCCCGTCAGCACATCGCGCCGCTTGGCGATATTGGCATCCCGCGCCGCGCGCGTCGCCGCCACCTTGCGCTGGATGAGGCCCTGCTGAAGCGTGGCGAAGATGCCTCCGGCCGTCTCGGTCTCCTGGAATAGTGCCCAGGCGGCTTCGCAGAGCTGCGACGTCAGTGTTTCGATGCCGCCCGAACCTGCCGCCGGATCGGAAACCTTGGCGAGGTTGCTTTCTTCGAGCAGCAAAAGCTGCGTATTGCGCGCCACGCGACGCGCGAACGGATCGGGCAGGCCCAGCGCCAGCGTGTGCGGCAGTACCGTGATCGCATTGGCGCCGGCGAGCCCGGCGGAGAAGGTCGCCATGGTGGCGCGCAGCATGTTCACGTACGGGTCGCGCTGGGTAAGCATCCGCCAGGCGGTCTCGGCGGCGATGAACAGCGGCTTCGGCGCCAGACCGCAGGCCGCTTCGACGCGCGCCCACAGCAATCGCAGCGCTCGGAGTTTTGCCATGGTCAGAAACTGGTCGGCATCAGCGGATAGCCGCGCATAGACCATGCCTTGCGCCTGCTCGAGCGGAATGCAGGCCTGTTCGATGGCGCGCAGATAAGCAACGCCGCAGGCAAGCACGAAGGCAAGCTCCTGCACCTCCGAACCCCCGGCATCGTGGATCACGCGTCCGTCGGCGGAGACAAACGGTCCTTTGAAGCCTGCTCCGGCAAGGCCCTGGATTGCGCTGGTGACTGCTGGCGCGATCTCCTCCCAGCTATAGGGACTGTGTCCCCAGACCGCGCAGGCGGCGAGCGGATCGAGACCGAAGCGGATATCGCAAGCCGCCGGGTCGGTGCCCTGCGCCTTTACATATTCGGCGACGTGGATGGCCGCCATTCGCGACTGCGGACCGACCTGAAGTTCGATGCCGATGCCGGCATCCAGATGGATGTCGGAAAATACCTTCGCGACTGCCTCCGCTGTTGGCTCGAGACCGAAGCCGCGGCTGCCATTGCCGCCGGCGAATACCAGCGAGAGTCCCGTTGCGCCATTTTCAAGATCCTGCAGCGCCTGCGCATTGGCTGCGGCCGCGTCCGGATGATCGATCCGCTGCATGATCTGCCAGGGTGCAGCGGCAGCGCGTGCCGCGATCGGAGCGACGCTTTTGGCGCGCTGGTAGATCGGCTCGATCTTCAGCCCGTCATAGGTTTTGGCGGTCAGCTTCTCGAAAGGGGCGCCTTTCAGCACGCCATCGACCAGCTTGCGCCAGTTTTCGTAAGTGGTCGGCGGAAACTCCGCCGCCAGCCGTAGATCGTCAGTTACCGAGGTCATTCAGCAGGGTCCTCTCTGGAGGCGCTGTTCGGGTCGTTTGAGGGCGAAATTGCCATGGTGCGTCGATCAAGCCAAACGATTGTTTTGGGGCGTTTTGGGTCGGCCGGTGTCGGCCAGCCGCTCAATTCCCTTCGTCGGCAGGCCGGCCAGCGCGGTTGCGACCCTGCGTCCGCCGATCAGGCGATCGGGCGCGATCTCGGCCAGCGGGACCAGCACGAAGGCACGTTCGAACAGGCGCGGATGCGGTAGCGTAAGTTCCGGCTCCTGCAGCGCGACGTCGTCATAGGCGATCAGGTCGAGGTCGAGGGTACGTGGCCCCCAGCGCTTCGCCTTGTCGCGTTCGCGGCCGAAGTTCTGTTCAACCCTCTGCAGCACGGACAGCAACGCATGGGGATCGAGGTCGGTTTCGATCTCGATACATGCGTTGACGAAGCGCGCCTGGTCCTCATCACCCCAAGGCGGGGTGGAATAGTCTGACGAACGTGCGATGAGGGCCGCCTGCGCCATGTCGCAGATATCGGCGATCGCCTTCCGGAACGTTGCGCGAACATCGCCGACATTGCCGCCGAGTGCGACCAGGGCGCTCACGGAGCGGATTTGAGGTTTGCTAGCCATGCGTCGAGCATACTTCGCGCGACCGCCAGATCCAAAGCTCCGCCGATGCTCTGGCTCCGATATTCGCTCTATTTTCAATGACTATACGATCAGTTGATCGACAGGCAGCCTGAAATGCCGCAGCGGCTGTGGCTTTGCCGGGCGGCCGACGCGGAATACGTTGACGAGGCGCCTGTCCTCACCGACCTTGCCAACTTTTCTGAGTTTGTCGTTGAATGCGGGATGATCTGCAAGCGACGAAATCGGGCAGGCTGCGAGCCCGGCGCGGTTGATTTCGAGCCAGAGACGATAGAAATGTCGCCCGCTGATCAGCGGGTCCTCACCTTTCGGCCTGCAGAACAGGATAATTCCGGCCGCCGACGAAGTCTTGGCGCGGTCGGACACCAGCGGAGCGGCGACGCCGATCCGATCCAGGGTGGGGAACAGGCGGCCCAGCACGAAGCTTGCACCCGCGGCTTCGAAAGCGTTGAGGGCGAGTGCTTCGCGGTTGAGCCCGTTCTGGAGGTAGAGGGGATGGGACGGCGATAGCCGCATCCATGTCAACAACTCGCGCCGATGCTCGTTCTTGCGGAGGAAGGACAATTCGGCTTGGTCGGCCCAATCGACGATTTCCGTGATCGCATGTCGATCGTTGATGCAGATGGCATCGTTGCGTGAGGCCGCAAGCTGCGCAAGCGCAGTGTCATTCTCCGGCGCTGGAACGAACGTGCCGCGCCAAGCCGTCCGTAGCATCACGTTTGCAAGCAACGGGTCGGGATCAGTACCGTCGCCGATCGTCAGCGTGCACAGTGAGCTGTATCGCGGCGACAAAGCTTGTTCAGCAAACACCACATCTGCGATTCGAAGCCCGCGGCGATTGAGCGCGATACTCATCCCCTCAAGCGCCGCACCATGCGACAGCCTTACATCATGACCGCTGGGGTCCGCGACCGGGGCGCGCACTGTACTGTCATCAACCAGCGCCAACAGACCATCTGCGAGCAGACGCCAGCGTGTTGGTTGGATGTTATGGATGCTCGGCGCCAGCCGGGCTTCGGCAACGAGTTCGCGCAAGAGGTCTGGTGTCAGTCGATTCATGCAGCTGCTTTGAGCGTCTTGGTGAAGAGATGCAGTCGGTGCAACGGTTTCGCCGCGATCTTCTCGGCTTGGCGCAGCGAAGGGCCGTTGATATCGGCGATCCAGGTACCGCCGAGCGAGTGGTATCCGGCGTTCTTCAAGGCTTGCGCGGTACGATAGAGCATCGCGCCGTTGAGGCCGCGGTTGTGCAGGTCGCGACAGACTGACTGATAGATCAACACCGCGCGCGTGTTGCTGATGCGATGTTGCAAGAACCGAAACGGCGCGGATAGGCCAATCTTTCCACGGATCGATTTCACCAGTGGGTTGAGATCTGGGATAGCTATGATTGCGCCGGCGGGCCGGCCACGATGATAGACCACCGTAGAAATTCGCTTGTCGATGATCCACATCATGTCGCCGGCCTGGAACAGATATTCGGCTGCGGTCGGTGGTACGAACATCGGGTTTTCGGCGAATCCGTCGTTGAGAATGATGCGTGCGTCTTCCAGCCGTGTCTTGAAGGCGGAGCGGCTGATCGGCTGCCAGACGAAATCCGGATCAGCCAGGATGCCACGTTGCTTATCGCCGAGGAGTTTCTCGGGCTTGGCGTCGTCGAGCGAAATCTCGAAGGTCGTCATGGGGAAGGTGGCGGTGTAGCCGGCGCGCTCTAGATGACGCGCGATGTGCGGCGGGCTCCACGTCATGTCGGTGAATGGCGCCTTGTCGAATCCATCCGTCATCACGCCGATCTGCTGCATCGCCGTGAGATTGAAATTGCCGGCAATGCTGGACATGCCACGTTCGGCAACCCAGCGTTCGGCAGCATGCAAGAGCGCGTCGGCAACTTCTGTATCATCGACGCAGTCAAAAAAGCCGAACGCACCATTATTTGTGCCATGGTGTCGGTTGGAAGCATCATGGATGCTGGCTGTGATCCGACCGACCGGCCGGCCGTCGCGATGCGCGGAGAACAGCGTATAGCGGCCGTGACCTTCAGTGACGAACGGATTCTTCGCCGGATCAAACATCCGGTCGAAATCGCTCCACAATGGAGGCACATAGAGACTCTTGTCTCCATAGGCGGTCAAGGCGGCGTCGAATGCGGCCTTTCTGTCGCCTTCACGAATTTCGATCATCACTTGGCCTCTGGAGTTAGCACCAACAGCCTTTGCACCAGCGAGAGCGCAGTCTCGGTGGCAGGGTCGGCTGAGATGACGGGCACTGCCAGCACGATCGTGTCGGTCGGATCGTGCGCCAACGCGATGAGATGGGTGGCGCTGTTGGCCGTCAGCAGAGAAACCATTCGCTCGACGGCCGGGTCGGTCCACGTGAGCCCCCATGGCGCATCGCTCAGGCGCAACACGTGTCGGGTCGAAAGGAAGTCACGCAACAGCGGCGGATCGTAAGGGGCGAGATCGCCTTCGCGGTAGCGCCTGGCACTTTCGAAGATCGGGTGACGCGTCAACTCAGCGATCAGTTGGTCCCGCGTCTGGGCAGGAGAAGCTGCCACTGAATTCAGGACGCCCGGCTCCTGCGATTCGAACAGCGAGCGTAGCGCATCCGTCATCATACCTATGGTGAGCACACCGGCGACGGCGACGGCGGAGAACCGCACGATCTGCGCAGCGTCGACATCCGGTGCAATGAACGCAGCGGCCAGTCCGAGCAGGGCTGAACTGATCAATCGTAGCGCCATCATCGTAAGTCCGTGACGGCGCGTCTCGGCGCCGCTGCCGGCTGTCAACATCACCGTGACAGTCAGGAGTGCGCCGAGTGCGCCGAGCCGGACCGGTATTTCCGGCAACAGTGTGCGGAAATCAGTGAGGATGAAGGGGATCACGAGGAGCGCGCCGACCGCAAGCCGCCCGATATTCCGATTTTCAGATGCCATCAGCGTCGTGCGGTCGCGCGTTGCAAGTAGCCACGCACAGACGGAAAGGCCGGCCAGCTGGAACAAGAACAGCACGGCCGCAAAGAGCGCCGTAAACCGATCCAGCCCGAAAACGCCGCCGATGCCTAGCACGATGCCGCCGATGAGAACGGCCATCTTTGCCGCTCGCGGCGCATGCCGTCGTAGGATGCCTTCCGTAATCGCGAGAGCGCCGAGCGGAATCAGCGCCGCCGGGAGGTCCGACAGCCGATCAAGGAACGCGCTGCCTGTCCACCACGCCCCGGCACGTATCAGGAACAAGGTCGCTATGATGCCGAGCGCGAACAGCAGACGATGGCTCAGCGGGCTCTTTCGGTCGCGCCGGTAGAATGTCATCATGGCGACGCACAGGCCGATGGCGCCGCACAGGTCGATGATGGAATCGGCAATCAAGCCTGAGGTCATTTGCCGGCCATCATCTTGATCAGGGCGCGACGGATGAGCGGTCGCATCAGTGTGGCAACGAGCACATTGCGCGGCTTTTCGATCGCGGGCCGGTGTGGATTCAGGAACCATCCGCGACAATCAGTGCCGGAGGTGTGGCCCAGGATCAGCGCGATCGCTTCGTACGCCATCAGCATACCCGTCGAGATCACCATCGGCGCAAACGACATCCGGCTGCGCCGGCCGGCGGCGACCTCGCCGGCGATGCCGAGGTCGATATGGTTGCGCGAGGATGAATGCAGCATCACGTGCTCGATCTCGGCGAGCATGGCAGCACGCCGATCATCTTCGGTGATATCGCGCCAGTCCTTCCCACGGGTGGGAAAGCCGAGCCGCTCCTCGGGTCTCGGATCATTCGGGCGCACCACAATCACTGAGGGCAGGGGCGACATATAGGCGTCGATGACGGTGGCGTGCGCTGTCTGCGCGGTGCGATAGAGATGGACACCGGCGGCGATATCATCCATGCCGTTGACGATTACGGAGCAGCGCCGCGCGATTTCGGGAAGCTTGTCGGTCCAGCTCTCGCCCTGCACATCGATCTCGATGGTCGGGTTGATACGCCTGGCGGCATCGGCCGCGGTCACGGCCTTTTCCTGGCCGACCTCGTCGGCGAAGGCGAACACCTGCCGGTTGAGGTTGGAAACTTCGAAGCGGTCGATATCGGCAATCACGAATTTTCCGACGCCGGCGCGCACCAAGGCCATGAACGCAGCGCCGCCCATGCCGCCGACACCGCAGATGAACACGCGCGCGTCTCTCAGGTGTTCCTGTTCGCGCTCATTGACGAAGCCGATATTGCGGCCGGTGAATGAATAATAGTCGAAGCTCATTGAGGTTGCTTGGCCTCCCGAATGCGCGGTCGCAATGTCCCGAACGCACGCGTGTCATCCATCCAGTAAACGATTGGCAGCACCAGGCGCTGTAGCGCGAGCATCGCGGAGGCGACAACCAGCGCCGGAAGCGAGCCGTGCGGCACATCTCTCATGAGATAGCGGCTTGCGGTAGTAAGGTCGAGGCGGCCGAGTTGCAGGAGGTCGTCGCCGCGCTCGTAATCGAGTTGATGGGCGCAGAACTCGTTGTAGAGTTCGTTGCGATGTTTTGGGGCGCCCTCAAACGTCTTCTTCAGCGCGTCCGATCCGCCGGTATAGGCGTCGGTGATGACGAAGCGCGCCTCATTAAAACCTGCGTCCTCGCCGACACCGAATACGGCGCGGTGATGCGCCATGATCCCGCGTGCCAGTTGCAGGTGCGCAAAACTCCGGCGTGCGCCGGGCAGGGGTGATGGATACACGTCGGAAAATGTCTCGCTGACCATGCCTGCTACGGCGGGCACCTGCGTGACATTGGAGAACCATTTTGGCCGCAAGCCGTCGCGGGCGAAAAGCAGGAGCGCGGTCAGGCCATAGAGCACCCAGGACAGCCCCTGTCCGCGCACGTCCGGGTCGACCATGACGAGCCCGAGGTGGGTGACCTCCGTCGCAGCGCCATCTAGTTCGAGGTCCATTACCGATAACGCGTTGAACGCAATCGGCCGTCCTGTCTCTTCCTCGGAGATCAGCGTAACAATTGCACGCGCCAGCCGTTCAGGTTCGCCCGAAAAAATGCCGTAAGTCAGGCTCTCATCGGAAAGCGTCTTGGCGGCAACCTCGCGGAGTTGAGTGACAAGTGCTGCGAGTTCTTCCGAGGGGAGGGAAGTACCGGGGCGTTCGATGATGCGCGTGCGGAGCCCCGCATGTGTACGCAAGCTGATGTCGATGGTCGGCTGCGACAGGGCCTTGAGCCAGAATCCGGCATGGCTACGCAGCCGCGTAAGCGCCGTTCCGGCTTTGCCAAGCCCTTTACCTAAATGCCTCAAGGGCAAGACCCGCTCCAGGAGAAAGCCATGTCGGCTGCCGTCGTCGAATTCCTACACTTCATCCATTAAGCGGCGATGAGCATCGGCGCGCCCGATAGGCCCAGGGTAAACCCTTTCTTGAATGTCTTGGCAATGCTTGGCAACATCTTGGGTCGACCGCGAAGGCGGCGGATCCCGACATCCGCCGCCTTTCCATGGTTGCTCACCAGTCAGGCCGCCTTGGATACCTCCATCAGCAGCCGCTCGGCCTTGGCATCTTCGATACGGTTCACGAGCTTGCCGCCTTCATGCACGTCGCGCACTGTTTTGGTAAGCGTAACGCAGGTCTGTACCAGCATCACGATGCCCATGGTCAAGTAGCCTTTGATCCACAGGTCGACCGGCAGGAAGAATATGCCCGTGGCTACCAGAAGGGCGGAACCGAGGAAGGACGCATAGGTGAAGCTGACCCAGGCACCGCTGTGGGGTTGGACGTTCTGGTTCATGATAATGTCCTCTGAGATTGGGATGATGTTGATGATAGGAAGTTCAGGTGGAGGGCGCGTGCTTGGTCTTTAGCCGCGCCAGCACGTCATCGGCGGTCGATTTAATGCGTGGCCCAAAGCCCAGTTCGGCGAGCTTTTCGGCCGTTGCGAGCGGCCCGCTCGCCGCATCGATCTCTTTCAATGCCTCGTCGGCGGCCTGGGCCTCTGACTGCCTGTCACGCAGGCGGCGCAGCGTTTGCTCCGCATCCGCCAGGGTGGATTCGTAGGGGCGGGCAGCCTCGATACCGCTTCGGCGCAGTGAACGCACCGCTTCGGAGGCACGAGCAACGCGGCGACCGCGGTTGAGTTCGGCGATCTTTGCCTCTGCATCGGCGACATGGCGCTTCAATCGTGTGATCTCCGAAGCAAAGAGGGTGCGCGCGGTCATTGCGGCGTCGCGCTCGGCTTCGAGTTTGGCAATCGCTTCCGCCGCCTCGCGCGCCAGATCCTCGCGGCCGCCTTCGAGTGCGGCGGTGGCGCGCTGTTCGAGATCGGCGATCTGCGCATTGGTTGCTTCCAGCCGCTTCCCTTCCTGTTGATCGCCGGCGATCGCCAACGCGAGCGTGCGCTTGGAGCGCTCGACCGCGGCGGCGCCATCGCGCATCTGCTGGTCGAGGATGAGAAGCGCCGCGCGGTCCTCCAGCTCCTCGCCCGCGCTGGCCACCGTGCCTCGGAATAAAGTCAAAACCGTTTTGAACATTTGCTGCTCCCTGTTATGAGCGGTGCTCACGTAAATTGCTTATGGCAAGAATTTGAGCGGCGCTCAAGGAAAATTTGAACGATGTTCAAAGATTTGGTGAGTAAATGACTAAGGCATTGGAACGAAGAGCAAAAAACCGACAGGCGCTGATCGAGGCAGCAGAGCGGCTGATTGCTGCTAGGGGGCTAGGCGGTTTGAAAACGCGGGATCTCGCGGCCCAAATCGGCATCGCCAATGGCGCGGTCTATAACCTCGTCGAGGACATCGACGAATTGATCCTGCGCGTAGGATCGCGGACCATGGCGCGGCTCGACGCGGTACTCAGCGCGGCCGAGGCTAATGGGTCCTCGGAGCCCGCCGACAGGTTGGTCCGCATTGCGGTCGCCTATTGTGAGTTTGCCGCGCAAAACCTTGAGCTCTGGCGCGCGCTGTTCGAGCATAGGATGGCGCCGGGGAAGCCAATCCCCGAATGGGTGATCTCCGAGCAGACGGACCTATTCCGCCACATCCAGGGCCCGCTCGCATCGCTCCTCCCGGACCGCACTGCGCAACAAATCAGCATAACCGCGCGGAGCCTGTTTTCTGCGGTGCATGGGATGGTGGCGCTCGGACTTGAGCAGAAGTTGATCGCGGTGCCGAGCGACGCGCTACGCAGCGAGGTCGCGACCATCGTGCGCGCGATGGTCCATGGGCTGGCGCAGGCGGAGCAGATGTCGACGATGATATGAGAGAGACAAAGGGGGCGCGGCTATGTCGATTCGCGCATTTGGTTTAGGCGCCGTACTCGGCGCTCTTGCTGTCGTTACCACAGTTGCCGCTTCATTTGCGCAATCCGGACCTTGCGAGGAAGTCGCATTCGAAAGTTCGCGCTTCGTCGTCTGTCGATACCACAGTCGGTCCGATGAGCTGCAACTGGCCTGGCGGGATTCAAGGGGGCCGTTCGGTGGATTCGACGGCTTGGCCGCATGGCTTGGTCCCGATGCGAAGCGCGTTCGCTTCGCGATGAACGGTGGAATGTATGACCGTTCGCAGGCTCCCGTCGGCCTTCTTGTGCAGTCGGGCAAGTTGCAGCACCAAGCCGACACGGCGAAGGGCCATGGCAACTTCTATCTGCTTCCCAACGGGGTGTTCTGGACCGGGGCGGACGGTTCAGTCCATGTGGAGGAGACCCGTCACTTCGTCGCGCGCAGGCCGTCGCCCATGTGGGCGACCCAATCCGGCCCCCTGTTGGTGAGCGCAGGTGGGCTGCATCCAGCGATTGCGGAGAATGGCTCGTCACTTGCCGTGCGCAACGGTGTAGGGGTGCGCGATCCGGGCGAGGCGCTTTTCGTCATCAGCAGCGAGCCCGTCTCGTTCGGCCGTCTCGCGCGCCTGTTCCGGGACCATCTGCACTGTCCCGACGCTCTATATCTTGACGGTGCCGTCTCCAGTCTGTGGGCACCGAACCTCGCGCGGCGAGATTCGGCGACCGGCTTAGGGCCCTTGATCGTAGTGAGCGCGAAAAGGCCCTGAGCCGGCCTCGGCCATAAGTGCTCGGCCAGATGCGTCATTTGCGAGCAAGGAAGCGCGGGAGCCGCTGCCGACGGATCAGGTCTGCTGATAGACTGCCACGACGCGGGTGAAGTCGCGTGCCGCCAGATCATCACGGCGGATGAGGAAATAGACGGTGCCTTCCAAGTTGCCGCACAAAACCTGCAGCAGCAGGCGCCAGTCGGCTGCGGCAGCAAAAATCCGCTTGCGCTCAGCCTGCCATTCGTCGCTCGACAGATGCTGGCGGCCGAACTGCGTTACCACCACCGCATCGTAGCGGGGATCGTCCTGTACGGGGACGGGGGTGCCAAGCAGCAGGGTACGATCGTATGTTTCGATCGAGATATCCCGCAACACGTCCGCGATGTCAGGAACTGCGAAGGCTGCCTGCAGGGCCGGGTCGTGATCATGCTCCACCGCAGAAAAGTCGATGTAGCTCAACTGGCGCTCGATCCGTCTGGCGCTGGCCGGGCTCCAGTAAGGCGACGTGAAATCTTCGCGATCCGGCGGCGGCAAGTCGGCCAAGTTGGCGAAGGCGGTCGTCAGGGCTTCGCGCTGGTCCGGGTCGAGGTTGTCGAGGAGGGCGGCTGGAGGGAAGAGGTTGGAGGGATTGCTCCGCGCCTTTACAGCAGCCTCGTAGGTTTCCTGCACCCACTCCTCGCCGAGGCGGACCAGCACCTCAGGCAGTGGTTGTCGACGTAACGTCGCCGCGGGGGAGCGATCCCAGATCACCCGACCAATGGCTGTGCTGGTGTCCCAGGGACCGGTCATGCTGTCGTAGAAGAACAGGAGCCGGCCTTCGCTCGGCAGGTCGGCAGCTAGCTCGCCAAGACGAGCCGCCTCGGCGAGATCGATCTGGCAGAAGAACTCGTAAGGCACGGCCTGTTCGAGATGCTTGCGTATGTGATCGCCATGGTTGAAACCGCCACGGGACGCAATGGCTTCGACGTCGGGGGAGACCGGACGGATCGGCCAGGCGAGGTCCGGCGGCAGATCGGGCATGCCGCCGACCCTGGTCGCGCCGAGTGCCGGCTCGGCCTCGTCTTCAAGCGGAGCCAACACCATGATCGGCCGCAGCACCGCCACGACGTGCTCGACCTGCTCGGTCGACAACAGGCTTCCGAGTTGTTCCCGCGCGTCCTGCTCGTCTCGAAACATGCCGATTCCTCCGCCTCGTGGCCAGGCTGTGTTTTGTCGCAAAGATCCTGAAGCTTGCCATGTCACAGGTTGTAGTTGCGCAAGGTTGACAAAGGCACCCGGAACGCGCCGTGCCTGTCTCATGCCCGATGGTTACGCCAACAGCGCATTGCACTACCCGCCCTGCGGATGTCGCGAGCGCATCAACACGACGCCGACATCATCGAAAATTGCGGCGATCGGCGCGTGCGGCTTGTGGACGGTGATCTTGACGGCATGGATGCGCGGAAACGCTGTGAGGATGGCGTCGGCGACTGCGCCTGCGGCGCGCTCGAGCAGCTTGTAGTTGGTATTCTGGAAGGCAGCGGTCGCCGTTGCGACGACGTTGGCATAGGAAACAGTATCGGAGAGCCGGTCGGTGCGCGAGGAATCCGAAAGGTCGGTGTAAAGTTCGAGGTCCATGACAAAGCGCTGGCCGACTTCGGTCTCGTGCTCCATCACGCCGTGGCGGGCATGGATGACGAGGCCCGTGATAAAGATCGTATCGGTCATCGCTTGCCCTCGATTGCCGCCGCTACCCGCAGCGCTTGAACGGTTTCCGCTACGTCATGGGTGCGGATGATCTGCGCGCCGCGTTGCGCGGCAATGACATGTGCCGCGATCGACCCGCCGAGTCGTTGGTGTGGCTCCGACGGGGACACCGAAGCGATGAAACGCTTGCGGGACGCGCCGACCAGGATCGGCAGACCGAAAATTCTGAGCTCGCCGAGACGTGCCATGGCCGCAATGCTTTGTTCCGGCGTTTTGCCGAAGCCGACCCCGGGATCGAGCACGATGTTTGCCGGCGGAATGCCGGCACTGGCCGCGATCTCGAGGGAGCGCTCGAAGAAGGTGATCATGTCTTTCACGATGTCGATCGTCGGGTCCGCCACGTCCCGGTTATGCATGACGATGACGGGAACGTTGTGCGCCGCGACAAGCTTTGCCATTCCTTCATCGCGCTGCAAGCCCCAGACGTCGTTGGCGATGGTGGCGCCGGCTTCCAGGGCCCACGCCACCACTTTCGATTTCATGCTGTCGATGGAGACGGGAACGCCGAGCGCGGTCACCTTGGCGAACACTGGTTTCAGACGATCAAGCTCCAGTTCGGCCGTCACTGGCTGAGCGCCGCCATAGGGACGGGTGGATTCGGCGCCGATGTCGATGATGTCGGCGCCGTCTTCGACTATTCGCCGGGCCTGAGCCAGCGCCCGCTCGGGCGTGACGAACTGTCCGCCGTCGGAAAAGGAATCGGGCGTCACATTGAGAACGCCCATGACCGCCGGATGGGGCTTTGCGAGCAACGCTTGCAACACCGGGTGATCCACCGGGCCGGCCGGCGCAACGGGTGTGGAGGGCGACGCCATCATGCGGTCGCTTTGCGCGGTCGGCGGTTGGGAGTCAAGAAGGAAGGATCGATGCCGATTTCCGTCTTGTCATTCCCATTGCGCACTTGCGCAATGTGGGACGCTAATAAGTGATCTTTGGAGGGAGCTCGCGGGCTTTCGCGATCAATTGCTCGACGGATTTCTCCGACGGCAGCATGCGCAGCATTTTGTGCTTGTCGTTCACTTCCCGCATGTTTTGCGCAAGGCGCGCCGGGTTGCGATGGGCGAGTTCGCGAACTGTGCTCACCCCCGCGGCGCGTACCAGCCAGATCCTGGCCTTACCCATTCCAGGAATGCGCATGTAATCAGACACGTTTGCCCATTCCAGCAATTGCTGCTCGCTGATGCCGGTCTTCGTCGCCAACTCCTTCCGCCCCTTCACAGTACGGGCCGCTTCCAACAGGGCGTCGGTGGTGCGGATGCCCAGCGCCTTCAGTTTGGAGGCGGAGAAGGCTGAAAGACCATCAAGATCGGAAATCGGATATGTCATGATCGAATCTGAAAACCCTATCTTCAGGCGAGCTGACTGAGACCGGGCGTTTCGGCGATGATTGCACGCATCCGATCTGCTCCGATTTTGTCGCGGCCGAACCTGAATAGTTCCCGGGCAATGTTCTGGATATCGGGGATACCGAGGCCGAGGCCCATCAACCGGGCCCCGACCGCCATCATGCCACCGCCCATCAAGCTACTGAGGCCGCCGCTGCTGTTTGAGGATGAGATGGCCGCTTCCGCGCCGGGGATTTCGTCGATCAGGGCCTGGACCTGCTCGGACGGGCCTTCCCTGCGCAGGAAGCCCAAGATGATGCCGATGGTTTTTTCAGCCACAACAGAATCAATGCTGGCATTCGTTGCCAGCCGTCCGATCAACTCTTCCATGTAGCCGCCCCTGCACCGGTTGATCGCCGGACGCTCGTTTCTGCAAGACCATCTTGAGCCGCAGCGAAGCGAATTACAAGCAACGTCCTATCTGAAATTGCGATCCGATCGTAATCCCGCACAAGGTGTTGCAGCAATGCAAGAGCAGAAAATTTCCTTTCAACTTTCGGCGAGCTTGACTCGTGCGTTTCGAGTCTATTGCCCGACCTTGACCCGTTCAATTGGTTCACGACATGCGGTAGGATTACAGAAGCAGAGGTGATTCAGCCTCGCATCGACGCGAACAGGGTAGACGATAATGGTGACCTCCAGCACCGAGTTGGCCGATACCGACGAGAAGATCTTTGTTGGCAAGGGAGAACAGCCTGCTTGGCTGACGCTTGCTTTGGCCAATCGCCACGGCCTTGTCACCGGCGCAACCGGAACTGGCAAGACGGTATCATTGCAGGTGATGGCGGAAGGATTTGCGCGAGCCGGAGTTCCCGTCTTCGCCGCCGACATCAAGGGTGACCTTTCCGGAATCTCCGAGGTGGGCGAGGCCAAGGATTTCATCCTCAAGCGGGCCGCCGACATGAGACTTCAGTTCCAGCCGGATCGCTTTTCGACCATCTTCTGGGACGTCTTCGGCGAACAGGGCCATCCCGTGCGCGCCACCATCACCGAGATGGGGCCGCTTCTGTTGTCGCGCATGCTTGATCTGAACGACGTGCAGGAAGGCGTGCTGAACGTGGCATTTCGTGTCGCGGACGAGAACGGCCTCGCCCTGATCGACATGAAGGATCTGCGGGCGCTGCTGGATGCCATCGCGCCGAATCCGGGCAAGAAGGACGAAGAGGACCCGCTGGCGCCGATCCGTAAGGCAGCGCAAGGCTACGGCAACGTCAGCAAGGCGACCGTCGGCACCATCCAGCGCCAGCTTCTCGTGTTGGAGAACCAGGGAGGCACGAAATTCTTCGGCGAGCCGGCCTTGTTGCTGAAGGATTTCATGCGGACCGATCGGGACGGGCGTGGCTATGTCAATATTCTCGTCGCCGACAAGCTGATGCAGAGCCCGCGGCTCTACGCGACGTTCCTATTGTGGATGTTGTCGGAGTTGTTCGAGGAGCTGCCGGAGGCGGGCGATCCGCCAAAACCGAAGCTCGTGTTCTTCTTCGATGAGGCGCATCTGCTGTTCAATGACGCGCCCAAGGCGCTGATGGACAAGATCGAGCAGGTGGTGCGGCTGATCCGCTCGAAGGGCGTCGGCGTCTATTTCGTCACGCAAAACCCGATCGACGTGCCGGACCGCGTGCTCGGGCAGTTGGGCAACCGCGTGCAGCACGCGCTACGCGCCTTTACCCCGCGTGACCAGAAGGATGTGACGGCCGCCGCCGGGACTTTCCGGCCCAATCCGAAGCTCGACACCGCCAAGGCGATCATGGAGTTGGGCAAGGGCGAAGCGCTGGTCTCGTTCCTGGAAGGCAATGGCACGCCATCCATGGTGGAGCGCGTGATGATCCGGCCGCCATCGGCGAGGATCGGTCCGATAACGCCGGAGGAACGCCAGGCGATCATGAATGCGAGCCCCGTCAGGGGCAAATACGACACGGCGATCGATGCCGAATCCGCCTACGAGATATTGCAGGCGCGCGTTGCCGGTACGGCGGCGTCCGGCTCGTCTGAAGGCGGTATCCTCGGTGGGATCGGCTC
>JGI24705J35276_12238690_pt1 | contig 37783 bp, 37 predicted proteins | sample TergutNt197P4_FD_35276 | JGI IMG/M metagenome (IMG submission 35276) | reverse complement strand
AAGTCTTGTTTATTGCTTATTTTGGTCGCTAACAGACATTTTACCAAAATAAACCGTTTTTGAGCGTTCCCATTTTACATTACAAAAACCTCCACAAACCCAGCCAGCCAACCAATAAGCCTCACACCCAACAACCAGCGCAACCGCCACCGCTTTTTTTCGCCCCCACCGCTTTTTTTCGCCCCCACAACAAACAACCTGCCAAAAACAAACTCTAACTTTCAAACAAATCAGGCTCATTCACAGAAAAACCCCACCACAGCGGCAAATAATGAGCCCTAGTTTTTGTCAAAACGAGACACTGACTGTCTCGTTTTAGCCTAAAACTAGGGCTTTACGGTAAACTATGGCTGTGTGCAATGGACATGTGCGACGCGTTGGTTAAAACGTGTTCCTTTGGGGCATTATTGCCCTAAACTATGTCACAATCATCTAAAACGACATCTTGCGGTTAGGTGCAAGTTTACGGTTAGATGAACTACGGTTTTTGTGTTCAATATTTGGATGGAGCCATGGTTTGTTCAAAACGACATAGTGACTGTGTCGTTTAGCCCAAACCTTGGCTGCCGCTTTAAAAAGATAGCCAACCCTATTCTTTGGTAAAAAGCAATGACTGTAGAATATGTTAAAGTAGATAGAGTGGTGTTAGAAGAGCTTCTAAAAGAAGTAAGCGAGATAAAAAAGCTCGCTAAAGAACAACTTTGTCTTACTAATACGGAGAAGAGGGGGAGGGGGTTAGAAGAGTTGAGATAGCTCCTTCTAGTTTTTCTATGCGTTTTTGTAGCTCTATATTTTTTTCTTGTAGTTTTGTTTCTTTTTGGTTTTGGGTTTCTTCAAATTTTAGGGCAGTCTGTTTGTCTAGTATCATGCCACAGGTGGTGCATCTTGTGTCTCCAAAAGGATTTTTACTACTGCATCTGGGGCACTCGACTAGTTTGGCTAGGCCTTCTGCTTTTGCGGGCATCTTTAAGCCATGTAGTTCTAGCATTGCATCCTCTAAGTCCCTTGCAGAAAAATGCACATACCGCCTTGTCATTTTGCTTCCGTATGTCCAGCCTGCGAACTGTTCCAGTCTGCTCTCGGTGAACACTTTTGCCATAGCTATCAAGGAGGTGTGTCGGTATAGGTATGGCCAGACGTTGCGTTTTACTCCTGCTTTTTGGGCGAGATTTTTGATTATCTTGCAGAAATGAGTATAGCTTAGGCGTTCGCCTGTGTGGTTGACTGATAAGGAGCACCAGAGCGGTGCTTGGGGGTCGTCTCTATAGGGGTGTTCTTCTAGCCATTGTAACAGTGGTTTGCTTGAGGTAACTAATGGCATGCGTTTTATGCCTGTTTTTCCGTTTGCGGCTATGAGGCAGTACTCATCTTTGAATAGTACACTGCCGACACTCATGGTTAACAGCTCGCTGGGTCGTAGAGCGGCTTCAAAGAGCACATAAATGATGGCGCGGTCGCGTTTGTTTGTGACGGCTTTTAGGATGGCGGTTATTTCTTCTTGGGTGAGTAGGTTTTCGGGGGTGACTTTGGGGTTTTTCTCTTTCACTGTTAGGCTTATCCAGTTTACCTCTGGGGGTATGGGGGTGCTTTTGGCGCAACTGCCTTGTTTTGCGTATTGGACTACTTTGCGTAGGAGGAGTTTGTTGTCTGCTTTGGTGGATTCTTTGTTTGGTCGGTTGTTTATTTGGGTGACTATGTGTTCTATGTCTGTTTTTGTCATGGCTTTAATGTCTGCGCCATCGATTATGCGTAGTAATACGGGGAGGTGGGCGGCGCATTTTGATACGCGACCAAGTGACAGCCCCAAAGCGTTTAGGTGATCTAAGAATTGTAGTCCTAGTTGTCCGTTTGGGAGTTGTTGTATGTTGTGTCGGTTTCGTTTTATGCGCTGGGCGTAGTCATGAATTGGCTTATTTGTTGACATATCCCTTGTATGTTCTGGGATTTTTAAAGGCGAAGATTTTGGTTTTGTTTTTTGGTTTTTTTGAGCCGAAATTTGAGGAAGAGAACCAGACACGTTTGTTTGGTGCAGGGGGTGAGATTCGAACCCACACATTTATGGCGATATCACCATTTAACAAGTTTCTTTTCACCTAGCACTACATAGATTCAAAGTTCTTGCCTAAAGTAATGTTCAAGTAACCTACGAGTGCCTCGTCGCATAATTTCTGAAAGAGTAGCAGTACTAATGCCCAATTTCTTAGAAAGCTCTGTCATATCAATTTGCCGTGGATAATCAAAAAATCCACTTTTCAGTGCCAACCAAAAGATACGTTCCTGGTTTTCTGTCAAAACACCTATCTGCTGCTCAAATTTACCAATTTTACGCACATTAACCTTATGTCCAGTCTTTTCTAATTCAGCTAAAATAGCCTGATACGCTTCAAAAGTTGGAACCATAAAACTGTATAATATTAGGTTATCTTCCAAACTTTTTCCAGACACCAAAAAAGCGTCATGTCCCAAAATGGCATTACAAACCTCACAACCTTCACTTTCCAGCCACACTGCAGTTTTCCCCTCCACACGTTTATGCGCAACAAGACTCTTAGGTACCTTTTTAGCCTGCTCCTCGCCAAGATCCATTAAATGTCTAACTGCACCTTTAGTTGAACTGCGTACATCAACAACTTTTAAGTGTGTCAAACCTAAGGTGGTGAGTTTTTTGACCATTTTGCATTGTTTATTTTCAACTTCAAGCACTACATGGTAGGGTTCACGCCAAGTAGACGTCATCAAATCAACTCTGATATTTATGTAACTATGTATAGCTAAGTTATCAGCCCAAGAAAACGGATTAGGTTGTTGGTGCAGGTCTCTCCTTTAACACAACGGTAACGGAGGTGCTTGCGTTGTTTCGTATTACAGTTATATTTACACTTTGACCGGGCAAGGTTTTTTCTTCAAGATAACTTACTAAATCGTCGTTGTTTTTTATTTTAACACCGTTTAAAGCTATGATAATGTCACCGGCTTGTAGTTTACCGTCTGAAGGTCCACCATTTACAATGGATACGATTCGCCAGCCATAAGTAACACTTGAACCCATCTGTTGAGCTACGTTATAATTCATATCATTACCATTTACACCCAAATAAGAGTGCCCGCTGTAAGAACCTGTTGTTATCAACGCCCCTATTTCTCTAAGAATGGTATTTGAGGGAATTGCAAAAGCTAATCCTTGTGAATCCGAAAGAATTGCTGTTGTTATACCAATAACTTCGCCAGCAGCATTTAGCAGTGGACCACCAGAATTACCTGGATTAATCGGAGTACTTGTCTGGATAACGTTTGCTATAGAGAAACGATTCGTTGTGTTCTCAACAATTGTTCTGCCAAGGGCACTAATTACCCCGGGAGTTAAAGTACCAATAAGTCCATAGGGATTTCCTATAGCGATTACTTGTTCTCCCACACGCAAAGTGGATGAACTTGCAATTTGAAGAGGCTTAAATTCTGCTGCGGGTGCATCAACGGAAACTACCGCAAGATCAGCATATGGATCAGAACCTAGAACTGTTGCAGAGTAACCATTACCATTTTGGAACGTGACACTTAAATTAGCAGCTCCCTGCACTACGTGATAGTTAGTTATTACAACATTTTGTTTCTGATAAGTATAAACAAAACCTGACCCTTGTACAGAACCATCACGAGTTATTCCCTGAACTAGAACAACTGAATCTTTAACATTCGCATAAATTTCTATAAGAGCCGTGTCATCTTGGTAAATTGTAATATTTTGATATGTAGCATTTTGAAATCCCTCTAACTCAGAAACCTGTGCCTGCAACCCGGCAATTTGAGTATGTAAACCTGAATTACTATCATCAGTTACTGTCACAAAAAAAAGCGTAAGCCCACCAACAAGTAAACCGGTAGCAAAAATCATTACAACCAAACTAGTCATAACTTTAGCATGACTATTATAGAGACTCATGAACGCGTGACCTTCGAAAAACAAGTAAAAAGAAAGAGAAATAAATGTTTGCTTAACGTCTATCAATAATATCTAAAGCATCAGGACCGGTACCTATCAACGTAACAGGCAAATTAGTCCTTATCTCAACATCTTTAATAAACGCTTTAGCCTCTACAGGCAAATCCTCAAACCTCCTGACAGCATTACACTTAGGAAACAGGCAATCAAGTTTTGTAAGTGCTGCTTGTGTTGCGCCATTAATTTTAGCAGTTTTCTTTGCTAAGTCAAAATCAAATGGAGCACTACGTCTGTCTCTACCCGTACCTGCAGCTGTTTCAAACCAACCACGCTTAATAGCCTCGTCCTTACTGATTTCGCCAGGCAATGGTCCACCGCCAACTCTAGTAATAAACGACTTGTAGACTATTATTACATCGTCAACTCTTGTTGGACCTACACCTGCTTCTGAAGCGATTGCAGATGCTCCAGTGTCTCTACCTGTAACGTATGGGTAACCGTTGCTTAGAAACAGGGATAACATGAAACCCTGTGTGCCTTCAAGAAGTACTTTTTTGCCTTCATCTAAGCCATCGTTGACTTCTGCTATTCCGTCGGTAAGAAAAGCGTGAAGTTCGGGAATGTCTTTTGCGAGCTTAGCTGTTCGCCGTACACGTTCTTCTATAGCTGGACCAACGCCCCAATTTGTTGTTCCAATGGCCTTGTTAACTGCGCTGGCTTTATCTTGCTCACTGTGTTTTTCCTCGATAATAGATGCCATCTGATCTATACCAACACGGCTCCTGTCAACTTGGGTTAATTCGAGTTCTTTAAAGAATTGTCCAACATGTACGTTTGCACCAGCAGAAATCAACAACCGACATTTTTCATATAAAAAACCTGCTGGAATCATGTGTAGAGCATATTTTTTGCCTTCATTCCAAACGGTGTGAGCCGCATTTACTGAACCTGTTCTGACACAAAAATCAAGTTGGTCTTTAAGTGCTAAATATGAAATAATTTTCCCTTTGCCTTCATCTCCCCAGAAGGCGCCTACAATAACCGTGCAAGGCACAATAATTCACCGTTGAAAGGTGCAGTTTAGAATTATTTAAAACTGTTGGAGCAAAAGCAAAAGGTGACGTTAATGTCTAGCTTCTGCTTCTGCATCTATAACTTTGATAAGGTTAATTACCGCTTTGCCTTTTTCCTCTTTTTCCTCAGGAGTTATAGTGGCTTTTTCTGGACAAATCTCGTCAATTATTATACCTATGTCTTCGTCTAAAATCACAGGATAAACGCCACACCCAGATGGCTTATCGGGGTAAATACGGCATTGGCGTTTTTCTAAATCATAAAAGACGCAGTAGCCATTGCGGTTTTTAAGTTGAGCGTATCCCTCTTTGTCGATTTTCAGAAAATATTTTTTATGGAATCCTTTTTTCTCGATCCGTTTGATATCTTCTTTTGACAGTAGCATTTCTGTTTCAGTGCAACAGATTCCACAATGTGAACAATGCATAACCTAAAGTCATACAAAGGTTATTTTAGCCTTTATCTAACGCGTACTATTTAGCTTTGCACAAGCATAATGTTTTGGTTAAGCATCTCAGCGTATGCAACATTTTTTAGGGGGATTTCTTTGCGGTTAATGTTTCCAAACGGTGTATATTCCAACAGATTTGTTTTGCCCAGTTCAGGTTTTTTTATGGCCGTTAATTGAACGTTTACTATTACTGCACCGTCTTTTAGGTGTAAATTAACGTTTTTTCCTATGTAAGATTTCGCGCTGTTTATTCTGAAATTCTCCATGCTGGTCACCATTCATTATCTTGGTCTGCGATTTTGCTCCAGCATTGCTCGCAGATTGGGATTATTTCTCCTTTGAATTGAATGTATAGTTTGATTTGTTCTCCATGACATGCGTTTTCCCATGGGTTTTGACAATGTTCAATGTTGTGTTCCATGATTTATTCCTCAAAAATGTTTATTGTTCCTGTTTTGCTTTTAAATCGGCTGTTTAAACTGCTAATTAAGACGGGGGAGAGGTGAGTTAAAGTAAAACTGTGCGCATTATAATTTAGAGGATTAAATTTTATGAATATCTATTTTTTAGCTTCAACTGTTACTTTAATAATTCAGCTTGTAATCTTAGTCTTGTTATTTTGGGGTTTTAGTTTACAACGTCGAAAGCGTTTTTATCAACACGGCACATTAATGGCTGTAGCGGTTGTTTTGCATTTAATTTTAGTGCTTATTGTCATGATACCATCACTTGTAGTTATCACGATAACAATATCAGGTTTTTCAACAACAATAATTGCCCTATTGGCTGCTCATGGTGTTTTAGGTTTAACTACTTTGATTTTAGGAATATGGCTTACTGTTACATGGCGTTTTCGTCAGACTCTGCAATATTGTGCACCTAAAAAAAACGTCATGCTTGCTACTTTTTCAACTTGGACAATTGTGCTCATATTAGGTGCAGTGTTATACTTTATGCTATATTTTCCCTAAGTGAAGGACTTAAGCTCTAAGGGGTTAAATGCGAATAATTTCGGGGGTAATGAGGTCTTTTGTGATTTTTAGCAGTGCAACAGATGGCTTATTTAGTAATGGTGAAGGGTTTGTGGGACTTCCAGGGTTAATATAGAGAATTTTTTCATCCCATTTAATGTTAGCATTATGCGTATGCCCATAAACCAGTACGTCAAATCCGTTTGCCTTTGTTAACTCACGCATCCGATCCATTCCAAATAGAATGTCAGGATCATGTATTACACCTATTTTTCTGTCAAAAATTTTCAAGGAATTTAAGTTTGGCAGGACACCAATTGTTTCTGGACCATCCATGTTGCCGCGAACTGCTAGTACAGGTGCAATCTGTTCAAGCTCATCAATTACTGACAACTCAACTAGATCGCCTGCATGGATTATGAAATCAACGTTTTCAAAACTGGTAAACACTTCCCTGGGGAGCGCTTGTGCTCTTGACGGGATATGTGTGTCTGAAATTAAACCAATAGTTTTTGTGGCTGTAATGTTAGCCATCTCTTTAGACACTATTGTTTGTTCACTGGTCAACTGTTTGGCCTCAAGCAAATGTTTAAACCATCTTTACCTTTATATGGATTTTAGTTTCCAACAGTGCAAAATTTGAAGTTAAGTTAAAAAGTTTGAAATCTCCAAAATTTGGTTTCTTTTTAACATCTATTTTGTTATGATTATCGATTGATATTAGAAGTCGTAGGCGTTATGTTGGTGTATAAGTTGGGATGTATAGTAGCCCGGGAGAGATTCGAACTCTCGTCAGCGGGTCCAAAGCCCGCTATGCTTGACCACTACACCACCGGGCTGCAATTTAGTTTTTAGCGGCGCGTTACCTATTGTTAAGGTTGTAAGGTCGTGTTTTTCCTAATAAGCGTTCCCATGAAATTAGATGAAGCTCGTGGAAAAATGTGTTGTTAGGAGTAAACATTTTTCTTTAAGCTTTTCCATAGGGTTATTTTATGGTGTGTTAATTTTTGTTAAATTTCTTGTCCGATAAGTTTAATAAGACCACAATGTTTATATACATAAACTGTTCATCTGCTTAGTTTGCGCGGACCAAATGTACAATTTTCTTCAGCCTAAAAGGCCAATAGTGAAGGTCATAACGCAAAATCCCCTAAAGGAGTTATAGAAAATTGAGCAAAAAAGAAGCACCAAAAACATCACAACGCTTAGCTGACAAGTGTCCTGAATGCGGAAGTGACAATTTAGTACACGACTATGACACTGGCGAAACCGTCTGCGGAGACTGCGGCCTGGTCTTATACGAACAAATGATGGACAAAGGACCAGAATGGCGCGCATTCACACAAGAAGAAAAAGCCTCCAGAAGCCGTGTTGGTGTTCCAACATCTTACTCAGTTCATGATAAAGGCTTATCAACAGCCATCAGCCAAGTAGACCGGGATGCTTTCGGAAGAAAACTCCCCCTATCCACAAGACTACAAATGTGGCGTCTTAGAAAATGGCAAATCCGAAGCAGAGTACACTCATCCATTGACAGAAATCTTGCACAAGCAATGGCTGAATTAGACCGTTTATCTGACAAAGTCTACATTCCACCACCAATCAAAGAAAAAGCAGCCGTTGTTTACAGAAAAGCCCTAGACAAAGGACTCGTACGAGGCAGATCCATTGCCGCCATCGCAGCTGCATCTCTATATGCAGCCTGTCGTGGAAGCGGAACACCTCGTACACTACGAGAAATCGCTGAGGCAAGTCTTGTTGACAAAAAAGATGTCGCAAGATGCTACAGGCTACTTCTACGCGAACTTGAAGTACACATGCCTATTGCAGATCCATTAACTTACGTCTCAAAGATTGCAGAAAAAACAGGCATCTCAGGAAAAACTCAAGGAGCAGCCATCAATATTCTACGAGAAGCCAGACGAAAACGTGCCGCAGCCGGCAAAGATCCAATGGGACTTGCTGCTGCCGCCCTCTACATTGCATGCTTACAGAACAATGAAAAGAAAACCCAAAAAGACATCGCAGAAGCCGCAGGCGTAACAGAAGTCACCGTTCGAAACCGCTATAAAACACTTAAAAAACAATTAAACCTTGAACTGCCTGACTAAAAACCAGGCATTTCTCCCTTTTTAGAACATTTTTATTCTTCTGTGCTAGTTTGTTTTTCTTCTTCAGTTTGATTTTCTTCTTCAAGTTCCATTACAATTACGCCATTGTACCCACACTCGTCACAGACATAAGATTTAGGGGTTAACCATAAATCAAGGCCACTTGAGAGGTGAATTTTAGGACTGGCACATCTTGGGCAAAAAATCTGAGATGGCTTTCTACGTTTTGCATTTTTAAAAACTTCACGAAGGTCATCCAACTTTTTCATTTTACATCCCAGAGAGATTTGCAATAATAGGGGGTTTATTGGAGTTCAATGTTTTCTTGCGGATAACCTGCTTTAATTAAAAATTCTCGTACTCTATCTCGGTGGTCACCTTGAAGCATGATTTGCCCGTTTTTGTGTGTTCCACCACATGCACAGTAACCTTTCAATTTTTGTGCAATGTTTTGTAGATTCGAATTTTTATCATCAATACCGTCAATTATTGTGGTTGGTCTACCAAACTTTCGGGTTTCGAGCCTTATACGAATCCTTTGCTGTTCTTTTTCAATTTCTCCGCAAACACATAAGTCTTTTGGAAGCCCGCATGTTGAACAAACTTCAGCCATGATACTCATCAAATGGATTAGCACTTGATGTATATAAAAGTTTCAAAAATAAAGATGGCAAACTGTGTGACACATTTTTAGTTTTTAACTAAAGTGTCGATTTATATCTTCAGGTGTTTAAGTATAGTCTAGTCTTTTTGCCCATTACTTTATAGGTAAGTTTTTGATTATTGATTAATTGAGCATTTCTAGATTGATTAAGCATTTCTGGAAATATTGCTCTCTAATTTTAAAAGTGAAAATTAAATGAAAAATTCTAAAACAACAGTTTTGAAGTCAATAACGATCGTTACGGTACTTTTAATAGCCACTTTAATAGTGTCAATAAATAATTCAGTTGAAGCACAAAATAACGTAACAAGTGGAGTAACCGCACATGGCGGTCACCCAACCACAGGAGGTTATGAAGGTCCTTCCATGGTGCCAGCTGGAGAAACACCGGACTACACAATTTATCCTCTAGCATTTCTAAGTGTTTCACCAAACCCCATTGGTGTAGGTCAAGACATTCTAGTTAACGTGTGGATTACTTTTCCCTCAGGTGAAGGCAAATACATGGTAGGCTACGCAGTGAACATTACAAAACCAGACGGCACAGTTAATACTGTTAATCTTAAGTCATATGTTGCAGATGGAACGAGCTGGTTTTCATACACAGTTGATCAAGTAGGCGAGTGGAAAATCCAATTCTTTTTTGCAGGTGAATGGTTCCCAGCAGGGTACTGGATGGACGGCATGTACTCCACTACGCGAACAGGGAATTTCAGTGAAGCAATATTTAACCCATCAGTTTTCGTTGCACCCGCAGAATCTCCAGTTACAATTCTAACAGTTCAGGAAGAGGGCGTATCTTCTTGGCCATCTGCTGCTCCTCCAAATGACTACTGGACACGCCCAATATTACCTAACAACAGAGACTGGTACGTCATCGCAGGAAACTTCCCTTGGACGGAATTTAAAGGCTCACCCACTCAGACTAGTGACAGAGAAAACTATTATGGCCCATATGTTACCGCACCAAATTCACCTCATATTGTTTGGAAAGAACTTGGCAGTATAGCAGGTATTATTGGCGGTGAGGCGGGACAATACTCGGCACTTAGTGCGCCGGGTACACCAAGCGTAATTTTCATGGGTAGATGTTACCAAACAAAAACAGTACCCATAAACGGTGTCCCAACAAGCTGTGCAGTCTGTTTTGATCTCCGCACAGGTGAACAATACTATGCCATCCCCGTTGCTCAAGGCGGTATTACGCCTAATCGCATTGCATATTGGCAAGGATCTGAAGGAGCTGTTCCAGGCGCTACAGAATCCGCAGGCATAGGAGCAGAACTTATCACAATAAGTGGCAACCGACTATACAAAATCAACGCATTAACGGGTGCTATAGCACAAAACATTACACTCGCCAGCATGGGATCATCACCAGGTAGCCTTGAAATGTATTACCGAAATGGCTACTATTTAGCTTTCCAAAATACAGGCTCAATTAACCAGACCACCGCAGACATTACTATCCAACGGGCTTTCACAGGCTTTATGATAAATTGGACTGCAGAAGGCAACTCTAACAATTTTACTTCAAGAATAGTAAGTAATGTAAGTGTTACTCTTCCGGCAAGCTTAAGAACAATTTATCAAACTGGCTCCTATGGAAACTTGGGTTCATATGACCCAGATACAGGCATAACTGTGGTTCAGGGTAGATTCATATATGGTGGCTACTATGGTTCAATCTATGAAGCGGTAGATTTAACAACAGGCAGACTTTTGTGGAACATCTCAACCCCGGAAAATTTGATGGAATCAGCCTACAGGCCAACTAACACATGGGCTAGGCATGGACTGTATATAGCTGAAATGGAACGAGGCTACTTGCAAGCACGTAACATACGAACAGGAGAAATGCTATGGGAAACTGACATAAATGATTATCCGTGGGGCGAATTTTGGCTTTATGATGTAGCTGCATATAGTGATATGGTTTTAGGTGTTGGTTATACTGGTGTTTGGTCTTTCAATGAAACCAATGGTGACGTAGTTTGGCATTATGCAGATCCTGCTGTTCCCTTTGAAACGCCATATAATAGTAATATAACTGAGCCGGTTTACGCTGTTCAAACAATTAGAATTGCAGACGGAAAAGTCTATGTCCAGAACAATGAACACACACCATCACAGCCTGCAACAAGAGGTTGGGGCTTAATTTGTCTCAATGTAACTAATGGCGATTTCATGTGGAAGATAAGTGGTGCCAATTTGAGTCCAGGTCCGGCAGCAGACGGTTATCTAACAGCTTCAAGCAGTTACAGTGGTTACTTTTACGTGTTAGGCAGAGGTAAAACTGCGATTACTTTAACAGCACCACAAACAGCTTTAACTCAAGGACAAGGTGTAGTGCTTTCAGGTTCAATTCTCGATATGTCTCCTGCTCAGCCGGGTATAGCATGTGTTTCATCGGATTCAATGTCAACATGGATGGACTACATACACTTTCAGATGCCAATAGACGGATTGCACCATAATGTAACTATCACTGGCGTTCCAATATCTATAGACGCTGTAGATCCCAACGGAAACTCGATACATATTGCAGACATCACAAGTGACTTAACAGGCACATTTGGTTATACGTGGAATGTTCCTTCAACGGCAGGAGATTATCAACTGACTGCAACCTTTATGGGTGATGACTCATATGGTAGCTCTTTCACTTCTGCATTCGTTAATGTCGCTGAGGGCAGTCAATCAACACCACCCGCAGATAGAGGCACATTAGCTACAATGGCTGACTTAATGACTTACCTAGCTATCGGCGTAATTATCATAATTATTGCAATTGCTATAGTCGGTGTTTTAATCCTTAGAAAACATTAAAATCCCTTTTTCTTTTTTGTTTACTCTTAGTTAGCTGATATTTTGCGTTTTCAGGTTAAACTGTGTCAAAGCATATTTTGTTCCTATACCATATTGTAGTATACGTTCAGATTTCTAACAGGCATATCTAGAAGATACAAAAACAGTTTCTCTCACTTCAAAGAATACTTTACAAAACCCCACAGTCTGTCCCGAAAAATAGCATAAACCCTTGAAAAACAAGAAAATGGCTTTGTTCATGTTTTTTAGCAAAAATGTCATAATACCTATTTTCATGTAACCTCCTCCTTCCTCTCAACCTAAAAAAACCACCAATAACACCCTGAAAAAAAGAAAAATACCCGAAGAATAACAGTATTACGTTCAAAGATGCCCTTTCCCTTTAGACAAAGATACATAGGAAAAGAACAAACTATGCCTGAAATTGATTTACAGATTCCCACAATACGCCACAAAGCAGAAGCGGAGAGCTTTAAAAATGAGTTTTTTGAAGCACAAGAACAGGTAATCAACGGAAGTGCCTTACTTGACCAAATGGATTATGAACCATGTTAATCAACACTACAAATAACAGACAAGAAAGCACTGTAAAAAGTGGTTGGGTTGTGTCAGATACTTTTTTTGCAGTCAATAAATCAGATAACCGAATAATCGGAATAATTGATATCCGGCATAACTTGAATAGTGACGCTCTAAAGAAATATTTTGGACATATGGGTTATGCTGTTAGACCAAGTGAAAGAAAAAAAGGGTATACAACAAAGATACTTAAAATGGGACTTGAATACGCAAAAACACTACATATTGAAAAAGTTATGTTAGGCTGTTATTCAGATAATACCGCGTCTATAAGGACAATAGAAAAGTGTAGCGGTAAATTAACAGAAACAAAACCGTACACAGATGGAAAACCCCTAAACATATACTGGATCAAACTGAAATAAGCTTATACACAGTTTAACATGAAAACGCAAAGTATCAGTTAGTTAATGTCTTAATGACTTGTTTTACTTCTATTTTGGAAATTTATAGTTGGCTAGAAAGAATTAAATCATAAACTACTTTTCTAAGATATGTATGAAGCAGTTTCTTGGCGCATATAAAGAAGAGGATATGAGTTTATTTACGGACTTTTATGAGTTAACAATGTGCGCGGCGTATTTTGATAACAAAAATTTTAAACCTGCCACTTTTGACTTATTCATTAGGCGTCTACCAGAAAACCGATCCTACATTCTATTTACAGGCCTAGAGCAAATCCTTTTGCATTTGCAAGACATCAAATTTACTAAGCAACATCTTGCTTATCTTAAACGGCAGGGATTTAATCAGCAGTTTCTTAATTACCTTCAAAATTTCAAATTCACAGGCGACGTATGGGCAGTTCCAGAAGGTACAGTAGCATTTCCTAACGAACCCCTTATTCGCATTACTGCACCAATTATTGAAGCACAAATTATTGAAACATTTGCCCTTAACACTGTAAACCTACAAACTACCATGTCAACTAAAGCTAGCCGTGTTATACATGCTGCAAAAGGCAAAAACGTCATTGAATTCGGTCTACGCCGAGAACAAGGCATTGACGCAGGTATGAAAGTGGCAAGAAGCAGCTACATTGCAGGTTGTAAAGGAACATCTAACGTATTGGCAGGTATGGTCTATGACATTCCGGTATTTGGAACAATGGCACATTCTTTTGTCATGTCATACCCCAAAGAGCTGGAGGCTTTCCGTGCTTTTGCCAAAACTTTCCCTGATAAATCCACTTTACTTATTGATACTTATGATGATCTCGCAGGGTTAGAGAAAGCCATAACGGTAGCTAAAGAACTTGAAACTAAAGGGTTTCGACTTGGTGGTGTACGATTAGACAGCGGCAACTTAGCTGAAACTAGCAAAAAAATTAGGAAAATTCTTGATGATAACGACTTAGGCTATGTTAAAATTTTTGTTAGCGGTGACTTGGATGAATTCCGCATTGCCGAGTTACTTAGTAAAGGCGCAAAGTTTGACTCTTTTGGTGTAGGTACTAAAATGGGTACATCTTCTGACAGACCGTACCTTGACGTTATCTATAAACTATGCGAAACCATGACGGTGCCTAACGTTTACTCACCTATTATGAAACTAAGTACAGACAAGTCAACTCTACCAGGTCGCAAACAAGTTTACCGCTATAAAGACTCTGAAGGTAACTATGTACGAGATGTTATAGCCTTAGCTTCTGAAAAAATAGACGCAGAACCATTACTTGTTAATGTAATGTCTGAGGGCAAAATGACCTACACCTTACCATCGCTAAATCAGATAAAAGAGTTTGCTGCTGAAAACCTATCCAAACTTCCAGAAAAATATAAAGCACTTACTGAAGCTGAAACATACCCCGTAGAATTAAGCCAAAAATTACAGACCCTCGTTGAAACTTTACGTGAAAAAATCACTGAAAATGAAATAATTAACCATAACCGTACTTAGAGCAGCCTAGTAAGGGTTATTTTTTCAAGTTTAAACTTGATGGACATTGGCAAACACTTAATAGTCTTTTTAGGAAAATTGTATTGCCATTACACAAGGGAAGAAAACAAGCTATGCAAAATCGCCCCGTAATAGTGGCTGTTGGCCGAACAAAATTTGGAGAACACTACGGCAAAGAGCCAGAAAAATTAATAGAAGAAGCTTGGCTTGCAGCCTCAAATGAATGTAATCTAGAACGTAAAAATCTAGAAACATGCTACATGTCTGACTATTTTTTGTTAATTACCAACAAACTTGGCTTGGAAGAAGGCTTTCTTTCTGAATTAACTGAGCTTCATGTGCCCATGGAAGTAACACGTTCCTTTAGTGCTGCGCTTAAAACTGCATGTCATGCTATACAGGCAGGTGTCTACAGTACTGTACTAGTTGGTGGCATTGAGAAAATGACGGATCGTTTGGATAAAATCCGTGATGATCTTATGCTGCTTGAAGATCCTTGGAGTTACTATGCAGGTGGAACCCCCGAAGCGAATCATGAATTGTTATTACGTGCATACATAAAGAAGCATTGTATAAACGGTGAAAATCTTGAGAAACTATACAATGCCTTAGCTCAAGTAGCAATCAAGAATCATGCTAACGGCGCAAAAAATCCATATGCTCAGTATCAACGTAAAATCAGTTTAGAAAATGTGTTAAGTTCACGTAAAGCTGTAAACAAGGCTTTAGGCTTATTTGATTATGCGCCAATAACTGATGGTGCAACAGCTTTGATTCTTACAAGTGAAGAAGTCGCCAAAAAAATGGATGTTACCCCCGTATATATTTACGGTTATGACTCTGCGACAGATTATCTGGATTATTCAGCTCGAGATGAGTTAAGTCATTTTGTTGCAGCGCAAATTGCAATGAAAAAAGCCCTTAAAACCAGTAAACTAAACGCTTGGGATATCAATCTTTGGGAAGTTAATGATCAATCCACAATGATGGAGCTGGTTTCCCTTGAAGATTTAGGCTACTGTGCCTCTGGAACTGCTTGGAAGAGTATAGCTGAATCATCTCCAAACAGTAAAGGCTGTTATGAAATTAACGGTAAAGAATTATACGTTAACATGGACGGTGGCTTAAAAGCGGATGGCAACCCTCTTGGCGCTGCGGGTGGGGCACAAATTTACGAGATTTTCCGTCAATTAACCGGAAAAGCTGATCAACGCCAAGTAACCATTGACGGCACTACTCCAAAGTATGGTGGTTCGTTAGAGTTTGAAGGGTTTGGCACTAAAGCGTATGTAAATATTTTAGGGAGAGAATAAACGTGAGCAGTGAACCAATAGAACGTAGAGTATCTTATCTTGGCGATAGGTTACGTGCAAGCCGTTGTAAGATTTGTGGAAAAGAATACTTTGAAGTACGTGATTACTGTGGAAACTGTGGCAGAAAAAGCTATAACAAAATGGACAACGCAGATTTGTTCTATGAGAAAGGCAAACTGGAGCTTTGCACGTTAATTGATGAACCGACTAACAAGTTTAGAAAACTTGAACGCTTTGTTTACGGCATAGTAAGTTTCCATAATGGCAAAATTCGTGTACCCGCCAGAGTAACCGATCAGTTGTTAAATAAAAGTGACTTTGATTTGTCAAGTTTAGAAGGTCGGGAAGTTACTCCGCGATTTAGACGGCGCTACTCAGTAGGTAAAAGTGAAGTTGTTCCAACAATCTCTTTAGCGTTTACATTAGCAGATGAATATTATCCACATCAAGAGTACAAAGTTATCCAACCAACAAAAGACTCTGAATTGCCCGGTATTGTGGGTTATGGTGTTTACAGTTCACGTTTCCGCATAAAGGACGAGGGTATTGAGCGTGCGGTACCCTTCATAGATGAGGACTCCATAACAGCGGCTGTTGAAGCAGGAAAACTTGCACTTATCCACTCTGGCCTTGACAATAGCTGGGTAGGTAAAGTTTACACAGGCTCAGAATCTAACCCGTACGCAGTTAAACCAATAGCGTCTAAAGTAGCTCAAGTACTACAGTTAGGTGAGCAGGACGGTGATGTACAAGGCGTTGATGCAGTAGATACCGAATTTGCTTGTAAAGCCGCCTCAAGTATGTTTAAAGACGCCTGCGCTCTAGTAAGTTATCCACGTTCAGACATTAACTATGCAATGGTTATAGGTGCAGACAATTCTCAGGCCGCACCACGTGGATGTCCAGGTGGAGAACTTGATGCTTTTGTAGGTTATGGCGGTGCAGCTTTTATCTTTGGTAAAAAAGATGTCATCGCTGAAGTTGAAAGTTGGTACAGTTGCACCTCAGATACACCAGACTTTTGGCGTCGTGATGGTGAACCATACCCTATGCATGGCGGTAGATTCACAGGTGATCCAGCATACAATAAACACGTACGAAAGGCAGCTAGCAAAATGATGGAAAAATGCAATATGAAAGCCAGCGATTTTGCATATTTTGTTCCACATCAGCCAAACCCAAGTTTTCCAGTACGTATAGCCAAAGAATTAGGCTTTAAAGAAGAACAATTCATGCCAGCAATTCAAATGACTAAATTCGGCAACACCTACTCAGGAGCATCCCTTGTAGGCTTAGCAGCCATTCTTGACATTGCAAAACCAGACGATCACATACTTATAGCAAGTTATGGCTCAGGTGCAGGAAGCGATGCATACGTGTTACGGGTAACAAGCCAAATTCTTGACAAAAGAAAACACCAAAAGATCAACGTTAAATTCTTAGCAGAAAATCCGTTTATCGAATTCGTCGATTATGCAACCTATCGACGCCTGAAACAAGGTATGTAAACCCACTGGGCTTACAGCCATATTTTTCTTTCTGTTTTAAAGCAATATATTTCTGTGTAGCAAACTGATTATTTGTTTTTCCAATTTGGGTAAACTTAAAAGGTCAGCATTAAATACTGCGTATGGTCAGCATGGTGCAGAACAAGAAACGCAGAATCAATGACGACTTAGATGAACTTATACTACTAATTCTCTACAAAGATGGCCCCCAATCCATAGAGCAACTGGAAGAAAAGACAGCGTTACAGACCATTAGATCTATTAATTTTGACAACCGCATCCGACAAAGACACCGTCGTCATAGAAGAGACGACAAACCGTTGAGAGTGTAGCCATAGCATGTGAGACACTAATCGGTAAAAACTGGATAAAATTTGGCACCCAAGCAAAGTACGAGTTAACTGATATGGGTCAAGTAGAGGGTAGAGCAAATCATTAAAACACTTGATGATGGTACTCATAGAATCGAAACTCATATCCTTAGTCCACCTGCCGCTGCAAAAAACACCACCATACGTTATGCTGCTATGTCCGTTCTCAAAATGGCCGCTGGTCTAATTAGCGGCAGTGTTGGGTTAATTGCAGACGGCGCAGACACAATAGTTGACACGGCAGCCTCAGTGATAGTTTGGGCAGGCATAAAATTCAAAAAAAGAAGTCATAGGCACCATTACCATCATCGGTTTACTGTTCCTCACCGCTGGAATCCTGTTATACCACTCTATTTCTTCTATCATAAATATTTTAGCAGACACCTTCCAACCTATGACCATGCCCTATGTCGTTATAGCAGTTGAACTCATAGCTATGCTTGTTATGTTTACGCTCTCTAATTACCAGCGATTTGTAGGTAAAAGAAGCAAAAGTCTCGCATTAATCTCACTATCCATTGACTCTAAAAATGCCGTTTACTCTGCTGCGGTAGTCATAATCGACGCAGTTTGCGCCATTTTTGGCATATACTGGGTAGACGCAGTCGTTGGAATCATCATAGCAGGCCGCATTTGTATTGACGGAGTGGGACTGCTTCGAGAAACTAGACGAACTTTGCAGGGGCACACGCTTGACTTCTCTAAATTTGAGCTTCCCTTCGAAAAACAGATGGCTCAACGGCGTACTAATAACTTCCAGCATTGGATAATGTATGCTATACACAAAGAGAAGCTAAGCACTAAAAAGGAGATTGTAGCTTCGCTAGAGAAAACTTTTCGACCCAGCTACATGCATCCAGTGTTCACAGAGCTTACGGCCAACAAAGACGTAAATTTTGAAACAAGCTTTTCTGAGCTCATATCACCTTTACTTAAAGCAGACTACCTAATAGAAAACAACGACTGCTACAAACTCACTGACACAGGAAAAACCTACATCAAAACCACAATTGACAAGATACGCCACAAACAAACCTAATGAAAGCAAACAAAAAAATAAAGGCTCAAACAACCAAAATTCTATCAAAATCTACTACAGACATATTTGATGCCTCAATTTTTGAGGTTTTGCTATTTTTGGTTCCAGCAGTAGATATTGGAATATTTCCATGTAGTGGAGTGGCTTGGGTCTTCAAAAACTATGTCAAGCTTTAATCCATATTGGTCTATTTTGTTTTGTAGTTGGGTCCATATTTGTTGTAAAGTGTTATCGGGTTGCCATATACCCCATATGTTATCATTTGAGTGTCGCATGCCCCAACCATAGTTTTGCGGTAAAACTAGCACAGCTTCAGCTTTAATACCACCGTGCTTTATTTTGGGATTTTGAACCACATCATTCCAGAAACGCTCTAAAGCTTGGAAGTGTTCTCCTTGTAAAGTGTTGGGATTACGTGGATCTTCGGAGTAGTTAAAAATTACCACGTAATCAGCTCCAGCTTCATAGGAGGTTTTCATTTGCTCAAACATTTCCTCCCCATCAGGGAGATATGGGGCTTGATCGTATTTCCAAGTGAGTATGGTACCCCATTGTTTATTTTGAAGATTTGCAGCCCCTCGCACTAAACCGAGTTCTTGAGTGATGGAATTATTCCAACCTAACTCAGCAAGCACCAAGTCATAACCGCTCTGGTAATCCCACCAGTAAAGACCATAATCAGCCGTAAAAACCACAGCTGAATTCTCACTTAACAGCGTTTTACATGTGCTTTCAAGTAATTCTCTGTTCATATTTACATATGCATTAGCTGCATCATCATAATTTTGTATAGGATTTTGCGCTAAAACCTCCTCATAGAGCGGTATTGGATAAGGACATTTTGTAATGTTCTCTGACGTGTAAAAATCAGATCGCTCATAATCGGAATTAAATACGTTTGCTGTTATTGTTCCATTGGTATAATAAGTTACATCAATCGGCGAAAAAGCAGGCTGAGTGTTGATTTCACCACTAGGCTTATAGTAAGTTCTCCCATTATCACTCTGAGTCATGATTATTCCGCCTGGCATTTTTTGGATGGAAATACCCATAGAATTTATTGCTGGTTGATATGTCATTTCTAAAATAGCCTGTCCGTCAAGCATGTGCCCTCCAGGTTCATCATTGAAATATATTCCAAGGAACTGTTCACCCCAGCGTTCTTTTGCTTCAACAGCCCAATCAACCAAACGTGGAGCTGCAATAGTTGCACTAACAGCAACGGCATAAGTTAAATTTGAAGCAATTGCATACTCCCCAATTTCATCCATGGCCTCAATATTTCCCCAAAAAATCTCGCCACCTTGCGTAATGAAAAGGTTTGTGTAATCTTTCACTTGGTCAATGCGGTCTTTTGCCTCTTGAACAGAATAACCCCAATGCGTAACTCCCACAAAGAACGGCTTTTGTACCTCTTGACTAAGCACAACATAGCTTGTAACTACCACCGACCCAACCAATAACAACACCACCACAATTACAGCAAACAACTTTCTCCGCATAGGCCCTTACCTTATCATACTGGTATAGTGGAAAATAAGCTTAGTTCCCATTCACCATTTGTAAATATTTAGTATGTACTATAATTATTAACATTACTATTGCTACAACAGAAGTAAAAATGGAAGAAGGTTTATGGGTCTACTATGCAGATTACGTCTAATTGTTTTTGGAATGTTTCGAAAAATGCGCGTCTGTTCTGTATTATGCTCCATTTTTCTAGGCTGCAGTCTGTTTTAGAGTTAAAGGAAAGTGTAGCAACGCCTTCTTCGTTGCGGATGAACTCTGCTTTATATATTAACCCTGTGTGGCTACGGTCTAGTTTCTCTGCTAGTCTAAGGAACATTGAAAGAACCATTACTGCGTATTTTGCTTCTTCGGTTAGGTTGATTTTTTTTAGTGTTTTGTTAGTGGGTATTTTTTTGCGGTGGAAGCGGGCTACATTAGCGATTATGGTGATTTCTTGAGGTTCAAAGCCGTAAAGTTCTGCGTTGCTAATTATATAATGGGAATGTAAGTGGTGATTGTTAAAAGAGATTATGTCTCCAATGTCATGCAGTGTAGCAGCGTATGCTAATAGTTCTCGGTATTTGTCTGATAAGTAATGTAATCCAAGTTGTTTTGCACTATCAAACAATTGTAGGGCTAAAGTTGAAACTGTTTTAGAGTGTTTCTCATCGAAGTTAAAAGATCTGCCTAAATGTAGGATGCTTCGGGTATGTAAGGGAGTTTTTTGTAGTTCTCTATAGCCCTCAAAGTTTGAGAGATAATCCACAAGCATACCGTCACGAAGCTCTTTGTGGCTAACACAAATTTCCTCTAAACCAAAATCTTCCATTAATGCATCCATAATGGCTGCTCCGGCAACAATTATGTCTGCTCGGTATGGGTTAATTCCTGGAAGTTTTCGTCGTTCTTCAAGAGGTAAAGAACACAATCTGGAAGCTAATCGTTTAAGATTTTTCTTGCTAAGTACAAGTCCACTGCTGTTTTTCTTAAACAGTTTCCCGGCTATTTCAGCAAGGTTTATGATGGTGCCTGAAGAGCCCCATGCGAGATGTGATCCACATTCTTTAACAATCGCGTTTACTGGGTGCAAGTTTTGGTGTACATGATCCTTCATTTTCTTGTAAACACTATCAGGAATGGGTTTGGTCCAGTTTTCACCGATAAATTGTGTTGTAAGTCTTATTGCACCAACTTTAATGCTAAAAGTGTAGTACAATTGATGCTGGTCACCTATGGCAATATCTGTACTGCCACCACCTAAATCGACAAATAGTGCTTTTTCTTTGCCAATATCTATACCGCTTAAAACACCCCTGTAAACTAAGCGAGCCTCTTCTTCCCCAGAGATTACCTGAACGGTTAGGCCAGTTTCATCAAAAAGTCTCTGTAAGAACACTGTTTTGTTTTCAGCTTCCCTAATAGCAGAGGTGCCTACTGCAAACATTTTTGTTGCACCATAAGTCTTAGCTAGACTAGTGAATTTTCCGCAGACAAATATGGCGCGGTTCATGGCTTCGGGTTTAAGTAAGTTATCATTGAATTCGTTTTCGCCAAGTCGTATAACTTCTTTTTCTTGGCTGATTATAGTGTATGAAAAGTTAGGGTTTATTCTTACAACAAGTAGCCTAATCGCATTAGTTCCAATATCAATAAAGCCTATTACGTGTCCCAAAGGTGCTACTGTTTGTTCCATATTAGCATAGCCTTCTTTTTGAAGAAAATCTCAAATAAGTTTTTCTTTTTATTAAATGCCTGCTCTATTAAAGAAGTATTCGATGTAGAAAAACATTCAAACACAATTTTTTTGGGGACGATTTTGATAGCTAAGAGTTTAAAGTCAGCGTTATGGAGGTAATCAAAAGCATCGGCGATTCGAAGAATCCCTGATAAAGCACAGATTATGTTAATTGTTTTACTGTTTAGGGATGTTAAGTTGTAGTGGTTCTGTTTTGGGAGGCCTTTTCTGTGGTAGCGAGCAATACTTGCAATAATTCGTCGTTCCTCAGATGTTAAAGGTAGTGAAGACTCGTTTAAAATCAGGGTCATTGAGGTTTTGTTATGCCCTTTTATACCTTGTGATAAGCCTAAATCATGTAGTAAAGCGGCGCATTCTAAAAGGTTCCTTTCATAGTTGTCTAAGTGATGAAGGCTTTGCAGGTTATCAAACAAGTCTAAAGCGATGATTTGTACTTGTTTAAGGTGTGCTTTATCTTGTAGGCAAGTTTCGGTTAAGTCTTGAGCGGTTTTGATTATTTCAGGCCAGTTTCTGTGGGGGTCTTGTTTTTTTGTTTTATCTTTGCTAACTATTGTATTTAGGGGCATTCCGTTGAGCAGCATTTGTGCAAAACTTTCAGGTAGTCCTTTCTTTCTTAAAGCTTCAGCAGCTGCTTCAACAGGATATTTTAATCTAATCAGGTCTATCTTTAAGGGGTTTAAGCTTAACATTACATAAGCAGCTTGGGGGTTACCATCACCGGGGCGTCCAACGCTTCCAGGATTGATAATGGAAACGTCATCTAATTGTTTATGAAATTGTTCATGAGAATGCCCCACGATTATTATGTCAGCATCCGTGTGAGCAACGACCTTTTTTAAATGTCGTTCAGGAGTATCAGGGGTAAGGTGTTCTGTAGGGGATAACGGGCTTGCATGGGTCATAAACACTTTTTTGTTGGCAAGTTCCAATTCGATTTGGGCAGCAAAAGAATTGAGATAAATTTTACAAGATTTTGTTAATTCTTTTTTAGTGTAGGATAGGGCAACTTTTTTGGTATTACTATTATTACTATTGTGTTTGTGTGAATTTTTTAATGTTTCAGCGTCAAAATTTCCACAAACATTAAGCATATTTTTTTCATAAATTAAGTGAAGTACCTCGTTTGGGAAAGCACCATACCCAATTGAGTCGCCGGCGTTTAAAAATAATTGTGCACCTCTTTTTTCGGCATCTTGAATTACTATTTCTAATGCATGTATGTTAGCGTGAATATCTGCTAAAACGGCGATTTTTATGTTGTTTTTTAAAAGTAAATTTGAATCAAATTGTTTTTCTTCAAGGTTTGTCTCAGTATTAACAGTTTTTTTTAGGTTATCAAAAAAGTTTTGTTTCATAGCTTTATCCCATTGTTGAATAAAGTTGTTGTAATTACGTTTTCTGTGCTCAGTTATGTACGCTAAAAAAGCTGTGGCTGCTTTTTTGAATTCGTCGGTTTGTAGGTCTTTTTTGAGAGGTTTTTGCTGGTTATCATTTTCTGGTTGGTTAGTAGTGAAATGTGAGATAGTTATTAGCCATATGTCGCAGTCATGTATTTCGCCAAGCAGGTCCTGAAAGTTTTTCATCAACTGGATTTCTTGGGTTAATTCGTTTTTGTATAGGGGGGCAAATGTTTCCATTGTGTAGCGAAGATGTTTAGCGTCTATTCGCATTTCATGATGTTTAAGTGATGCGGATTCTTGGTGAACGTATTTAGATAGAGCTAAAAAAGTTTTAAGCCTGCTAGTTATGTTTTGGCTGGCTTTTTCTATAACAGATAAAGAGTCAAAAGAGTCCCTTGATGATTCATAGTTAATCTGTTTTAGAAAGTCAGAAAGTTCCTTTAATACACCAGTGTGTTGTAGTTTCTCTAAACCTTCAGTTACGGTTTTTTGGAGAACGTTTCGTTGGTCTCTGTGGTCTTTTAGCAGAGGCGTCAAGTAGTGGCGTTCGGTTGGTGATTCTTGGATATATTTTTGTATAAAGGTAATTTGAACGTCAAGATCACGTGCTTCGCGGAGCAGTTTTGTGATAGCTTTGATTTCTTTAAGCCAGCGTTTGTATTTCTTCTTTGGGTAACATGATTGAAAAAGAAGCAGGACAGTTCTTATTTTTCGTGAGTTAACTCGCATTTTGTGGACATATTCAATGTCTTTATTTTCTATAACTCCATCTATTTGAGTTTCGAAATTCTTCAAAAGTGTGCTTAACGTATTACAGCCAAACTGGCAATAACTTTCATCATAGTTAAGTGTATGGTTTTTAGATGTTATGCTCATGCCAGATACCCCTGTTTTGTATAAGCCAGAGCTGGGAATTTACGACTTCTTCGTCTTTTTTAGGTGTAACCATTTGGTATGTTCCATCAGAAAGGAGTCGTCTAGCTTTAACGTTATCTTTAAGGTGAATTTTAAGCATGTCTTCAAGAATTACCTGTCGTACTTTTGGGTCTGGCACGCTAAAGAGTACCTCAATACGTTCATTGAGGTTTCTAAACATTAAGTCAGAGCTGCCAATTAAGACGTCACTTTCATCGCCGGCTTGGAAATAAAAGATTCTGGCATGCTCAAGAAAGCGGCCAACAATAGAGATAACTGAAATGTTTTCACTAACACCTTTCAAGCCGGGCTTTAAGCAGCATAAACCGCGGACGTTCAAGTCGATTTTAACGCCTACCATAGAGGCCTGGTAAAGTGCTTGGATAACGTCAGTTTCTTCCAAATTATTTAGCTTAAAAGCAAGATAGCCCTTACCTGTTTTTTGGTGAAAAGCTATTTCCCTAGCTATTCTTTTTAGAATTTCATGCTTTAAGGTTGTTGGTGCTACAAGTAAGTATTTGAATTTGAATTCTTTATCTTGCAAGCCATTCTCCAATATGTTAAATAAATCCTCAAGCTCTAAACCAACGTCTTGGCGAGCTGTTAAATATCCTATGTCGCCATAAATTTTAGCAGTAACCGCATTGTAGTTGCCTGAGCCAATATGAGAATATCGAGCAAGACGGTTATTTTCACGCCTAACTATTAGGCATAGTTTAGCATGTACTTTGATTTTTGGAAAATTGTAAACGATTTCTACGCCTGCTGCTTTAAGTTTTGAAGCTAATAAAATATTGTTTTCTTCATCAAATTTGGCTTTCAACTCAATTACAGCTATCACTTTTTTGCCATTCTTTGCAGCTTCTATTAAGGCGTCAACAACAGGTGACTTTGTATCCATACGATACATTGTTACATAAATTTCCAAAACATTGACATCAACCGCTGCTTCCGTAAGTAAGTCAATTATTACCTCAAAGCTATCATAAGGGTGATAAAGAACAATATCCTGTTTAGCAATGTTTTTGAAAATATGTTTTCTATTTGAAAGCAATGGTGGAACGTATGGTATAAATGAGGCATCTTTAAGATCAGGCCGGTTTATTTTTAGCAACTGCCAAAAATCAACATACCCTAGAGGTCCGTCAGTTTCATAAATCAAGTAATTAGGTAGTTTTAATGACAAAGCAAGTTCATTTCGTACAGCTGGAGGAGTTTTTTTGTCAAATTCAAGCCGACTTGGAAAACCCAATTGCCTTTTGGACAAACTATTCTTTACTGAATTAATAAAATCTGAAGTTTCATCCATCAGAATATCAATCTCAAAGTTACGGGTTAAACGAAAAGGATACACACCCAAAGATTGATGATTTGAGAAAATAAGATCCAAATTATCTGCAATCAATTCCTCTAGAAAAACATATTGACACACAGGTTTCTCTGTTTTACTTACAAAATTATCTGGAATTTCAATGAATCGACCAAATTTTTCAGTAGGAACATCAAAAATGTAAAAGTCATCTTTTTTAAAAACATCCACAACTAAGAGGTAAAGGTGTAAATTCTCAAGAGTGTCAATGTCACAACCTTTTAGAGGAGTAGCGATGTTTGGTAAAATATTATTTTGAAAAAACGTTCGCAAAGCAGCTTTATCCTGAGTAGATAATTCATCAAATCGTTTGATGTAAATACCCGCTTTTGCTAACGCTGGAACTAACTCGCCATGCCAGCAATCAGCATGGCGCTGGATAAGTGGAAGTATTTCTTCTCGTGAAACTTGAATTTGTTCAATAGCGGTTAATCCATCGGCAGACAACTCATTTGACCCATTATTGACTTGTTTTAAGAGTCTTGGAATTCGCGTCATAAAAAATTCGTCTAAATTACTGCCACAAATTGCAAGAAACTTTATCCGTTCCAATAACGGGTGTCTATAATCCCGTGCCTCTTCAAGCACACGAACGTTAAAACGTATCCAGCTTAACTCACGATTTATAAAAAAATCTGGATTAACGTTTTTGGAAATCGCCAAACTCAAGGATGACTCTACATCAGTTGTGTCTAACAAAGGTTTGTATCCTCATAAATACTCAGCATTAACTGCACACTTTTGCCTCAGTAGAAACATTAAAACCGAAAACTTGCAGGCTCTCAGTGGTTATGTTTCTTGAGCAGGTCTACAGTAATTTTTTTTTTTGATTTATAGACAGTGAAAGTTTCATATTTGAATAGAGGAACTTTTTTATTCATGACAAACTTACCCGAGAGTACAGTTAACAGCTAATGTAGCCATTAAATTCTATGAAAATAGACTATATATACCTTAATAGTGCATATAGAAAAAATTTAAATACAAGACAAATTTAGTAAGCCTATGAATTCTTTAACTCTTAAAGAAAAAAACTTTACAGAATTTGCACCTTTAACAGAAATCTCATTTCAAAGTATCCCACGCAAAGAATGCGTCATAGTTTTAGCAGACAAAACAACATCAGGCATCATGTACATTGGCAAAACTAAAAACCCTACTAAAAAAATCCTCGGAGGCTACTTAGCGGGCTACGGCAACAAAACAAACAAAAAAATCAATTCAAAACTCTTAGAAGAAGGCTTTCTAGAAAGAACAGCAATAAGCTGGCTACCAAGTGAGAACCCAAAAGCCGCCCAACAAGAACTGCTCAACATATACAAAAAAGAGCACGGAGACTACCCAGACTGGAACATAAAAAACCCTGAAAAAACTCAGCTTAAACCAAGGACCCAACAAACAACTAAACCTGTTAGAGCCAAACCAGCCAGAAAAACCGCAGGCAATAAAGCCTAAATTATTTTAATTATTTGTTGCCAACAGGAACTTCACAGAGGTTTTAGGTATCAACCCTTTTTTAACCATGTTCATGTAAACAGAAAAAGCTAAAATATAAACCAGCAATACAACCCTGAAAACAGCAACCGCTTAAAACAGTAAAATAACCACAATCACAGTTACAAACACGTAACATAAAGTACGCCATGGAATAGCCATAAAATCCGTGGTCATCATTAACAATAAATTTTTGCTGAAGCAGAAATGTGAAGTTGTTTGAGTTAGGTTGAGTAAAAAAGAGAAATCACTAGTTGTGTAACCAGTGTTTTTGGGGATTTTAACTGTTTGTTTACAATTTGAGCCAGAGCAAAATGCCCATAATCAAACCGTAAATTGCCAGTGCTTCTGCCAGTGCAACAACCAGAAAGCTTTTGAAGAAAGTGTCTGGTTTTTCGGCTAGTGCGCTTATTGCAGCTGTACCTGCAGAGGAGATTGCTATACCAGCGGCTGTTGCGGGTATACCAATAGCTAAGGCGGCAGCAAATGCGATTGCGATTCTGTCATAGTTTACAGTGCCAGTTGTTGTGGTGGTGTCTTGAACTGTGATTAAGTTTTGAATTGGATCGACTGTTAATGCGCTTGCTATACCCATTATGGGTAAAAGTACCAAAGGCAATAGCACAAACAATAATAGTTTGCGATTCAAGCTTGAATTCAACTCCGATGAAGTTTTTTCTCACCACAAGGTCAGCTATTAACCTTTTTATTTTAATGATGTAATTGAAGCATTAATAGTGAGCAAAATAAACGTTTTAATGAAATGCAGGCTTATCAGCGTGCGTTAAGTTTGTGTAAAATTAATGATACATATATAGATGAAGCTATGGTTTTAGATATGTACGTTATTTTTGAAGGCTTGATTATTATCTTAGTACTAGGACGGGGCATGGAGAATATTCTATGACACGTTGTGTGACGCTGCCTATGAGAATGCGATCGGTGCTTCTGCGTCCAGTTGTACCCATAACTATTAAGTCTACGTTTTTGCTTTTAGCCAGATGCAAGATTTGTTCAAATGGCTGACCTTTTGTAATTATAGATTCAACAGTTACACCTTGTTTTTCTGCTAAGTTAACGATATAGTTAGCGTAATTTTGTCCACTTTTTTTTAGGTCTTCTTCGACATGTGGGGATACTCTTGATAGTTGATCAATTACTATAGTATCAATGACAAAAGCGGCTAAAATTTTTGCGTCGTGTGCTTTGGCTATGCTCATTGCGTATTCGGCTGCACGTGCACTGTGTCCGGATCCATCTGTTGGAACTAAAATTAGTTTGATTGTTTCTGAGCTAAACAGTTTTTTGGTTTCTTGCATTTATTGTCTGACCTTGAGCATGTTTTTAATTCGTTTTGTTCGTATGAATTCTTCGCGTTCTTTTTCTTCTAAAACAAGTTCGATCCACTTTACTGCATCACGGTATTTGGGGATGAGAACGTGTTTTAGGGCGTTAACTCTGCGTTGTGTTTTGTTGATGTTGTTTGCAAGCTGGAAGGTGGTGCCTTCGGCTGTTGCTAACTTGTCAACTAAGCTAAGTACGTCATAGAATTTTTTAAAGGCTTTGTCTAGGTTTGCACTTGTGTTTGCAAACCCATAGTCAGGTTTTACGTTTTTTTCGCTTTGAAATTTGATAAGTGGAACAGTGACGCCCATTATGCTTCTGGCATCTACTAGGTAATTAGCTTTAAAGGGAGAAACTAGCGCAGTATTAAAGATGGTTTCGGAGCCTTTGGCAATGTTTGCGTCTCTAAGATTTTGGTAGGCAACAGTTAGGGCCTCTGTTAGCTCTTTGCGTATTTGTTCAGCTTCATAGATACTGTTTCTTAATTCACGCAGTAAAATATCACGTTTATGTTCGAGAACTTCACGTCCTGTCTCTGCTAGTTTTAAGGTTTTTTTTGTTTGAATTAGGCTAATTCTTGTTGGGCTAATATTTTCCATTGCCATGGAATTTATTTACCTCAGAGATGTTTTTTGTAGTATTTTTGGATGTATTCAGGTTTAATAGAGGTTAATTCGTCAGTAGGTAGAAGTGAAAGTGCGTTCCAAGCAATTTGTAGAGTTTCTTCAATTGATCGGTTCTCAGTGTTGCCTTGATTGACCAAATGTTTTTCAAAGTATTCGCCGAAACGTAGGTAGTCTTTGTCTCTGCTACCTAAGCCTTCTTCGCCAATTATTGTAACCAGCGATTTTACAGAGTTATATTGTGCATATGCTGCATACAATTGACTTGCAACGCTAGCGTGGTCTTCTCGGGTGCTGTCTTTACCGATGCCGTCTTTCATTAATCTTGATAGACTTGTTGTAATGTAAATTGGTGGATAAATACTCTGTTTTTCTAATGCACGTGAAAGTACTATTTGTCCTTCAGTGATGTAACCTGTTAAATCTGGGATTGGATGGGTAATATCGTCGTTAGGCATTGTCAAGATGGGCATTTGTGTGATTGATCCTTTCTTGCCGTGAATTCTGCCGGCACGTTCATAGAGGCTTGCAAGGTCACTGTACATATAGCCGGGGTAGCCTTTTCTGCTAGGTACTTCTTCTAGTGAGGCGCTGAGTTCACGTAGGGCTTCACAGTAGTTAGTTATATCAGTCATGACAACTAGTACATGTCGGTCTTGTTCATATGCTAGGTATTCAGCTAATGTTAGGCCTACTCTTGGTGTGAGAATGCGTTCAACTGGGGGATCGTCAGCTAAGTTGAGAAACATTGCCACATTTTTAATTGCTCCAGTTTCTTCAAAGCTTTTCTTAAAGAAGGCGGCATCATCATTTTTTAGGCCCATGGCAATAAATATGATGTTAAAGTTTTCTCCTGTTCGAATTTGGGCTTGTCTTACTATTTGTGCTGCGAGTTCATTGTGTGATAAGCCTGGGCCACTAAAAACGGGGAGTTTTTGTCCTCTGACAAGGCTGCTTAAGCAGTCAATGCTAGATATTCCGGTTTGTATGAATTCTCGTGGGTACTCGCGGGCTACAGGGTTTAATGGGTAACCGTTGATGTCTCGTTTTTCTTCTGTGAAAAAATGTGGATATCCGTCGATTGGCTCACCAAAGCTGTTCATAATTCGGCCAAGCATTTCAGTTGATACCGGAACTTCTAATGGGTGACCTAAGAAACGGGTGCGGGTTTCTGTGGTAGATAGGCCACTTGTTCCTTCAAATACTTGAACTGCTACGGCTTTTTGCATAATTTGAATGACTCTACCTAGTCTGGTTTCTCCGGTTTGAGTTTTAATATATACCAGTTCATCATAGCCTACGTTTTGTACGTTTTCTATGATTATTATTGGGCCTGAAATTGAAGCTACGCCTTTGTACTCTAATCCTGATGCCATCTATAATCATCTCATGTTTGTTTCTAATATTTCGAAGCGTTCATGCATTCTTTTTGCTAAATCGTCAAGCATGTATAATTTGTCGTTTGGTATACTGGTTTTGATACGTAGTATTTCTTCGGTTACGGGTAGTGAAGTTATTTTTGAGATTGGCAGACCTTTGCTTATAATGTTGTCAGCTAAGTGATGGAAGTCCATTACTATTTTTAGCATTTTGAATTGTTTTTGGGGTGAGCAGTAAGTATCGATATCGTCTAATGCGTTTTGTTGCAGTATAGCAATACGGATGATCCGTGCTGTTTCTAGGATTAATCGTTGCTTGTCAGGTAAAGCTTCTGGACCGACAAGTTTGACGATGTTTTTAAGTTCGTCTTCTGCTTGCAAAATGCGCATGGCCTCATCGCGGTAGTTAGACCAGTCTTTGTCAACAGTTTGATGCCACCATTCTGCGAGTTCATCGATGTAGCCACTGTAGCTGTTCATCCAGTTAATGGATGGATAATGTCTTGCATTAGCTAATTCTGCATCTAATGCCCAGAAAACGCGGGTGAACCGTTTAGTGTGTTGTGTTACGGGTTCAGAGAAGTCACCGCCTGGTGGGGAAACGGCGCCGACTGCACATATTGAGCCGATGCGTTTATCAGAGCCTAACGTTTCGACGACACCAGTGCGTTCATAGAATTCTGCTAGTCGTGAGGGTAGATAACTTGGGAAGCCTTCTTCGGCTGGCATTTCTTCAAGTCTGCCGGAAAGTTCTCGGAGTGCTTCTGCCCATCGGCTTGTTGAATCAGCCATTAAAGCAACTGCATAACCCATGTCTCGATAGTATTCTGCAAGTGTGATTCCTGTGTAAATACTAGCTTCACGTGCGCTAACGGGCATGTTACTTGTGTTAGCAATAAGTATGGTGCGTTCCATAAGTGGGTGACCTGTTGTTGGGTCAGTTAGTTTTGGAAAGCTGTCTAGCACATCGACCATTTCGTTTCCGCGTTCGCCACAGCCGACGTATATTATGATGTTTGCGTCTGACCATTTGGCAAGTTGTTGTTGAGTTACAGTTTTGCCTGCGCCAAAGGGGCCGGGAATAGCTGCGCTGCCGCCTTTAGCTAAGGGGAAGAATGTGTCGATGACACGTTGACCTGTAATTAATGGTTTAAATGCAGATAGTCGTTTGCTGTGTGGACGGGGTATTCTTACGGGCCATTTTTGGAGCATTTGAAGCTCTGTCTTTTTGTCATCGGATTCTATGGTAATGATGGGTTCAGTTATAGTGTAGTCGCCTTTCGGTGCAATTTTTGTGACTTTGCCTGAAAGGTTATGTGGAACAAGGATTCGGTGTTCAATAAGGTCTGTTTCTTGGACTACGCCAACAATATCACCTGTTGAAATTGTGTCACCGATTGTTACTTTGGGTGTGAATGCCCATGTTTTCTCTCTTGATATAGAAGTTATTCCATGGGTGGGCATGATGAATGCGCCGGTTAATTCTTTAAGGGTTTCAAGTGGCCGTGCAATGCCGTCAAAAACGTTGCCTAGTAAGCCGGGGCCAAGTTCTACTGATAGAGGTGCCCCTGTGCCTAAAACCGGTTCGTTTAGTTTTAGTCCTGTAGTGTTTTGATATACTTGTATTGTGGCTTTGCCGCCGTCTAAACGGATGATTTCACCAATCAATTCGGCTTGGCCTACTTGTACAATTTCGTGCATAACTACTTCGAACATGTCTATGGCTTCTACTACGGGTCCTGCAACTCTAGATACTTTACCGGGCATAATTTAAAGCGCCTCAAAGAGGTTTTTTGCTACTTCAACACGTAAAAGGGGTTTAAGTTCCTGCAACTTGCTGTTTAATGTTGCGTCAAAGATTATTTTGTCATCAACAGTGTGGATTTTACATCCCCCAATATAAGGTTCAATTTTTTCAGATAGCTGCAGGTCGAGCTGTAACTTAGCAGATAAATGTTTCAGCGTATTTTGTGTTATCCATTCATGATCTTTAGCGTTTACTTGGAGAATTAGATTTTTTTGGCCGATTTTTTTGGCTGCATATTCTATAAGTTTAAGAAAATAATCATGGTATTCCTCGCTTTCAACAAAGTCTTTGAGGTTAACAAGGGCTTTTTCGAAGGCGATATCAACTAAATTTTCTTTGGCTTGAAGTAAATTGTTACGTATGTCCACTTCAGTTACGGACGCGATTTTTCGTTTTTCAGATGCTGCTTTCACATTTGCTTGGTTAAGTATTTCTTGGTGAATTTGGTCTGCTTGCGCTTTAGCTTTCTCTAGAGTTTCTTTGGCGTTATTTTCGGCTTTTGAGATTACAGTTTTTTCTTCTTTTTTAGCGTCTCCAATTACTTCGTCTGCTATTGTTGAAACACCATTTTTGACATCCAACAGTTATTCACCTTACTGTGACATGAAGTATTTTACTGATGATACTGGATAAGTCAGGCCTGTTTGATTGACCCCTGCTTGGAGGCATTTCGACAATTAGGGGGGTTGTGTGCTCCAAGCGTGTTTTGTCAATTTTTTCGCGAATAGAAGGCTCGCTTGAGAATACGTCACTAACTATAAGGACAGCTATGTCTGTGCGGTTTAGTGCATCGTTTAGTGCTTTTTGTGTTTCATCAAGTGAAGATACTTCGATTCCTTCAACACCCACTAAACGAAACCCAGTAAGCATGTCACTATCCCCGATTACGTATCCAATCATCCTATACTAGTCTCCAGATGCTTGTTTGAATTTTAAGTTTAAACTACCTAAAAAAGTTGCCATAAAAATGTTGCTACCTGAAAGGATGACTTCAACATAGATTATCAGCGTAAAAGGTGTTGAAGTATTAAAATGTTTAAATCCTTGATGTACAATTATTTAAAAAATTTGTCCTAAAAATGTTGCTACCTGAAAGGATGACCTCAACATCAATTATCTGCATAAAAAAAGATGTTGAAACAATATTAGAAGTGCTAAGTGACTTTGGCGAGTTCCATATTAAAGAAGTTCAAGAAGACAATATGGATCTTTCTGAGTATAAAAGCAGCATTCAAAAGCTCAAAGAAGCCATCAATAATATTGATTCTTTGATTATACAGTTTGCTAATGAAAAGGGAAATTTTTTAGACTTATTCAAAGATGAACAGCCAAAAAAAACTGTTGTAATCACAAATAATTGGCATACCCTATCAGAATCAACTATTCAAAAAATATCCTCAGTAGTTAATGAAACTAAGGAAGTAAAAGTGTCATTAAGCAATTTGAGCAAAGAAAAGGAGCAGCTTAATCACATTAAAGACATGCTAGTAAACATGGAGGCAATGAATGCAGACTTTGCAACCGTAAAAGAGTTAAACTTAATTCAAGCCATTTTTGCAAGTATACCTGTGAGGTATATAGAAGAACTACAAGCAGCCCTCACAAATAGTAGTCCAGTTTATTTTAGCCAGCGCAAATTTGGGAAAGACACGAATTTTATTTTTGTAGCAACGCCTAACAAGCATTATGATAGCGTTGTTAAACTTTTAAAAATGTATCATGCAGAAATTTTTCAAGCACCAAAAGATTTGCCTGACAATACAGCTATGGCCATAAAAGAAGTAGATAACCAGTTAAAAGTCAATGCTGAAAAAGAAAAAGAACTAACAGATAAACTAAACAAAATAGGTAAGGACAACAGAGAACATTTTGCTGTTTGGAAAGAAACAGCAGAAAACATTTTACTTCTATTGAGCACAAAAACGAAAGTTTTGCAGTCGGGGCTATTTACAACCATTGAAGGATTTACCCCACAAAACAAGTTTAATGAACTTAGCGATACACTAGACAAAAGGCTCAATGGGAAAATTATCATAGTTAAAAATGAGGAAACCTCAGCAGTTACAGGTGGGCAGCAGGATCATGAAGCGCATACTCAGGTAATGCCGCCTACAAGAATATCTAATAACAGGTTTGTTAGGCCTTTTGAGGAATTAACAAAGCTTTACGGGTTACCAAAATACAATGAAATAGATCCTACCCCGATTATGGCAATAACGTTTCCAATTCTTTTTGGGTTAATGTTTGGTGATCTTGGACACGGCTTGCTGATGTTGATAGGTGGGTTAACGGTAGGTAAGCTGTTAAAGAAGAATCAGGGTATGAAAAACTTGTGTTATATCATGGCAGCCTGTGGTATAGCTGCCTGTATTACAGGTGTATTATTTGGCGATTTTTTTGGTCGGCAGATATTTACACCATTGTGGTTTAGCCCATTTGAAGACATATTTGGGTTTCTAATCTTTTGTCTATTTGTAGGTATAGCACAAATAATGGTTGGCCTAGTAGTGGAAATGGGCAACTTTATTGTAAATCATAAAATAGCAGATGCAGTATTAACGTCAATACCTAAAATAGCATTTTTCATAGGTGGCATTTTCATAATCTACAATTACCAGTTAGATTTTGCTGCCTGGCTTAGTGGTCCAATACTTGCAGCAATAATTCCATTTATCTTACTAGTTGTAGGCAAACCGGCATATTTAGCTATAGCAAAACCTGCAAACCCTTCAGGTGAACATGAAGAAATGGATCACCTCTCAAACAGACTGTTTGAAGGGGGAGACTTCTTCACTAGACTACTAGGTAATACAATTTCCTACTCAAGAATTCTGGCATTACTTATGGCACACTGGGCATTAATGCTTGTAGTCTACACCATTGCAGACCTAATAGGCTCAGCATCAATATTAGCCATAATTGCAAGTAGTGTCGTGATCATTTTTGGAAATATATTTGTGCTTGCACTTGAAGGCTTAATAGTTTTTATCCACACTTTAAGACTGCATTTCTATGAGTGGTTTAGCAAATTCTATTCAGGTACTGGAACAGTATTTACACCTCTCAAACAGAAACACGTTTACACTGACATAGTTTTTGAAGAGGAAGTAACGGATAAAGAACAATAAAACAAAAGCCTTTTAGGCAAAACAAATTTTCTTTTTTAGTAAGTTAAGAGTTTGGTTTGGATTTCTTCTGGTTTTAGTGAAGCATCTACGCCCAAAGTTAAGGCAACCAAGTTGTGGATGTCAGTTTCTTTAAGAGTAATAAATGATAGAGGTGCGCCGATGTTAAAGACGTCAAGAAGTACTCGAGACTTGGCATACTGTAGTACTGCGTTTTTGAAGGCTTTTTCAGCTGCAGAAATTGTTTCTTCAGGAGTAGCTGCAGGTACAAAATAGGTTTTGTATTTTGTTGTTTCGATGATTCTTAAGGCTACATCATAGTCTATTGCATATAGGAGAGATTCAAAGGTGCGTTTGTTAATGTTGAAATGATTAGTTGGTAGGGCGATTTTTAGCCAGTCAGAATCGTATGCTAAGGCTTTTCCGCGAAGAACCGTAAACAGTAGGAATCCGTCAACGTCCATGCTTGCATAAAATTTTGCGTGAGGTTTTTCTTTTTTAGGTAATTTTTCATAAATGTTATAGAGTTTATCAAAATATTGCTTGTCGAGTAAGAGGTTAAAATGTATAGTTAAACCAGTCTCGTCATACTTTTTTAAACCTGTACTCAAACTTGTATTATATTCGGTTTTTTTGAAGGCTTGAACTATTGAGGACATGTTTGAAGCGTTAGCAGCTTCTTCGATGATTGTGCGATTGTTGAAATAGTCTTCAACAGGTAGATATATTTTTGATAGTTTTTCTTTTGGAGTCATTTTGGCAAGGGTTGCTTTGATGAGCATTTTTATGTGTTCAATCTCAAAGCGTTTTAAGTATAGTTCAAAGAAGGGTTTCACGTTTTTTGGTAGGTTTTTTAGTAGCATAAGGTAAGTGTTGAGAAGGTTTTCGTTGAAGGCACGGTCTAGTTTTCGAGCGGTAAGCGGTGTGGATAGTTTACTGATTTGCTCTTGATAAGTAGTGTCTCCAAGTTGTGTAACAAAATCAGAGAGGCTCGCACTATCAGAGAGAGCTTTTAGTCTAATGTCACTAAGCAGCCTGCTTCGTTCTACACCAATTTTAGGTAAAATTTTGGCGTAATTTTTTGTTTGGATCAACATCATAGCTAAACTCCATTTTTATGGTATCTACAACTATTTTTTTATTTATCTATGGACGTATCATGTGTGGTTTATGATTGAAACACTACAACACCATCTCACCATACCCTATAAAATGCTTTATGGTCATACTATCCCTTATTTTTTCTTAAACATGAACATGGATATGTGGATAATTATGACAAAAGCTAAACACAAATCCGCCTTTTTCCAACATAAATACGCCAAGTAAAAAAAGTTGTTTAGTGTTTTTAAGTACTGCCATTACTGCAATTAATCCGATTATGGCTACAGTTGCAATTATGCCTGTAAAGAAAGGGAATTTGCTATGTGTCGAGTTGTTGTGTTTGCGTCAGAGGGTACTATTGGATCGTTTGTGTCAGGTATGATCCTGTGTCTACCTACTGGGGTGACCATATTCTATGACCAATAATTGATTTGGAGCAAATTATTTGTAAGTTAAAGGTTTCTTGCAAGATTACTGGGAGCTATAGTACTCAGAGGTATATTTTGCGTTATGAGGCTTATTGTGGTGTTGTTTAAGGTTAGTTGAGATAGAGTGAAGTATTGCATAGATTGGTTGTGGAGTGCAATGTTTTTGTCGATGCTATGGTCAGATTCGAGAGTTAGCGATAGGGAAAGTCTTAGGCGGGGTTTGGCTAAGAATTCAACGTCTACATTCATACCCTGCAGTTTGCATGGGCTAAAACATCTGTTTAGTAATCTGTTGTAAGATGAACTGGACGGTTTTGCAGCGTCAGCTTTTGTGAGCTCTATTAATATGCCTATAGACCACATCTAAAAAGGCAGTCTTGCATTTAAGAGGTAAAGTTGATGGGTAAACACACTTCTGATTGAAGTTTAGCAAAGACCACAAGAATACAGCAAATAGAAAACTAAAATCATTTACTCCCCAAATCGCACGTGGGTTATAGACTTATGGAAAAAATATGTGGCACATAACCATTGTTAACGGTTGGACAAAAAATTTTATAAAAAAAAGAAAAGGTGATTATTTGTTTCTTTTTATAACCACTAAGGGCATCGCTATTGCGACAATTATCAAAATGATAACCAGCAATAACAGAAGGACATTGCGCCTATTAATGACAAAGCCCTTGTCTGATTTGTCGCCGGTATCACCATTGTCGCCGGTATCACCATTGTCGCCGGTATCACCATTGTCGCCGGTATCACCATTGTCGCCGGTATCACC
>JGI24705J35276_12238691_pt1 | contig 38044 bp, 31 predicted proteins | sample TergutNt197P4_FD_35276 | JGI IMG/M metagenome (IMG submission 35276) | reverse complement strand
ATCACCCAGATCTATCTTGTCCCAAAGCTGACAGGTGACGGTCTTGTGCTTCTGATCAAGACCCTCGCAGTAATTGATGAACTCGCACGTTCTTACAGTGTCGCCCTGACCCAGCTTGAGCTTCAGGAACCAGTCGGGGTCGGCCAGCGACTGCCGGGCCGAGCCAACCACATCGCAAATGCCGTCCGCCAGCATCTTCTCAGCGAATTCGAAATTGTGAACGCCGCCGGCACAGACGATTGGGGTTTGCAGCCCCTCTTTCCGAATGGCATTGCGAATTTTCAATGTCGCATCGATGTTGCGGCCGAACGGGCCGCGCTCATCGGAAATATATTGCGGCATGCATTCATAACCACTCGGGCCGGTGTAGGGATACGCAGCACCACCGATGCCCGGCTGTTTGGCATCGTCGAACTTCCCCCCGCGCGAGGTTGAAATGAAATTCATCCCCGCCCTGGCGAACTCCATGCCGAAAAATACCGCGTCATCCACATCGCTCCCGCCCTCGATGCATTCGTCAGCAAGGAAGCGGCAACCCACCACGAATTCGGGCCCCACCCGGTCCCTTACCGATCTGTACACTTCAAGCGGTAGACGCACGCGGTTCTCGCGCGACCCACCGTATCCGTCAGCCCTCGTGTTTTTGCGGGAAAGGAATGACGCCATCGTATAGGCGTGAGCGTAATGCAGTTCCACGCCATCGAAGCCAGCCCGCTGCGCACGCTCGGCGGCGTCGGCGAACAGGCCAGGAAGCACCTTCGGCAAATCGCGGATATGCGGCACGTCGACATCAGTGATGCGTTCCCGGTGGCCGAATTCCAACGATTCCATTTCGCGCTCGCTCAGCACGGCAGCGAGTGCATCGCGCTTCATGCCGGCCAGACGTTGACGAATGACATCATCCGTCGGATGATCATCGAATGCCGCGCGATGCGAATCCGTGATCGCAAGAAAGCGCTCGAAATATTTTGCCGGATCGGGACGTCGGCGAATTGAGAGAAAATCGATCAGCTGAATGAATAGCCGTGTGTGTCCCCCGCTCGCCTCACGAACAGCCTCGACCAGACGCTGCAGGCCCGCAACAAACCGATCATCACCGATGCGCATCAGAGGTCCGCTCGCCACATCGCGGATCCCGGTTGCTTCCACTACGATCGCACCGGGCCTGCCGCGGGCGAAGCGCGAATACCAGTCGATAACGTCGTCGGTGACGAAGCCGTCTTCAGTGGCTCGCCACGGCACCATCGCCGGCACCCAGCTTCGCTGCTCAAGGACGACAGGACCGATCTCTCTCGCAGAGAAGAGGCGCGAAGCGAGCGCCTCATCACGCGTTGGGACTCGACCGTTAGTGGCCGTATATTGTATGCGTTGCGGAGGTCGCCACATCTTATGTGCGTCCAATCTGGCGTTGACGATACATGTGCTGCAGAACGGCCATGGTTTACATGTCAACTGTTTACATGTCAACTTTCTGAAGGGGTCACGAAGGCGCTGGCAGCCGGTCGTTGGCGGGCTCGGCAATCTCAATTTTGCGCCTGGGTGTAGAACCACGCGATTCCACTCCACTTTCGAATTCGAGAAAGAGGCGCTCGATCAATCGCTTGGCCGTCCTTCAGGGGCGCCGGAACCCACTTGCTGTAATTCAGGTTTTCCGGTACCTGTTTGCAGGTTATTTGACGCCCAATGGACGCAAGAGCGATACGTCCTGCCGCACCATTGGTGACCTGATGCGCCAACGCCTTTATATATCAACGCCGCTTTTGTGAAGATGGGAAGGGTTACATGGACCACACCGGGGAAGTGCTTTCATTGGAGTTCGGGCTAAAGTTCGAGGAGCTTTATCATCGCGCCGGATTGGAAAAGGTCGATGCGGCCTTTTTGAATTCCTTGGGCGAGGCCGATGCCGCTCTTCGGGATCGGCTGCTGGCGGGCCGGTCAAACCCCTCCGCGCTCGAGCGAAAGGCCGAGGCAGACCTGGTCGTCGAACTCGCGCCGCATGTGGAAGACTTCATCGGAACGCTGTTTGGAAATACCAATTCAATCCGCGCCCTCCAGGCGCAACACAATGAGCTTGCTCCTCTCTATTCGGTAAAACGACTGTTTGTGCAGCGCCGCGCGGTCAAGGGAAAGAAGGCTGAAAGCCTCGCGCAACTCAATGGCGATGATCTTGCACGAGAGCTGACATCATTGTTGGGCGAGCCGTTCAGTGAGCTGGCCTTTGCCCGTAAGGTCACTGATTGGACGAGCGATGAAGCCAAGTATTCCAAAGAGCTCGAAACGGCGGCGACATACGCTGCCTGGGCTGTTCTGACAAAAGAGGGGCAGCAGAAGCACGGGAACGGCCTTCTATTCAAGGTTCCCCACAAGACCGACCACGCAAACCTGATCCCACTGCGGCGCGTCGCTTCGGACGGAGTGACAATGTTTGCGGCGCCGGACGGCAGGGGGCGGGAGCGCGAGGGCTTCAGCCTGACGGACTGGGGGACGGATCTTGCCGGTGCACTCGACGAGGCGAATTACTGCATCTGGTGTCACAAGCAGGAAAAGGACAGCTGCTCAAAAGGCCTGCGCGATCGCAAGAGCGGCGCCTACGAAAAGAGTCCGTTTGGGGTTACTCTCGCCGGATGTCCGCTTGATGAGCGCATCTCCGAGATGAACCTCGTCAAGACTCAAGGCTACGGTATCGGTGCATTGGCCGTCACGGCAATCGATAATCCTGTGTGCGCGGCAACAGGGCATCGTATCTGCAACGATTGCTTGAAATCCTGCATCTATCAGAAGCAGGAACCCGTCAACATTCCAGAGATTGAGACGCGCAATCTGAAGGATGTCCTGGAACTGCCGTGGGGCTTCGAGATCTATGGATTGCTCACCCGATGGAATCCACTGAATCTCCGACGGCCACTGCCAAGGCCGGCCTCTGGATATAAAGTTCTTGTCGTCGGCTTGGGGCCGGCCGGCTTCACGCTTTCCCATCATCTGATGAACGACGGTCACACGGTCGTCGCGGTTGACGGCCTCAAGATAGAGCCGCTTCCGAAAGACGTGTCCGGGGTCGGCAGCGATGGAAAGCGTTCGGCCTTCCGTCCGATACGAGACGTGGCCGAGATCTACGAAGATCTCAACAATCGCGTTCAGGCCGGGTTCGGCGGCGTGGCCGAATACGGCATTACGGTGCGTTGGAATAAGAACTTCCTTAAGGTCGTGCGTCTGTTGATTGAGCGGCGGGCAACCTTCGCAATGTACGGCGGAATCCGATTTGGCGGCACGCTGACCGTCGATGACGCACTCGCGATGGGATTCGATCACGTCGCGCTTTGTCTCGGAGCGGGCAAGCCGACATTTGTTGGCATGGACAACGCTCTGGCGCCCGGCGTACGCCAGGCTTCCGATTTTCTGATGGCGTTGCAACTCACTGGAGCGGCCAAGGCCGACAGCATTGCAAATCTGACCGTAAGGCTGCCCGTCGTAGTCATCGGCGGCGGATTGACGGCGATCGACGCCGCCACCGAGGCTCTGGCCTATTATCCGGTCCAGGTCGAGAAATTCCTGAAGCGTTACGAAGCACTCGTCGCCGAGCGGGGCAAAGATACCATTCAATGGCGCGATGATGAGGCCGCGATTGTCCAGGAGTATCTCGGCCATGCGCGGGCCTTGCGAGAGGAGCGCGCCACCGCGGCGAAGGAGGGCCGCCCACCGCGGATCTCCGCATTGCTGCAGAGTTGGGGAGGGGCAACCGTGGCCTATCGGCGCCGCCTCGTCGATGCCCCGAGCTACACCCTCAATCACGAGGAAATCGACAAGGCCATGCAAGAGGGCATTCGTTTTGCCGAATTGCTGTCGCCCGAGGCTGTTGTTCTGGATTCGTACGGTCGTGCAGAGGCGATCAGGCTGGCAAACAAAAATGCCAGCGATCCGTCTCAGCCGTCCGTCACGCTGCCGGCCAGGACCATCCTGGTTGCCGCGGGCACGCAACCCAACACGGTTCTGACCCGCGAAGATCCGGTGCATTTCGAACTGGACGGCAAATACTTCCAGGCGTTTGACGAAGACGGCAAGAAGGTCACTCCCGAGCGGATAACCAAGCCGGAAACGACGCACATCCTGGTCAATCAGAACCCGGATGGGCGAGCCATAAGCTTCTTTGGCGATCTTCACCCCTCGTTTGCCGGCAACGTGGTGAAAGCCATGGCGAGTGCCACTCGGGGGTACCCGGTGATCACGAGAATGCTGGGCCGCCGCGCGCCGAGCGCAGTATCGGCAGCGGATCTGATGCAGCGGGCCAACAACGAGCTGCGTGCGACTGTTCACGCAGTTAATCGGCTGACACCAACCATCCTCGAAATCGTGATCCATGCTCCACAGGCTGCGCGCTCCTTCAAACCGGGACAATTCTTCCGATTGCAGAATTTTGAATCGTTTGCGCCGAAGAAGGCCGATACCAGGCTGGCTATGGAGGGGCTGGCGCTGACCGGAGCCTGGGTTGACCGTTCCCGCGGGCTGGTTGCGACCATCGTCCTCGAAATGGGCGGCTCGTCAAACCTCTGCGCGTCTCTTCGACCAGGCGAGCCGGTGATCCTGATGGGGCCGACCGGTGCTCCGACGGAGATCGAGTCCAATGAAACGTATCTCCTCGTGGGCGGCGGCCTCGGTAATGCCGTTCTATTCTCTATCGGCCAGGCCGCGCGTGAGGCAGGTTCAAAGGTCCTCTACTTCGGCGGCTACAAGAAAGTGGAGGATCGCTACAAGGTCGAGCAGATCGAACAGGCGGCAGACGTCATTATATGGTGCTGTGACGAAGCTCCGGGTTTCACACCGGGACGGCCGCAGGACCGCACGTTCGTTGGCAACATCGTGCAGGCGATGGAGGCCTACAACCTCGGAAAGCTTGGAGATGTTCCAATACCGCTGGCGGAAGCCAAGCGAATGGTCGTCATCGGCTCCGATGCAATGATGGCTGCCGTTACGCGAGCGCGTCACGAGTCGTTGAAGGATCACTTGAATCCTGATCATATCGCTATCGGATCAATCAACTCTCCGATGCAGTGCATGATGAAGGAGATTTGCGGACAATGCCTGCAACTTCATCGTGACCCTGTGACAAACGAAGAGACCGTGGTGTTTTCCTGCTTCAATCAGGATCAATTGCTGGATCAGGTTGACTTCCCTGTTCTGCGGGGACGTCTCAGTCAAAACTCGGCGCAGGAAAAGCTTACAAAGAACTGGATCGAACACTGCCTTCGATAGCTACGCCGAGCGGAGATCGGCCACGCAGTGTAATCTGTCGTGGCCGGTCAGTCCGCTTGTCTGGGTATTGAAGCCGCGTGCTGCCGCCTCGATCTCCGCTGCCCGACAGGCAATGTCAGCATAGAATCCGCCGGATTTACCCGGCAAGCCTGGAAAAAAGGCTCATACCAATATCAGCGCCCTCTAACTGATAATGGGGGCGCAGATAGAAAATTGCGTTATAAAATCCAGGGTTCTCTTCGTCAGCGGTAATCTTAATGTTCGCATCGGCGAGAGGCTTTTTAGCCTTCGTCGTCTCGCTCGAATTGGCGGGATCGTCGTCGATATATTCGGTGATCCACCCCTGAAGCCAACGTTGTAGTTCATCCTTTTCCATGAACGAACCGACCTTGTCGCGCACCATACACTTCAGATGGTGAGCGAAGCGCGCCGCCGCAAATATGTAAGGCAGGCGCGCAGAGAGATTGTCAGACGCGGTTGCTTCTACACCATTCGCGCCCAAATAGAATTTCGGCCTGTACACCGACTGCGCGCTAAAAAAGCCTGCTTTGTTGGCACTAATGAGGTGACCGAACGGAATCAGGCCGGACTTGGCGAGCTCATACTCCCGACGGTCGCCGATCGCGATTTCGGTTAGGTATTTCAGGTCGACGTCGCCGTCATCGGTCGGGAAGGTGTGGGTCGGCAGGTTGATTACCTCGCCCCCCGACTGGAGGCCACGGATTCGAGTGCACCAGCCATATTTCTTGAACGCGCGATTGATGTTGGCCGCCATTGCATAGGCGGCATTTATCCAGCCGTATTTATCGCCCCTGTGACCGTCGGTGTCTTCCTCGAAGGCGAACTCCTCGACCATCTCAGACTTGGCGCCATAGGGCAGACGCCCGAGCACGCGAGGCATGCACAAGCCGATATAACGGGAATCGTCGGAATCACGCAGGCCTTTCCAGGCTGCGTATTCAGGAGCGTCGAAAATCGTGCCCATGTCGCGTAGCTTGGACAACTCGATCCAACTGTCCATACCCAGCAGGGCCGGCTCGGCGCCGGCAATGAACGGGCAGTGTGCGGTGCTTGCGATTTTGCTGATGTCTTTCAAGAGCTGGATGTCGGCGGGCAGGTGACTGAAGTAATAATCGCCGACCAGCGCGGCGAAAGGTTCGCCGCCGACCTGACCGAACTCCGTTTCATAAAGCTGATAGAACAGTGCGCTTCGGTCCCATTGGGCGCCACCAAACCGACGCAGGTTACGGTAAAGCTCGTTTTTTGAGGCGTTCAGAACCCGAATCTTGAGCATTGAATCGGTTTCTGAATTGAATACGAGATAGTGAAGGCCGCGCCACGCGCTCTCAATCTGCTGAAATTCCGGTGCGTGAATCATCTCGTTGACCTGGGCGGTCAACTTTTCGTCGATGCGGATGATCATTTCACCGATCGTGTCGAGGACGTCTTCCTTGATGACGGTGGTGTCCGCGAGTGCCTGACACACCAGCGTCGTCACCGCGTTCTCGACCTCGGTCGTAGCGCGCTCGGTGCGCAGCTTGAAGCTTTGCTTCAGCAACGACGCGAATTCGTCAGCATCGCGTGTCTCAACGACGGCTTCCTTTTGCGTTGATTCAGCCTCTTTAGCCATCCTGCCAATCCCGTTGTTTTGTTATGGCACCTGGATAAATGCATGTGTCGTTGCGTGGTGAGCGTTACTTGGTAAGAGCCGGGGATGGCAACATCCTTCCCCTCATCGCTGACGCGATGGCACATAGGTAAGCACCAGAGCACACGACTGTGCTGCAGCGTCGTCCAGCTTGGCATCTCTCGTGAGGAAGTGGCCGTCAATCCGGCAGGACAGCTATCGCCTGGATCTCCACGAGAGCCTCATCCTCGATGAGACCGCTGACCTCCACCACGGCCATCGCCGGAAAGTTGCGGCCCATCGTCGCTTTCCAGGCTGCGCCGATCTCCTTGAGCGACGACGAATAGGCCTTCCGATCCAGCACGTACCAGGTCATGGTCGAGATGTGCTCCGGCCCGGCGCGGGCTTCTTGCAGGATGCAAAGGATGTTCTGCAGTGCCTGCCCGATCTGGCCGGGCAGATCATGCACTTCGAACTTGCATTGCGCGTTCCAGCCGATCTGGCCGCCAACGTAGATGGTGCGGCCTCGCGTCTCGATACCGTTTGCATAGCCGATCGGCTTTGCCCATCCCTCCGGCTGGAGCACGCGATGCGGTGCACCGAGAGAAGGCTGTCGGGAAGGTTCGGTGTTGCTCATGACCCTCTGGATTTCCTTGGTTGCGGTCTTAACCGGTCATCACTTCGCCGCCAGCTACAGCGATGGCCTGCCCGGTGATCGCGGTCGCGCCGTCGCCCACCAGCCAAAGCACGGTGTCCGCCACCTCGTCCGGCGTCACGAGCCGTCCCTGCGGGTTGCTGCGTGCGAGGCTGGCGCGCGTCTGGTTGGGCGTGCGGCCGGTTTTGTTGGTGATGACCTCGACCGCGCCGTCCAGCAGTGGCGTGTCGGTAAACCCTGGGCAGACCGCATTCACGGTGACGTCCGTCCGCGCCAACTCCAGCGCGAGTGCCCGCGTCAGCCCGATGAGGCCGTGCTTGGAGGCGCAATAAGCCGTGACGTAAGCATATCCGATCAACCCCGCAGTGCTGGCGATGTTGACGATGCGGCCTTTGCCGGCTCGCCGGATCGAAGGCAAGGCGGCCTGAGTCGTCAGAAAGGCGCCGGTGAGGTTGATGCCGATCACCTTGTCCCAGACATCGGGCGACGTCTTCTCGAATGGCGCAGACGGCGCCTCGCCGGCACAGTTGATAAGGACGGCGATGTCGCCGAACCGCTCAAGGGAGCATTTGACTCCAGCCTCGACCATCGATGGCTTGGTGACGTCGAAGCCGTCAAGGGCGAACGCCTCGCCGCCCGTCGTCGCAATCTCCGCAGCGACGGCTTCGAGTGGAGCCGACCGACGGCCGGCTAGCGTTACTGCATGCCCTGCTGAGGCAAGCCGCACGGCAATCGCCCTCCCGATGCCGCTGCCTGCACCTGTGACAAACGCGTGTCGCCCCGTCATTGCCCACCCATCGTTTCCGCTGCCATTCGTCGAATTCCACAACCGTTCTGCGGGTGCTCCGAGAGGCGTGTTCCACACCAGACAGGTCAGTGACGCACAGGAAGGCTATCCCGCCCACACTACATTTCAGCTTCTTGGATCACAATAGCAAATGGTATGGACGTATTTATCTCAGTTATAATATTTCAGATCCAATCAACTGCCTGCAGGCGAGCATTTGATGAATGCAACGCATCTCCTTCGTCCAGACGCAGCCCCTACGCATTCATTCACATGGATAGAGGTATTCGCCCTGCGGACAGGCAGAACGATCTCTGCATAGCACCGCTCGCTGTCGCCTCCTGGCAGCCCGACAAGGGTGTTGTTGCATTGCGGGAGGGCGTCGGCCGCTGCAATGCACCCGGCACGTGATTGTTTACATCTAAGATATTTACTAGTAAGGTGCCAGGGACGGTGGGGAGAAATGCCGCGAAGCGATCGGCGCCGAACGTAATAAATGGCGTCAGGTCCCGTATAGAAGAAGAATTCAGGGCTTAGGAGCGAAGCCTGCATCGGTGAAGTGACGAATTTGGATGAGCAGCGAAAATGCCCGTCCAAACGCAGCGGTGCATGGCCGAAGACCGGCGAAAAGCCGGTGTTTCGTTCCTTGGCTCTTTCATTGAGGGGGAAACGTCATGACAGATTCTAGTAACGCTTCACATCCAGAGCCGACTCTCCAAGATGAACTCGTGGAGGTTGAAGCTGAGTTGGTCGAGCCGGAATTCCTGATCCACGCAGTTCCGCCAGCGGCGAGGGTTGGTCGTCTCGCGTTGGCGCTGTCGGTGTCGTCGATCACCACCGCGTTCATCTGGCTGTTCTATGGTGCATTGGCTGCCAGCCTGGTGGGCACGCGCCAGGCGATTATTGGGTTGGTCGCAGCGACCGTGCCGTTCATCGTGCTGAGCTGGCCGTTTACGACGTGGGGGGTGCGGCACGGGCTCGATGCCATATTGTTTAGCCGGCGCGTATTCGGTGTAACGGGGGCGGTCCTGATATCGGTGTTGCTCGCCGCAATGGTGACGTACTTCGCCGTATTCGAAAGCAGCGTCATCGCCGTTGCCTTGCAAAACTATTTTGGAGGGCTTGAACTCAAGTACTGGTACCTGATTGTCGTGCTCGCCATGCTGCCGCTTATGCGCGGGAGCGTCCATACCTGGATGGGGAAGCTCAATGGCGTTCTGTTGCCGCTGTTCCTGATTGGACTGGTGGCCGCGGTTGTGGCAACGGGCGTCCGCTCGGGATGGAATTCGGCATGGCTCGATACCCAAGGCGTTATTCCGCCGGAGGTCCTGGGCGTTCCCGGATGGTTCTTCGTAGCTGTGCTCTATATGGGCGCGTGGATACAACTGCCGATGACGCTCGAATTCGCCCGTTTCGGGCGTGTAGAGGATCTGACATTTCACCGCCTCGTCTCGTTTGGTCCTGGGTTCTGCGCTTTCACCTACTTAATCAATGGGTTGGTAGGTATCTATCTGGTGCAGGCGTCAGGGTTGAATGTTGTAGGCGGTGAGGCTGGTGTGGTCCAAGCCACGCTCGCGGCGCTCGGATTCTGGGGGCTTGTGTTGGTGATCGTGACACAACTGAAGATCAATTCCCTGAACTATTATGTTGGTTCTTTGCACTGGCGGCAGCTGGCCGCGACGTATCTGGGCATCAAGCTGTCCCGCGTGACTTGGGTTGGCATCACCGCCGCAGTCGTGTTCTTGCTGATGCTGACGGACGTCTTCACCTACCTGCTCCGCGCTATAGCATGGCAAGGGGTTTTTCTGGTCGGCTGGGTGGGCATCATCGTGACGCATTATGCGCTGTCACGAAGCGATCGCGAGAACGGTCCTGAGATCAGCCCGGAACGGCTACCCCGGGTCACGGCCGCGCTGCCCGTATGGGTCGTAGCATCAGTCGTGGGCATCTTTATTGAAGAGAGCAAGGCGCTATTTCCGGTCGCATCCGGCCTTGCACCGCTCATCACGTTCGGAACGAGCGTCGTGCTCTACCTGCTCGTGCGGCCGTTGGTTTCACGAGTGACCCCACATGCCGAGCAGGAACTGAAGGCGAACTGACAGAGGTGTGGTGCAGCATCTGCTGCACTGGCACCGTGCCCCGGGGAATACCCCGATCATCCTTGCTCAGGTCCGGCCGCAACTGCTCCGGGCCTGTTCAAAGCCAGATTGTTTGATCGAGGCCCGGGCGCAGGTCTGCTGTCGGCATGCAAAGTAATCGTTCGTGTGTTGGTTAAAGCGTTATTGCAAATGTTGACAGTGACAAGCCAGATAAAGGCTGCACGTGCGCTCCTGGGCTGGAATCAGTTCGAGCTTTGTAAGCGAGCCGGAGTCTCTATCTCGACGGTACGTCGGCTTGAGGCGAGCAACGGCTCGATCGAAGCCCACTACGAAACGGTTGCCAAGCTCTCTCATGCTCTGGAGTGCGCGGGAGTCAGTTTCATCGCTGAACCGAATTACGGTGTATATCTGACCGTATCCAAGGAATGAGAATTCGAAGGACCATGTTGTTGATGCGCTGGCCCGCCTTGGACGGTTTGCAGCGCGCTGCCGCTCCCAGTTGGCGACCGTTTGTCATCGACCGGATGTTGAAATGAGCACCTCTTTGAGAGTTGACGTCAGGCGAATGTTTTTACAGCGAGGTTGAATCACATGCATCGTATCAAGATGATCGTTCCCGTTCCCGTTCCAGACGAGGCCCTTCGCTTGTTCGCGGCACAGCTGCCGTCCGGGCTGGTGCGCGATGATATCAAGGTCGATTTCGTGGCTGCGGGCAGCAAACCAATCACACTGGATTCGCTTTATGAGATGACACTGGCGGATACCGCAGTGCTGGAGGCGGGGGCTTCCGCGGAAAAGGAAGGTTATGCGGCAGTCTGCGTGAATTCAATGAGCGATTCAGGCGTAGCCGGCCTGCGTTCCGCTCTCAATATTCCCGTGGTTGGGCCGTGCCAGGCAACAATGCTGGCGGCCTGTCTGCTTGGCAAGCATTTTTCGGTCCTCACAATGTGGGATCGGTGGCGTCCGCTCTACGACAAGGTCGCTATCGAGCAAGGGCTTCTGCATCGAATGGCTTCGGTGCGCTCGATTGGAGTGCCTCCCGACACCAGCGAGTTGCTGTCAGGCAAGGAGGACAGCGTGTTTCCCTTGCTTGAGCGGGAAGCGCAGCGGGCAATCGAAGAAGACGGTGCGGATGTGCTGATACTCGGATCGACGACCATGTACCAGTCCCACCGTTATCTGGCCGAACGCCTGCCGATACCAGTTTTGAATCCTGGGATCATTGCCTACAAGGCCTGCGAAGCCCTGATAGATCTCGGCCTTTCGCAGAGCAAGGCCGCTTTTGTTGCGCCGCGATCAATGCTGCTGACTGCGGAATGAGGTCACCGTGAAGGGAGAGGCGGGCTTGGTAGCTCCAAGTGCTTGAGAGCCACCCGAAGTAAGTTGTGACATCGGAGAGGCGTGCTGTAGCTTCTCCGATGACCCGGAGTTGGTCCTGATCAGCGCCGACGTCGCAGCGTCTGGGACGGAGTTTCTCCGTAGCGCTTCTGATAGGCGATCGCTGCCCGGCCGAGGTGACCGAGTCCCACGCTGAATGCACATTCCGTCACGGATTTTGGACTGTGCGAATTATTCATGAGACAGGCTCGAAATGCATCAAGGCGAATCGTCTCAATCATCTCCGTAAGTGTCGTTCCTTTCTTTCGACGAAGCATGTCCTGCAATGCTCGCAGGCTGGTGGCGCTTGCGGCGGCGATTTCTGCAACGGAAAACGGACGGGATATGTTCGCACGTATCCACTCTTCTGCGCGCCCAATGGCACCGGCTGTGCTTGACCGGGATGATTTTTCAAGAAGGGGACGCTGGGAGTGTGGAAACGACGCCAGCATGAGCTGCATCAGGCCTTCACCCAGTCGAATCCGATAGCGTGAGGGAATATCAATTGTCTCGACCCCCTCCAACATCAGCAGAACATGGTTCAGGAGCAGGCGGCCTGCAGCCCTTGAGACATCAATTCCGGTCGCGAACTCAACTGGGGTGATCGGCCGATCAACCATCAAAGCCCATTGTTGCTCCAGGGCTTCGCGCTCCAGGAGCACCACGACTGTCTCGCAGCCGTCAGACCAGCGGACCCGGGCCGGCAGCGTCGGTGAAAGAATCGCGGCGGTCTGGCCAGGACGAACAAACGCCGTTTCTTTCCCGCAGCGCACACTCCCCGTTCCGGCGATAGGGAACAGGAGCATGAAGAAGCGTGATAGCTCGCCTGGGTCAATATCAACCTCGCAACCATAGCGGACCAGATTCAGCGAATAGAAGTCGTGCCGTACGGAACGATGCACGGCATGAAAACCGGCAGCTTTGCTGTTTCGGGGTAGGAGGAAGTGGGGGGTGAAGATCTGTCCGATTTTCTGGCGGGCCTCTTCGGGAGAACGCGTATCAACAAGCGTGTAGCGAGCCAGCAAATCTTCTGACACGATGGTTTCCATACAAGCCCCCTCCCGCCCTTTGTCGCCATTAGATTGCACGATCTGGATAGAACTCTGCGCTATTCGGATAGTGCGCAGGGCTCATTCGTTTCACCATGGCTTTGATCGAAACGTAAAATAAGATGTTGGCTCCGACAAGAGGTATATCTGTCAACAGGAGCCGGATGGAAGGATCTCCATGGCGTGCTCTCCCTTTGAGCTTTGTCGTCGGTTTGCGGTGAGCGATCACGTGTGGGTGTGCCACTCTTGAATAGAGTAGCGCGGGCCATTCACGTCGCCGATGCCGGAGGCACCGTCGAGATCGACGGCGATTCAAGTCACCGGGATGAAATTGAACTCATGTTCGAGAGGCCTGCCCACAAAGGCCTGTTCCAAGTCCCGTTCGTCCGTTTGATCCGCAACGAGGCCAGCGTCAAGCCCATGGCGGTGGGCGCGATTTCTGAAGCCAGCCAAGTCAACTCGATCCAAGTCAACTCGATCCAAATCAACTCGATCCAAATCAACTCGATCTTTGTACCGGGTCGCGCCGATCCTGGCGCAATGGAGGGGTCTCATATCGCCGAGGCCGCGCGAAACCTGCATGCGGCGGCGCCTTTGAGGTGCTCACAATCGCAAACCCACGGCCTTGCCGGGGTATTTGACTATCAAGAAAAGAGGAGGCAACGATGCCAGGAAAAATGCCCTACGTGAAGTACGACCTTGATAAGTATTTCGAGAAGTATTCGGCTGTACCCAAGGAGGTAATCGTTAAGGAGGATATCCTGCGGCTCGGCGTTTATCTGACGGATGCAGCCCTGGAGGAATCGTCCAAATACACGACCAAATCCTACTATCTGTTCTCTTACGATCAGACCGATGTCGAGGACATGCAGCGAAATGAATTTCTGAAGGCTCCCGAAGAGTTCAAGTTCAAGGGGGGGCCGTACGGACTCCTGCCTTCAAACAACAAGACGTGCATGGATAAAGAGACAAACACGCCGTACAAGATCGACTTCGTCGACGGCAAGTTGCAGCTCTTCTGGGAGAAGAATTACCTTGCCGATGTGGAGCTCCGGCAGAAGCCTCCCTATTATCGGCACAAGTTGCCGGATGGTACTCCCTACTCCGACATCGCCACGTCGGTCTTCTGGGGCTATTCCACCTTCTGTACAATACTCCGGAGCTGCCAGTACTGGGGTGCGAAAGAGGAGTGCATCTTTTGCGACATCAACACGAACGCGAAGAAGCAGTCGAAGACGGGCCGTCCCTTCATGCTATACAAGAAGATCGACGACGTGGTGACCGTGTTGGACACGATCTTCAATAAGGAACGGGAGCCGATCAATCACCAGATCACACTTACGGGCGGCGCTCTGATAAAGCCGTTTTCCGGCAAGAAGAATGTAGATTTCTACGCTGACTACATCCGCGCAATACGGGAAAAGATAGGACATCGGTGGACCATCCATCTTCAGACGACCGCGTTGACCAAGGACGAATGCAAAGTGCTCAAGGACGCTGGGGTGGATGCACACCATTCCAACATCGAAGTATGGGATAAGGAGAAGTTCGAGATCTACGCCCCGGCGAAGGCAAAGCAAGTTGGCCGGGACGAGTGGATTAAGCGGGTTTGCGATTCCGTGGACGTTTTCGGAGAAGGCAATGTCTGTCCCACGTTCGTCTGCGGGGCCGAGATGGCCCGCCCCTGGGGGTTCACCAAGTGGGAAGATGCTGCCAAGTCGATGGCGAAGGGGTGGGACTATCTGATGTCACATGGCGTCACCCCGCGTAGCTCAAGCTGGGTGATTGAGCCGAGCTCACTGCTCGGGCAGTATGACCAGCCAGTCGTACCGCTTGACTACTTTATCGAGGTCGACATCGCCTGGTACGAAACCTGGAGGAAATATAATCTGCCTCCTCTCAGGAATTTCAGCCCCATGGGTCCCGGGCGCAGCTTGAGCATAAACAGCGGCCATTTAGACATGGGACATTGATGTGACGCCGGACGCAGCGTCGCGGGCCAGTGCCCTCATGACTCATAGAGGTAAGCCCCCGGCTTTGCCGGGGGGACTGAGGAAGGTTTGACAGTTACGACGGTTGGCGTGAATTTCTGATCTCTGTGAAGAGAAAGGAGATTCAGTTTGACCGAACGGGACGCGAGCATTGAGCGGCGCTGCTGCTGTCCAATTGAACTTCCTTCGGCTGCGGGGGCTGGTCGGCCCCATCTCGCCACCGTGCGCGCTGTTGAGCACGAGATCTGAAGCGCTGGTGGTTCGCGACAATGCGCCTGCCGATGCCACTTCTTACGAAGCGGCGCCGGCTGCCGTACAGCCTCGAGCGGGCGCAGTTGCGGGTGGGGAAGACGGCCCCTTCGCCATCTTCTTCACCAGCGGCAAGGGTCCAAGGCGACGACCACCAGATCGGAGCTGCTCAGCGAGATGCGTCTTCTTTTCATCCAGCGCGCGGATTCGAGCCGTTATGCTCTCAACATCCACGCTGCCATTTGCGATGTCATTTCCTATTAGCGCCAGTATTCTATACTGCTCTCTTATTATCGGATTGACGACATCGTCCCTGACACCTGCGATGAAGTGAGCGTCGTCATCGCGATACTCATGTACGGCCGAATTCATTTGGTCGAGCAGATAGACGTCTAGCGATTCAATCTCTTCGTCGAACTCATAATAGAGGTTCAGCTCAAGGTCTTTCGTTTGATCCAACGCATAAACTCGCCTACCGGTCTTTCGAAGGCATGCATCGGAGAGGATCGCCATGAGCCACCGCTGCGGGAGCAGATCCTTCCAATGTTCCTTTGGAGCGCCTTTTGTCCATTCAACATCATTGAGCAAGTGAGACCACGAATCCACGGATTGGGCGTTTTGTGCGGCCGTGTAAGCGGCGCGCCAGCTCAGCTCTGTCATGACCAACTCTAAGAGCTTTGCCCTTTGCAGGCTCCATGTTTCTTCGCCAGAGATCGTCTTGAGTTGAGACCTGAAATAGTCCCGCCAATAGCCCAGGAGATCAACCCCCGGTCGCCCGACCACTCCGACGGCGGAGGTTTTCCAATCCTGCGGCAGTGGCGGATTGCTAATCAGACGCTCCGTCTCTCGTAGAAGATCTGAATATGTCAGAGATATCCCGAATAGTGACTTAAAGAGTGCCATCATCGCCTGCCGCCAAAATGCTCGCCAACTGCAAAATACCGGGATTCGCCGCCAGTCAAGCCTGGAGATCAATTGCCAACACCTTGAAGCAGCGTCTTTTGCGCGCGACGTTCGCTTGCCATGGGGTTGATCCACCGAGAGTTGTCACGAACCCCGCTGCCGCCCGCATGCCAGCGGGCCATCGCGTCGCTATTCAGTTGGTGTAGAATAGGACGCTTTCATGTCCAGGCATATGATGGCGGCTGAATGCTCAACGCCATAGCCGCGTCAGTTGGGATGACGTTGAAACACGGCGTTGACGAGCAGGATAATGACCGTCATCACGATCAACAATGTGCTTACCGCGGCGATGCTCGGTTCTACTTCCATGGACAGGCTGTTCCAAACTCTCACGGTCAACGTCTGGCGGTTGATACCGGCGAGGAACAACGAGATCAGCAGTTCGTCGAAGGAAGTCAGGAAGGCAAAGAGTGCGGCCGATATCAATCCAGGCAGGGCGAGCGGCAAGGTGACCATGCGCATGGTCTGCCACTGGCTCGCGCCCAGGCTCAGAGCGGCGCGTTCATAGCGCTCGTCCAGGCCCTGCAGGCTTGCCGTGAGAATGATCACCGTCAGGGGCAAAGCGAGAATGGCATGGCCGATGGCCATCGCAACCATCGAGCCGCTCGCCCCTAATCGCGCGAAGGCCATATAGAAAGCAATCGCGACGATAATATTGGGCACGATCATGGGCGTCAGGATGAAGCCGTAAATTGCCATCTTGCGCTTTAAATTGCCTCTCACAAGCGCCAGCGCCGCGAAAAAGCCGATCGTTGTTGCGCAGACCGTTGTCATCGCCGCGACCTGCAGGCTCACCCACAAAGCCGCGATCCAATCGGGATCGTTCAGAACGCGGGAAAACCAGCGCAGACTGACCGACTGCGGGGGGAAGCTGAGAATGCGCGAATCATTGAAGGAAATGATCGCGATGATCAAAACGGGCGCTGCCAGGAAAAGCAGGACCAGAATGGCAAAGAACCATACGGAATAATGCCCCAGACTCGGCTTTTGTCCACTGCTATCCATCAGCCCACACTCTTGAGAAGCCGCTCAAGGCGGACGAAACGCCCGTAAAGAGCAAAGGCAGCCAACGTCACGATCAGCAAGATCACCGCCAGCGCAGCCGCGAAAGGCCAGTTCACGCTGATTTCAACCTCGCGCTGTATCAGCATCGCAATAGTCACATCGCCCGAGCCGCCCATGAGGGCGGGTGTGATGTAAAACCCAACCGCCAGAATGAAGGTCAACAACATGCCGCCAGCCAGGCCGGGCAGGCTCAGTGGCAGGTAGACTCGCCTGAACGCGTAGAAAGGACTTGCCCCCAGGCTGAGGGCGGCGCGAATGAGTCCCTGATCGATGCCGCGCATCACCGTCAAGAGCGTAAGGATCATCAAGGGCAGGAGCACATAGGTCATGCCGATGAGAACGCCGGTCTGGTTGTAGAGGAGATTGGCGTGACCAAAGCCGAACATGCCGAGATATTGGTTCACCAGTCCTTCGCGGCCGAGCAGCACCATCCAGGCATAGGTGCGGACGATGACGCTGGTGAAATAGGGCAGAACCACCGCAATCAGCAAAAGATTCATGGTCCGGCGCGAGACATGCGCAAGCATATAGGCAACCGGATAGCCAATGAGAACGCATAAGGCCGTCACATAGGCAGCCATTCGGAACGTGATCCAGATCACATAGAAATAGACCGGCTGGCTCAGAATATTGGCGTAGTTATCCAGGGTGACATGGTTCGTATAAAAACTGCGCCCCATCATCCCAACGAGCGGCCAGACAAAAAACACGGCCATGAGCAGGAAGGCCGGAAGCAGCATGAGGCGGTAGCGTCGGCGTACAGCACGTTCGAGCGGCGCCAATTTCGAGTTTGCCTGCGACATCACTCTAATCCCGGAAGAAGCGCATTTCCGAACGATCCCAGGCAAGCTCCACTGTCTCGCCGACTGTGTGCATTGCGACATCGCTCCGATTGGCCGCTGTGACGACAAGTTCGCCTTCTCCTGGGCCGCTGATTTCGTAGTGAATGATGTTCCCCGAATAGACCGCTTCCTTGATGACCCCTTTCCAGAGATTAGCGTTTGGCATGCCGACCGCATTGATCCTGAGTTTCTCGGGCCGAATGCCGGCATGCACCGCGGTGCCGGGCTTGAGAGTGGGGTCGGCCAGTACACCGTCCAGGCGGGTGCCATCCGGCAGAGTGATGGAGCCGTACTCCCCTTCCGTTTGCGTCAGCGTACCCTCGATGAAATTTGTATCGCCAAGGAAGTCGGCGACGAAACGGGTCAGAGGGCGATCATAGAGATCGGCGGGCGTTCCAAGCTGCTCGATGCGGCCGTGATTCATGATGGCGATCCGGTCGGACATGGTCAGAGCCTCGCCCTGGTCATGGGTCACGTAAATGACCGTCACGCCCAATTGCTTGTGGATGCGGCGGATCTCGGTTTGCATATGGTCGCGCAATTTCTTGTCGAGCGCGCCCAACGGTTCGTCCATCAGCAGAACCGAAGGGTGAAATACAAGGGCACGCGCCAAAGCCACGCGTTGCTGCTGCCCGCCTGACAATTCGCGCGGCATTCTCGCGCCATATTCACGCAGTTTGACGAGGTCCAGCACCTCCTCGACGGATTTGGCCACTTGCGCCTTCGGCGTCTTACGTACGCGCAGCGGAAAAGCGACGTTGTCGAAAACCGAAAGATGCGGAAATACAGCATAGTTTTGAAAAACCATGCCGAGACCGCGTTTTTGCGGCGGCAGGTCCGCTACATTTCTATCATCTATCCGGATCGTGCCCGAGGTCGGATAGGAAAAGCCTGCGACCATCATCATTGTGGTGGTCTTGCCCGAGCCGCTGGGACCCAGGATCGTGAAGAACTCTCCGGCGCCAATATTCACCGAGATGTTGTCGACCGCGGGGATGTGACCACCGTAGGTCTTGACAAGATTTTCGAGGCGGACCTCCGCGCCGTGAGGCGTTGTTGTAGCCGACACCGTTACCCCAACCATGTGTGCTGTTGGCACCACCGTCCCAGCGGCGGTGCCTCAAGTTTCGTATAAAAGGAGGAGAAGAGGCCCAGCCGCTGTGATCAGCGGCCCGCGAGCAGCCACTTCGACCACATATCATTGACCTTCGGCCGGTTCTCGTACCACCAGACGATATCGAGCAGGAACGCTTTGCTGCGCCGTTCAGGCGTCGTGGGCAGGCGCGCAAACGCTTCGGGTGGCATCAGGTCCATGGCCTTTGGCACGCATGAACCATAGGGATAGCGCGTCAGGAATGCGGCGATCCGGTCTGGACGCGAGGCAAATTCGACGAGGCGCTGCGCATTTTCCATATTCTGCGCGCCTTTGAAGATGGAATAGCCCATGCAGGTGTACATGGCCTCGTTCCACTCGATCCCGACCGGGAAATTGCTGTCGACAAGCGGCTGAACACGGGCATTCCAGAGCGCACCCAGCGCAACCTCCTTCGAGGACAGCAATTCCGCCGAAACGGCCCCCGTATCCCAGAATTTCGCGACAGAAGGCCGAATTTTGTCGAGCGACTTGAACGCGCGATCGATATCGAGCGGATAGAGCTTGTCCATCGGAACGCCGTCGGCGAGTAGCGCAAACTCCAGGGGGGGCTGGCCGGAAGCAATGTCAGGCAAGGTGCGGGCGCCCGGAAAACGCTTAACATCCCAAAACTCGGCCCAATTCTTAGGTGCCTTGCCTTCTGGAAACACATCGCGGTTATAGGCCATCACCCACGAGAAATAGATGTGCCCAGCAAACTGTCTGGTACGCACGGCCGCATCGATGTCTTCGGGCTTCACAGATTTCCATTTATCGTAGGCAATGTCAGCAAGAGCGCCTTCCCTTTCTAGGCTGTAGAGCACCACCTGATCTGTATCGATCACATCCAGTTCGATATTGCCCGAGCGGAACATAGCCCACAGCTTGCCGATCGTCGTGGCAACCGGGACGACCTTGATGCCAGTTTCTTGTGTGAAGGGTTCATAGATCGTTGGGATGATCGCATCCGAATACGCACCTCCAGAGGTGCGCACGATGACCTGACCGGCCCCCAGAGCCGTGCTGCGGATGACGGCGGGGGCTGCGAGAAAGGCTGCGACGCCGCCAAGCACGGCTCGACGCGACGGCACCAGCAGGTTTGATGAGCCTGTACGAGAAAGTCTTTTAGACACCTTAGACACTGCGTTGCTCCCCCTTTTATTGAAAATACGTGGCGAATTGAGTTTTATGCGCCAACCCCACATCTCATTGAGATTTCAGTATTAATTGTAATTACGTGGCTTTCCTCCAATTAATGTATACAAAAGAACACAACAACGCGCAAGAGGTGGGCGGTGCAAGCTCATTTGGGGCCGATGCTTTCGGCAGCCTTTCGTCCACCTTATGTCCTCTCTGGGCGAAATCCAGCGCAACGGCGTTGCAAGTGGCCAACAACAAATGTATTCGATTGCATACAAATAATGAGGCCCCTTGCAGGTAATTCTGCAGGCATGATGGGGAGGTAAGGCAGATGTGGCAGGAGCGGCTCTACGAGCGCATCCGCGAGGAAGGAATAACGATCGTCAGCTTCGTTCCTGATGGTGGACATAAGCTGCTGATCGAGCGGGCGATGGCTGATCCCGATGTCAAAGCCGTGACCTTGACGCATGAAATGGAAGGCGTGGCACTCGCCGCTGGTGCCCATCTGGGTGGCCAGAAATCGGTTCTCCTGATGCAGTCAAGTGGTGTCGGAAACTGCATCAATATGCTTTCGCTGATCCAGGCCGGGCGTTTTCCCTTCTTCACCATCGTCACCATGCGTGGAGAGTATGGCGAGGGCAATCCCTGGCAGGTACCCATGGGACAGGGCGTGGAGGCGGCTTTTGCCGCCCTGGGCGTGACCTGCCTTCGCGCCAATCACCCCGACGAGGTGCTTCAAGCCGCCTCCGCCGCGATGACGATGGCCTTCAGCCCTGGAGGCATGCCGGTGGCTCTCCTCTTGTCGCAGCAACTGCTCGGCTCCAAGAAATTCTGATCAAAGGATTTGGACGCAATGAACAAAAGCGACACGATTTCAGCCACGCTTGATCGCCGCGAGGCTGTGCCCGCCGTGCTTGGCCAGCATGAGGATTTCCTGATCATTACCGGCCTGGCCGGCGCCGCACAGGATATTGCGGAGATTACGCAGGAGGCTGACAACACCTTCATGCTCGGCGGCGCCATGGGCGGAGCGGCGATGATGGGCCTCGGTCTCGCCCTGGCTCAGCCTGACAGGCATGTGCTGGTTGTTACCGGCGACGGTGATTTGTTGATGAGCCTGGGAGCGCTCGCCACTATTGGCGCACAGGCGCCGGCCAATCTTTCCATCCTGTGTATTGACAATGCGCGCTACGGTGAAACCGGCAATCAGCAGACCCACACCGCCATGGGCATCGACCTTACCGGCGTGGCAAAGGCCTGCAATTTCACCACGGTGATGAATGTCACGAGCCAGAATCAGCTCCCCGCGGCCAGAGAGGCCCTGCGCGAGGCCGGGCCTGTCTTCGTACTGCTTGGGGTGACGGATGGTCCTTCGCGGCGCTATCGCCGCAATTGGGATGCTGTCGAACGCAAGCTGATCTTCCGCCGGGCGCTATTGGGCAAGTGACTTTGCTCAACAAGTGACTTTGCTTAACAAGTGACTCGGCTGGACAAGTGGCCTGCTGTCATCCCGCACGCGGCGCGGCACACCGTGCCGCCTCGCGTCTGGCATGACTTCCTCAGAACTGGGTCACATACTGCTGCGGATCAATGCGGGCGCCGATCACCAGCGGCGTCGTCATGGCAGCCGGGCGCTGGCTAAGCACTTTTTCAAGTTGTGCCTGGTTGTCGACCATGACGCCATTGCATCCCATGCTTTGCGCGAGCAGCATCATGTCGGTCGGCTCAATGCGTGTGCCGGTGCTGGGCACTTGTTTCGCCATCTGCTTGAGTTCGATCCGGTTCAGGCTGTTATCGCAGAACACCACGACCGTAATTCCAAGACCCAGGCTGGCGGCTAGGCGCAATTCCGATTGCACCATGGCCAAGCCGCCATCGCCGGTAAAACACACCACGTCGCGATTGCGGTCAGCCAGTTTCGCCGCAATGGCCGCCGGCAGGGAATATCCCATCGACGACAGGCCATTGGTCATCAGCACGCCGCGCGGATGATATGTAGTCCAGCCTTGGCCGACGAGTAATTTATGCGAGCCGACATCGGTCGTGGCAATCGTATGTTCGCCACTCGCCGCACGCAGGGTTTCGACCACATCGGTTGGGTTGAGACGACCCGCGACGCGGCCAGCGAAATATTGCTCGCGCAGAAGCTTGCGGTGTTCAGCGAGCTCGTCATCGCTCCAGCGCGGTTCGAGACGGCTGGCCATATCAGCGACCACGCCGACACCGGCGCTGATGTCTCCCACGATTTCCGTCTCGGCATAATAGATCTGATCCGTATTGGGGACCGAGTCGATATGGATGACCGGGGCCTTCACCGACCAAGGCTTGATCAATTCAACCGCATCGAAACCGATATTGAGAACGAGGTCGGCCTGTTTAAGAAACGTCCAGATGAGATCATTGCAGGCCATGTCCAAAATGCCGGCAAAGAGCCGATGCGTCTCGGGAATAACGCCCTTGGCCATGGGCGCCACGATCACGGGGCAGTTCAGTCGTTCGGCCAGATTCAGGACGGCCTGGCCTGCCCCGGCACGCTGTGCCGAAATTCCGGTGACGATGATCGGCTTGCGGCTCGCAGACAGGCGCTTTTCGATCGACGCTGCATCCGAGCCAGTAAAGATCGCAACGCCCGCGCTGCTCGAATGAAGAGGCGGCAGCACGATGTCCGCGTCCGAAGCCTCTGCGCCGACATAATCCGCGGGCGTCGAGATATGCACAGGGCCGGGACGCTCTGCCATGGCAACGCGCAGCGCCCGGCGCATGATCCCCGCGACCGTATGGGGGGCGATCACGGTCGTCCATTTCGAGACCGGGCTGAACAACCGATTATGGTCAAGCACCTGATGGGTGAAGAGCTGCTCGCGCTTGCTTTCGATCTGCCCTGAAATGGCAATCATCGGCACCCGGTCCAGCCAGGCATTGGCCACCGCATTGACCAGGTTGGATGAGCCGGGGCCAAGGGTCGACAGGCAGGCGCTGGCAAGACCGGTTGCCTGTCCATGCGCTTGCGCCATAAGACCGGCTGTTCCCTCGCGCGTGGCCAGCACGAACTCCATGTCTTCGCGACGCGCCGCTTCCAGAAAAGCCACGCTCGGGTCACCGGGATAGCCGAAGATGCGTTCAATACCTGCAGCCTTCAGATAGCGCACGATGACTGTTGAACAATCCATGTCCGTTCTCCCAGTTCGAGAATGCGGGTGTTGACGAGCAGCCGCCTATATTTGTATGCCGTTGCATACCAAGATTGGTGAGTCCATGCAATTGGTTGTGCGCCGAAAATGAAACAGCCTGGTGTGGCGGTCTTGCAATTGCCGTCCTCGCTTGGCTAGCCTCCTATCGCCGTTTGCGAGGCACAAGCCACACCAAGTAACGATAACGACGCGCCAGGGAGCGAAAAGGGTTTGATGCGGATACGCCGCGCTGGCCATTGCGCCGGGCGGCGATTGCGAGCATATGCTGGCGGCGAGGCTGTGATGCTGTGATGCTGCGAATCTTGCAATTCCAGGAGACCAAGGGCGAAACGCTCCGCGACATGCTGCGCAATAATGGAATCCTGTGTGAGCAGGTGCGGCCTCGCGTTGGCTTTCCGAACGATCGTGGGATCGATCTGTCTTGCGTGGTCTGGCGCTATTACCGTCCCGCCAGCGGCACACCGATCTGGATCACCGAGCTTGATCTCTACATCCCGCCCGACGTCGTCGTGACCAGATCATGGCTGACCAATGCCGCGCCGAGCCTGGATCAGGTCGAAACAATCATCACCACCAATGCGCAAGTGGGCGCGGTCATTCGATGAGGGGAAGCCCTCTTCGAACACCACACGACTTCTGCCAACGCAAGCCAAAGCTCTGTTCATCTCGCGCACAGCAGGGACTTACTTCTTGTAACTACGGACAACCTTTTCGTAGGTGGAAACCACGGCATCGAAACCGGACTGAGAGCGAGAACTGACGGTGAAGATCAAATAAAACTCACCTTCCTCCCCGTATGATACGCGCTCCCAATTCCCACCATTCGTTGGAAAGAAGGTGAAGGAACGAAGCCTCTGCCCATCGCCCGTTGCCAGCGGCGCAACCTCTTGAATAGACACACCCGGCACCTTTGTCTTAAAATCCTCCTGGTCACTCTCGATAAACGCATCAAGCGACTTGATTTCGGGAATACGTGGTTTGTATGAGGCGCGGGCGTACATGACGGACTCGGCGTCCTTGAACGTAAAGTCGCTCGGAGCGAGAGCGTTTGCTCCATAGGAAAAACTGTACTCCCGGTCCTGGTGCCACCCTTCTATCGGAGCCAGCTTCGGCCACCAGTAAAACGAAACCCCTTTCTCGGACCGGATGGCGAACTTCTCAATCTCCGCATATGCGGATGAGGACATGAAGAAGACCGCGAGAAGAGCACAGGCGATTCGCATATGAGACCTGACGTGAAGGCAACCGGCGCTGTAAGGGCTTGATGGCGCAGCGTTCGTCTTTACCGTAATGTCATGCATAATAATTTTCTCAATCTGTTCATCGCGATACACTAACACCGTCTTGTTTGCAAGGAATGCGCAACACGTAGGAGCACTTGGCGCGGTGCAATTGGAGTGCTGAAAGATGACGGGGATAACGAGCGGCGGGAACGCGGCGGTCCATCCCCACTTTTGAACAAATGGTGCGAAGACCTCGTTCACATGAAAACCCGAAAATCTTCGCACTCGGCCATCCCTCCCGCTTGCGGGAGGTCGATCGCAAAGCGATCGTCTGGGAACTGTCTCCGCAATATCGATATCAGTCTTCGCGGAAGCGCCCCAACCCAACCCTCTCAAGAGCGAGCCTCGCTCGTCTCGGTCCCGCAAAAACGGGAGGCTACTTGGGAGTGGTTTCTCGACGCGAGGAATGGATGCTCGTGGCTGTGAAGCTCAAGAATATACAAGCGGCATTCGACGGAACGTCAAGGATAGATGGGCCCCTGGATAACGCGGATCTCAGAGAAGCTGGAGGAAATGGCAAAGTCAGGCCCGGAGTCAGGAGCGAAGATATTCGGTAAACCAACAGGTAGCGACGCTGACTCGCATCAGCCAGCCGTCTGTTGCTGTCTGCCCGTCATTGACGGTGGTAGTCCTGCCTTACTGAAGGACTTGGACGAAGGCGTGCAAAGAAAAGGGGCTGCTGCCGGCTCAAGACAACAGCAGCCCTTGCGCCATGGCTGTGTGATGTCCAACCTTGCGCGTAGTCTGATAGCTGCCGCTCGCTAGTGATCATATCGAGAGGCACAGCAGCCATAACCGAAACGGCAGGCGAAAGAGGGGCGATCGTTCGCCGTCTCGGCATGCGCGTATCTGGCGCTGGCAATGCGGCGACAAGGTGGGCACGCGTTGAACGGTCTTGCTGCAAGTGTTGAACATATACGAGTGTCGGTTCTGTATACAATCAGAATCTACAAATGCCGATCGCGCCTTGCCTCGTGATCCTTCTTGATGTGGTCCATGATGATTTCGGCTTTCACCAGATCCATGATGATATCAATCTGCGTTGGCGTCAGCGTCGGCTGCGCAGTCAGTGCATAGCCTGCCATCAATCGGATCAATTGTTGCTCGGTATCCTTCATCTCGTCATGCCACGTCAATCTGTTGGACATGATTTCCTCCGCAAAAATGGAAGGGCTGCTGAAGGGGTACCAACAGCAGCCCTTGCCTGAGTGGTGTGAGTAGTTTGCGTCAATGGAGCCCCCCAGGCACCCCTATACAACTTCTGGTTTTCGATCAGGCTTTGACCATCTGGTGGCTGAACGCTGGAATTATTCGGATTAAAGTGAGGCTGCGTTGAACGCTCACGATCGGCGGTTGTTTGCACGGCAACGATGGAGATCCCATGGGTGGATGGCAGTCGGCATTTTGCAGAATGCGGTTACTTCTCCCCCGTGTACAGAGTGTAATAATAAAGGCTAGAAAATTAACTGGCTTATGCGGTATGCGCATAACCTGCGCGTTTGGCGGCGATGAGAAAGTCGCGTTCAGCTTCTATCGCCTTGATTTGTTCGAACAGGAGTTCAAGCTGATCCAACTCATGAAGAATTGTACCTTCATATGCACAGGCAGCGCACGCCTGTCGCCAGTTCGACGCGTGTGAAAGCACATGTACCATGCGCCGGGGTGCGGCTTCAGCAACAGCAATGCTGCCGGGTTTTGGAGGCGGCAGCCCTTTGCCTCGATCAGTAGTGGATAGGCAGAGTCTCACCGTCTGCGAGGCGAACGCATTGCACGGCGGCAATGCGGCAACGTCGCGGCAGGCTCGCGCGTTGGTTGAACGTTGTTGTACAGTGCGTTGAAAATTGTTGCGTCAGATAGAAAGGGCTGCGGAGACTCTTGTGAGTGACAGCGACCCTGCTGCAGAAGGATCAGCGAATGCGGTCTCAAGCTAATCCTGCTGACGCCTGTCACTCCGCTCAACCATGTCCATGCGCGGAATGCGGGCCTGGCAGTTGCCGTAAGCCTGCTCGACAGTGACGAGAACCGCGCCCTGCGCCATCGGCCAGACTTCCCTTATCTCGTCGTTCGCCTCCAGGATGGTGGCGGTCCCGTTGATCCGCACGCGGCGTTGCCGCGCGAAGTCCAGGAACAGCATGCCGATATGTGGGTTCAACAGGATATTTCCGAGACTGTTATAGAGGCCGTTGCCGGAATAGTCGGGGAAGATCAGCCGCCGCTCATCGATCACCCGAAGCACCGGCAGCGGATTGCCCGAAGCGTCGTATTCACGACCGCGAAAGCTTGCATCGCAATGCCCATCCGCGCCTGCCGTCGCGATGAAGAAGAAAGGTTGGGCCTCAACGAAATGCGCCAACGAGACAGGAATGAACGGGCTCATCGTCGCGGAAAGGCTGTGTTCGTCCCAGTGATAGGGGCTGGGGAAGCGGCGCCGCATCTCCAACTCGCCCGCATGTCCCAAGGGATTGTCCGGAACGATGGTCCGGCCGCCATGAGCGCTTTTGTTTTCCGTGCTGAAATCTTCCATGTCGAAGCCTTTTTCCTTTCCACGGCAATCCAAAACAGATAAAAGCAAACGATCGATCGTTTGTAAATAGGTGGCAAATGGCCAAGACCTCGCGGCACGAGATTGTCGCCGTGGCGCGCGACCTGATGCGGGCCAAGGGCTACGCGGGGACGTCCATGAAGGATGTGGCTGACCGCGTCGGCCTGCTTAAGGGCAGTCTTTACAGTCACTTCGCGAGCAAGGAAGAGCTCGTTCCGGAAGTTCTCTCGCTGACCTTTGGTGAAGCGTTCCGCGGCCTCACGCCAACAGGTGATTGGCGGCGGGACTACGCTGCTGCGCTCGACAGCTTTGTGACGTTACTGACCGCGAATCATCGGTGCATCGGGCTTCATCTCGCTTACGGTCTGGACGAGACCTCGCCAGTGCTGAAACAAGCTGTCAGAACGTTCTTCCGTGACATCAGCTCTTTTCTGGAAGAACTGCTCTGTCAGGAGCTGGACGCCGATCTCGCGTGTGATTTCGCACGCGACACCGTGACCGCAATCGAGGGCGCGACACTTTGGCTGGTGCTTCACGGTAACGACTTGCCGATGCAGGCAGCCAGGAAGGCGCTGCTCACCCGCGCCGATAGCTACGCAGCCGAGCCGCCAAGCGATGGCGCGTGCAGGATTCTCGATCAGATGATCGGAGACTGGCGGCGCGCCAGTCTTGCCGAAAAACGACTGGCTGCGCGTGCGGCAGAGGCCGAGGACGAACTCCTGACTGTCAGGGCGGCCTTGGCGGGCCAAATCGAAGCTGAGAGCTGCTTCCGATAGTTGCGGCGGAGTTCGTGCTGTTTGGCGACGCAATGCTGGGAGTCGTTGATCCGCGGTGATCCGTGCCGCATCCCGATATACTGGAGGGTGCGAGATGTGAGGCTAAGGCAAGCCGATGAAATATGCAGGAATGACATAGTCTAAAGTAGCAAAGCCTCGGTCGAAGCGAATGCCGCCGGGGTGAACGAACGCGGTGAGAGGTGGACGGCATGCAAGCATGAACATCCGTGTTGTGTTGATTTCCGCATGCGTGGTAGTTTTGACCGTCGCGAAAACTTAGCCGAATCACTCTAGCCGAAATCGTCGCAGATAAGCGGCTCGCAGAGCAGGTCCGGGGTTTGGCGAACGGGAGGGGGGCTGGGCCGGCTTGCTTCTGTGGCCTGCGTTTGTGCCTCAGCGAAGGCTGAGAGCAATGCGAGGGCTAGATCCGAATGCCGTGCCTCAATCGAAGCATCCAGCCAATCAGGCAGTTCGCGTTCACGCGAGAGAGAGCAATACCATTCGCCATCGTCGTAGACGATGCGGCGGACCTGCCACAGCGGCAATTCAAGCGCCAGCAGGGCGAGCGCAGTATCGGCCCAGGCTCCTGCATCAATCAGCTGCGCGACGTGTGCGGTGCGTTCGCTCTGCCCGAGAGAAGGGAGACGCTGGCAGGACTTGTCGATGACGTCCTGCATCAGCGGTCGCGTCACCGCTTGCGCGCTGCGAAGTCGTTCGCCGAGGAAAGCGAGATCGTGTTGTCTGGAAGCTGCGATCATGGCGGCATCCCCGTAATAGGGTCGGCTGCAAGAGGCAGTCAGTATCACCAAGATGGTGAGAACAGCATTTAGAAGCCAGGGGAGGCAAGGGTGGCAGATATAAGGATTTTATATACGGGTCGGGGTACACAAGGCCGCGAGCATGCTGCCGGCCCCCGCTGCACCGCCAACTCTTTATAGGATTCCTATATTGTCGCCACGGCCTCCATCTCGAAAACCTATGTCCAGGAGGGCACGTCTCCACCCCGCGGCGCGTCATCCAAATTCCGGGTCGCGCGGGGATATGCATAGGCTTTGACATGCAGGACATCATCATGCTGGCGTTAGGTGTGGGATTCTTTGCGCTGGCGATCGCGTACACCTACGCCTGCGAACGGCTGTAACGGGAGCCGAAACCATGCTGTTCGATTATTCTCTTGCCGGCGCCGTGTCGCTTGGTCTTCTGGTCTATCTGACCTACGCGTTGCTGCGGCCTGAGCGTTTCTAATAGTGCTGTCTGCACCTGCGATGCTTTCCGCGCTCTTGTTCCGCGTACTTGCGCTTCAAGACAAGTTATCAGGAATTGATGCCAGGAATTGATGCCATGACTGTCGTCGGTTGGCTCCAGATCATTCTCTTTTGCGTCATCATCGTCGCGCTGACAAAGCCGCTCGGCTGGTACATGACGCGCGTCTTCAATGGTGAGCGCACGCCTCTCGCGCCGGTGCTTCGTCCGGTCGAGCGGGGGATTTATTGGATCGGTGGCGTTGACGAAAATCGCGAACAGCATTGGTTGACCTATACGGTCGCCATGCTGCTGTTTCACGTCGTTGGGTTCCTCGTCCTATATGGGCTGATGCGGCTGCAGGGGCTGCTGCCATTTAATCCCGAGGGTCAATCTGCTGTGCCTGCGGATCTGTCCTTCAATACCGCGATCTCCTTCATCACCAACACCAACTGGCAGAACTACGCCGGCGAGAGCACGCTGTCCTACCTTGTCCAGATGCTTGGGCTGACGCACCAGAATTTCTTGTCGGCTGCAACCGGCATTGCGCTGGCGGTTGCCTTGATCCGCGGTTTCGCGCGTTCCTCCATGCGCACGGTCGGCAATTTCTGGGTGGATGTCACGCGTTGCACGCTTTATGTCCTCCTGCCGATCTGCGTGGTCTTCACGCTTTTCCTGGTCTGGCAGGGGATGCCGCAGACGCTCGGCAACTATGTCGAGGCGACCACGCTCGAAGGCGCCAGGCAGACGATTGCAGTTGGTCCCGTGGCTTCGCAAGTTGCGATCAAGTTGCTCGGCACCAATGGCGGCGGTTTTTTCAACGCAAATGCAGCACATCCGTTCGAGAATCCGACGGCACTGTCGAATCTGCTGCAGATGATCGCAATCCTTGCACTCGGTGCTGCCATGACCAACGTGTTCGGCCGCATGGTTGGTGATCAGCGCCAGGGTTGGGCCATCCTTGCCGTGATGGGTGTGCTGTTTGTCGCGGGCGTTGCCGTTACCTATTGGGCGGAAGCCAACGGTACCCATACGCTGCAAGCGTTGGGTCTGACGGGCGGCAATATGGAAGGCAAGGAAGTCCGCTTCGGCACCGCTGCGTCCTCGCTGTTTGCCGTGGTCACCACGGCCGCTTCCTGCGGAGCGGTCAATGCCATGCATGACAGCTTTACCGCGCTTGGCGGCATGATCCCGCTGATCAACATGCAACTGGGAGAGATCATCGTCGGCGGCGTCGGCGCAGGCCTTTACGGCATGCTGCTGTTCGTCATCATCTCGATTTTCGTTGCCGGACTCATGGTCGGCCGCACGCCGGAATATGTCGGCAAGAAGATCGAGGCGCGCGAAGTAAAAATGGCGATGCTCGCCATCCTGGCTCTGCCCTTGATGTATCTCGGCTGGACCGCCGTCGCCGTGGTGTTCCCGCCGGCTATGGCCTCGATGGGCAATGCCGGGCCGCATGGATTTACAGAGGTGCTTTACGCCTATACGTCGCAGACCGGAAACAACGGCTCGGCATTCGCGGGCCTGACCGGAAACACCTTGTTCTACAATCTGACAGGCGCGAGCGCGATGTTCGTTGGCCGTTTCTTCATGATCGTCCCGGCGATGGCAATTGCTGGCTCGCTGGCAGCCAAGAAAATACATCCGGCGTCAGTCGGCACATTCCCAACTACGGGTGGGCTGTTCGTTGGCCTCGTCGTCGGCGTCATCCTGATTATCGGCGGCCTGACCTTCTTCCCGGCGCTTGCGCTCGGACCGATCGTCGAGCATCTCGCGATGAACGCCGGTTCGGTATTCTGATTGATCGTCTTTCGGAGAGGCGTCCATGGAATCTGTCAAGAAAACAAACAAGCGCATGCCGGCTGCGACGATGCTGGATCCAAAGATCGTGATGCCCGCGATCAGGTCATCCTTCGTCAAGCTGGATCCGCGGATAATGATCAGGAACCCGGTGATGTTCGTGGTCGAAATCGTGGCAGCGCTCACCACGGTGATCTTCCTGCGCCAGCTTGTCAGCGGGGGCACCGATCTTGCCTTCACCTTCCAGATCATCCTCTGGCTCTGGTTCACGCTGCTGTTTGCCAATTTCGCGGAAGCCGTGGCCGAAGGCCGCGGCAAAGCGCAGGCGGATACGCTCCGCAAGACTCGTACCGAGAGCCAGGCCAAGCTTCTGACTGGCTCCGATCGGAATTATGAACTCGTGCCCGGCACAAGTCTCAAGGTGGGCGACGTCGTCCTGGTTGAACCCGGCGATACCATTCCTTCCGACGGCGAGGTGATCGAGGGCGTGGCCTCGGTGAACGAAGCCGCCATCACAGGGGAGTCTGCGCCTGTGATCCGCGAGTCCGGTGGCGATCGTTCTGCGGTGACGGGCGGCACACAGGTGTTGTCCGACTGGATCCGCGTTCGGATCACGGCCGCGCAAGGCTCGACCTTTATTGATCGGATGATCGGGCTGGTCGAGGGTGCCGAGCGGCAGAAGACGCCCAACGAGATTGCGCTCAACATTCTGCTCGCAGGGCTCACGATCATTTTCGTGTTCGCCACCGTCACCATTCCGAGCTATGCCGCTTATGCCGGAGGCTCGATCTCGGTGGTGGTGCTGGTCGCACTGTTCGTGACCCTCATCCCGACCACCATTGGTGCGTTGCTCTCGGCAATCGGCATCGCTGGCATGGACCGTCTGGTGCGGTTCAACGTGCTGGCGATGTCCGGACGCGCCGTCGAGGCTGCAGGCGACGTCGACACGCTCCTGCTTGATAAGACCGGAACCATCACGCTCGGCAACCGCGAGGCCACAGCGTTTCGGCCGGTGCGCGGAGTGACCGAGCAGGAGCTTGCTGACGCAGCCCAGCTTGCCTCGCTTGCCGACGAGACGCCGGAAGGCCGTTCCATCGTCGTGCTGGCGAAGGAGAAGTATGGCATTCGTGGCCGCGACATGGCCGAGCTTGGTGCCATGTTCATTCCGTTCACGGCGCAGACCCGCATGAGTGGTGTCGATGCCGCTGGTTCATCGGTGCGCAAGGGCGCCGTTGAAGCCATCCTGAACTATGTCAATGGCGGGGCGCCGCTTACGGTTGCGTCGGGAAACACTGCGCGCGCCATACAGCCTTCGGCGGCCTCGGAAGTGGCGCGAGAAATCGCCGCAATCGCCGACGAGATTGCAAAGGCCGGCGGCACGCCGCTCGTGGTGGCAAAAGACGGCCGCATGCTCGGCGTCATCCAGCTCAAGGATATCGTCAAGGGCGGCATCCGCGAACGTTTCGCGGAGTTGCGCCGCATGGGCATCCGCACCATCATGATTACTGGTGACAATGCGATGACGGCTGCGGCCATTGCGGCAGAAGCGGGCGTCGACGATTTCCTGGCGCAGGCCACGCCCGAGGACAAGCTGAAGCTGATCCGCGACGAGCAGGCCAAGGGCAAGCTGGTGGCGATGTGTGGCGACGGTACCAACGACGCGCCGGCGCTTGCGCAGGCTGATGTCGGCGTGGCCATGAATACGGGAACGCAGGCCGCGCGTGAAGCCGGCAACATGGTCGACCTCGACTCCAACCCGACAAAGCTGATCGAGGTGGTCGAGATCGGCAAGCAGCTTCTGATGACGCGCGGTGCGCTCACGACGTTCTCGATTGCCAACGACGTCGCGAAATATTTCGCGATCATCCCGGCGATCTTTCTGGCATTCTATCCGCAGCTCAATGCGCTCAACATCATGAACCTGTCGAGCCCGCAGAGCGCCATCCTGTCCGCAATCATCTTCAACGCGCTGATCATCATCGCGCTGATCCCGCTTGCGCTGAAGGGCGTTGCCTATCGCGCAGTCGGGGCAGGTGCGCTGTTGCGGCGTAACCTGTTGATCTACGGCGCGGGCGGCCTCATCGTTCCCTTTATCGGCATCAAGGCGATCGACCTCGTGGTCAACGCCCTGCATTTGGCCTGAGTATCTGGCCTGGGAGGCTCCGTTATGTTGAGAGAAATCCGTCCTGCCATCGTCCTGCTCGTGGCGCTTACCATCATCACGGGGTTGGTATACCCGCTCGCGATGACCGGCATCGCCGGCGTGCTGTTCCCCAAGCAGGCGCATGGCAGCCTGATTGAGCAGGACGGCAAGATCGTCGGCTCGGCCCTGATCGGGCAGGAGTTTAAAGACGACAGGTATTTCCATGGCCGGCCCTCAGCCACCACCGCGCCCGATCCGAATGATTCAACCAAGACGGTAGCTGCTCCGTATAACGCTGCAAACTCGGGTGGCTCCAATCTCGGTCCGACCAGCAAGGCACTGGCTGATCGGTTGAAGAATGACGTGACCAAGCTGCAGGCGGAAAATCCCTCCGCGCCCGTTCCGGTCGACCTGGTCACGACGTCGGGCAGCGGGCTTGATCCGCACATTTCGCCGGAGGCAGCGCAATTCCAGGTGCCGCGGGTCGCGAAGGCGCGGAAGATGTCTGAGGAGCAGGTCAGGCAGCTCGTAGCTGCCCATACAGAGGGGCGCCTGATCGATCTGATCGGCGAGCCGCGGGTCAACGTGCTCGCACTGAACCTCGCCCTCGACCGCGCCACCAAGTAGCGGCCCTCCATGCGTAAACGCGTAGCGGGGCCGATTTCCGAATAGATCGTGCTCAGTCAAGATCTGGAACGCGATAGGGATGTAGTCCTGTCGCGCTCTAGGCGCACGACGAGCGCAGGACTATAATTCCGTGATGACTCGAGAGCACCGCGATCCCGAACAACGTCCTTCGCCTGAGGCGCTGCTGGAAGCCGCCCGGCGTGAGGACAGCGCGAACGGCAAGCTCAAGATCTTTGTCGGGGCCGCCCCCGGAGTCGGCAAGACCTATGAGATGCTGCAAAACGCACATGCCAAGCGGAAGGCGGGCGTCGATATCGTTGTCGGCGTTGTCGAGACCCATGGCCGTGCTGAGACCGAGGCGCTGCTGCACGGGCTTGAGGTGATCCCCCGCAGGAAGCTCGACTATCGTGGTCAGGTCCTGGAAGAGATGGATCTCGACGCGGTGATCGCACGCCGTCCGCAGATCGTGCTGGTTGATGAACTTGCGCACACGAACCTGCCGGGCAGCCGCCATCCCAAACGTTACCTTGATGTCGAGGAGTTGCTTGCCCGAGGCATCAATGTCTATACCGCTGTCAATATCCAGCATATCGAAAGCCTGAACGACGTGGTCGCGCAGATAACGCATGTGCGCGTGCGCGAGACCGTGCCTGACTCGATCTTCGATCGCGCGGATGCCATCGAGCTGATTGACCTCACGCCGGACGATCTGATCCAGCGGCTGAGAGAGGGCAAGGTCTACGTGCCCAAGCAGGCCGAGCGGGCGCTTGAGCACTATTTCTCGCCTGGCAATCTCACCGCGCTGCGAGAGCTTGCGCTGCGGCGTACCGCCGAACGCGTGGACGAACAGCTTCTCACCCATATGCAGGCGAACGCAATCGCCGGTCCCTGGCCCGCCGGCGAGCGGATACTGGTTTGCGTCAGCGAAGATCCGCGTGCGGCTGGACTCGTGCGCTACACGAAACGGCTTGCAGACCGGATGCACGCGCCTTTTACGGCCGTCTCGATCGAGACCCGGCGCAGCCTGCGGCTATCGGACGAAGAGCGCGACCGGCTGGCCGACACGCTGCGGCTGGCCGAGTCGCTTGGCGGCGAGGCGCTGACGATTCCTGGCGTCGGTCGTCGCATCGCGGATGACGTGATCGACTTCGCGCACGCCAACAACGTCACCCAGATCGTGATCGGAAAGTCCGACCGCTCGCGCTGGTTCGAGATGATGCGTGGTTCAATCGTACATGATCTGGTCCGTCGTTCAGGCAACATCACTGTCCACGTCATCGCCGGCGATGATCTGCCCAGCGAGCCGACGCCGAAAACCGCAGTGGAGACGGCGGTGCGCGGAGAGCCGTTCAATCCGCTGCTCTATTTGAAGGCGCTCAGCATCGTGCTCATCGGTCTGGGTGTCGCCGAGGTGACCCAGCCCTGGTTCGGCATCGAGAATGTCAATCTGGTGTTGCTGACAGCGGTGGTAGCGGTCGCGGTTCTCTATGGTCGCTGGCCGTCGCTGTTGGCTACTGTCGCTGCCTCACTTGCGTACAATTTCTTTTTTCTGCCCCCCATCTACGCGTTCACAATTACCGATCCGACCAATATCACCGCCTTTCTCCTGTTCCTGGTGGTGGCGATACTGGTGTCCAACGTGGCGGCCCGCGTGCGCACACAAGCCGATGCTGCGATGAGCCGGATCAGGATGACCGAACAGCTTTATGCCTTCAGCCGCAAATTGGCTGGCACTGGCACGCTTGATGACGTGTTGTGGGCGACGGCCTATCAGATCGCGCTGATGCTCAAGGTGCGCGTGGTGCTGCTGCTGCCGGAACAAGGTTTCCTGACTGTGAAGTCGGGTTATCCGCCCGAGGATGAACTCGACCAGGCCGATCTCGCCGCCGCCAATTGGGCCTGGAGCAACGATCGCCCCGCAGGCCGCGGCTCGGATACGTTGCCCGGCGCCAAGCGGCTGTTCCTGACGATGCGCACTGGGCGCGGGCCGATCGGGGTCATCGGTATCGACGACGACCGCTCTGGTCCCTTGTTGACGCCTGACCAGCGCCGCCTGCTCGACGCGCTCGTCGACCAGGGCGCGCTCGCGATCGAGCGCGTGCTGCTGGTCGAGGACATGGACCGCGTCAAACGCACGGTGGAATCGGAGCAACTGCGCTCGGCGTTGTTGACCTCGATCTCGCACGATCTGAAAACGCCGTTGGCTTCCGTGCTCGGCGCCGCCTCGACCATGCGCGACCTCTCGGGCGGGCTGTCGGATACTGAAAAACACGATCTGCTGGCAACCGTCATCGACGAGTCCGAGCGGCTTAACCGCTTCATTGCCAATCTGCTTGATATGACGAAGCTCGAATCCGGCGCCATTGTGCCGAAGACGGCATTGCACGATCTCGACGAAATCGTCGGCAGCGCGCTGCATCGGGCGAGCAAGATCCTGACGCACCACAAGATCCAGCTTGAGCTTGCCGCCGATCTGCCGATGCTTCAGCTTGACGCCGTGCTGTTTGAACAGGTGTTGTTCAATCTGCTGGACAATGCCGCAAAATATTCACCGCCCGACACGGCAATCTCGATCGGCTGTCAGCGTGACAATGAGCATGTCGTGCTGCAAATTGCTGACGAGGGCAATGGAATCCCGCCTGGTGAGCTTGAGAGCGTGTTCGACAAATTCTATCGCGTGCAGAAGGGCGACCACGTTCGTCCGGGTACGGGGCTGGGACTTGCGATCTCCCGTGGTTTTGTCGAAGCGATGCATGGCACAATTTCCGCCGCCAACCGCAGCGATCGGAGCGGGGCGGTATTGACCATTCGCTTGCCTGTTCCAACGCAGACCAACGCATTGGATACCGCAGCATGAACGCCAACCCGATCAAGGTTCTGGTCATCGACGATGAGCCGCCGATCCGCAAGTTGCTGAGGATGGGGCTCTCGACACAGGGTTACGCCGTTCTGGAAGCGCCCAACGGCAAGGCCGCGCTGGAAATGCTGGCAGAAGCGCCTGCGGTGATTATTCTCGATCTTGGTCTGCCGGATATTCAGGGACATGAACTCCTGCGGGTCATTCGTGTCCGCAACGAGAGCGTGCCCATCGTGGTGCTTTCAAGCCGTGAAGACGAGGTCGGAAAGGTCCAGGCGCTCGACCTCGGCGCCGATGATTACGTGACGAAACCGTTCGGCATGGACGAGCTGTTGGCGCGCTTGCGTACCGCCTTGCGTCATCAGCTGCAGGTCAAGGGCGAGCGCCCGGTCTTTCGTACCGGCGATCTCTCGGTTGATCTCGTGCGCCGCATCGTCAAGGTTGGTCAACGTGATGTGAAGCTGTCGCCCAAGGAATATGATCTCTTGCGGGTGTTGGTGCAGCATGCCGGCAAGGTGCTCACCCATCGTTTCCTCCTCAGGGAGCTCTGGGACGAACTGACGGACGCGCAATATCTGCGAGTCTATGTGCGCCAACTCCGGCAGAAGATCGAGGTCGATCCGGAGCGGCCGCAATTTGTGCTTACCGAGACGGGGATTGGGTATCGGTTGCGGGCAGGGGATTGATCCTGAATGCTCCGCTGCCCAAGGGCGTGGACTTGTCCCTAATCACTTCGTCTTACCTGGTGTCGCGACTTCCGTTGCCTGGATGGGCCGCATAGAGGATCGTCTCGCGCGCCCACCCATGGCCGGCCTCATAGTGGATCACGAAGGCTGGCACAAAAGCGCTGGATGCGCTGGCAAGCCTCTTCGAGCTCCACCGTCGAAGCTGCATAGGAGATGCGGAAGTTCGGCCCCTGTCCGAAGGCCGAGCCGTGCACGACGGCGACGCTCTCGGCTTCCAGAAGCTCATTGACGAAATCCTCATCCGTCGCGATTGTTTTGCCGCTTGGCGTGACTTTGCCGATCAGATCGGCGCAGGATGGAAAGACGTAGAAGGCACCCTCAGGCGTATGGCATTTGAGGCCGCGCGCCTGATTGAGCATCGACACGACAAGATTGCGGCGCTGCTCGAATGCCAGGCGAGAGGTCGCGACATAGTCCTGCGAACCTTCGAGCGCAGCAACAGCAGCCCATTGCGCGATCGAGCAGGCGCCGGAAGTCAGCTGGCCCTGAATCGTATCCATGGCCTTGATCAGCCTGACAGGGCCGGCGGCATAGCCGATGCGCCAACCCGTCATGGCATAGGCTTTCGATACGCCATTCATGGTGAGGGTGCGTTCATAAAGGCGCGGCTC
>JGI24705J35276_12238692_pt1 | contig 38104 bp, 29 predicted proteins | sample TergutNt197P4_FD_35276 | JGI IMG/M metagenome (IMG submission 35276) | reverse complement strand
TTCGCCCGCCTCGACCGAGAGATCTACACCCTGAAGAATGTGGCTCTTGCCGTAGTAAGCATGAAGGTCCCTGACTTCGAGCATCAGCTTACCTCCTCACCAAGATAGGCTTCCTTCACCTCGGCGCTGTTCCGGATTTCGTCGGGCGTGCCTGAGGCGATGATACGCCCATACACCAGAACTGAGATGCGATCGGCAAGGCCGAACACCACGCTCATGTCGTGCTCGACTATCACCAATGTACGTCCTTCGGTGAGACGTCGAATCAATGCTACCGCCCGCTCTGTCTCGGCATGGCTCATGCCGGCGGTCGGCTCATCAAGGATAATGACATTGGCGCCGCTGGCGATGGTGATACCGATCTCCAGTTCGCGCTGCTCGGCATAGGTGAGGAGCCCGGCCGAGACGTGACGGCGGTGACTTAGATGGATATCCTCCAGGATCTCGGCGGTGCGTTGCCGCACCTCTGGTAAGTTCTCAACGTTCTTCCAGAACGCATAACGGTGGCCAGTGGCCCAAAGGACGGCGCAGCGGATATTCTCCCAAACAGTCATGCGCGCGAAAACGTTCGTGACCTGGAATGAGCGTGACAGACCGCGTCGATTAATCTCAAAGGGCGCAAGCCGGAGATCACACTCCCGTTCAACCGGATCTCGCCGGAACTCGGCTTGAGATAACCGCTGATCAAGTTGAATGTTGTCGATTTGCCCGCCCCGTTGGGGCCGATGATGGCGTGGCGTTCACCCTGCGCAACCTGCAAATTGAGGTCACGTATGATGCTAACGTTGCCGAAACGCTTTTCGACTGCATGAACTTCAATGGCCAGCGTCACTCGAGATACCCCTTGTCACGGGCGATCGTGGTGGCACGGTCCCACGCTGCGGCCGTGCGCCGCCAAGTAATACGGCTGATGATGAAACCGCCGATCAACAGGATGGCCGCCGCGCCCCAGGTGGTCGGTGCAGTAGCGCTGAAGGGCACGCCGAACACATTGATGGCCTCGCTGTCGCTTGCAGCATAGCGTGCGACCGTTTCGATCGTAAGAATGACGCCGCTGGCCAGCGCTAGGGTGGGGATGAGTGTAACTAGATAGGCGGGTATCATTATGCCAAGCGAGCCAGCGCGGATTACCGGCCGATGCAACATCAGAAGGCTCGCTATGCCGCCGGGTGCGAACATCACGATGCCGATAAAGATGATACCGAAATAGAGTTGCCAAACCGTAGTCACGCTGGTCAACCCCAGTTGCAGGTAGGTCACGAGCGAGGCTCCGAGAATTGGACCGAAAAAGTAGGCCGTGCCGCCAACGAAGGTCGCGAACAACACGAGGCCTGATTGTGTTGCCCCCAGGTAGGCGGAGTTGGCGATCTCGAAATTGATGGCGGTGAGGGCCCCCGCGATGCCCGCGAAGAATGCGGCAAAACAGTAGGAAAAATAGCGCACGACGTGCGGATCATATCCGATGAACTCGACGCGGCCAGGATTATCGCGAACAGCATTACTGATCCGCCCGAGAGGTGTGCGGGTGATCGCATACATCGCAATTACCGAGATCATCAGCCAGAACGCAATCAGATAGGTGACTTGGATCTGTGGCCCAAAACTCAAGCCGAAGATATGCGGCAGTGCCGTGCGGTCGGTGGTGACGCCGGATTCGCCTCCAAACACGCTGCGCAGGATCAGAGAGGAGGAGGCGACGAGTTCACCGATTCCGAGCGATATCATCGCAAAAACGGTGCCAGCCCGCTTGGTCATCACCCAGCCGATCACCATGGCAGCGCCGAGTCCACCTATACCGCCGATCAGCGGAATCAAAGGCAATGGCACGGGCCATCCATGTGTTGCAACTGCATTCATCATATGAACGGCGGCAAAGCTACCCAGGCCGTAATGGACCGCGTGACCGAACGACAGCAGGCCCGTTTCGCCGAGCAGGATATTATAGGACAGAGCGAAGATGATCGCGATGCCAATCAGGCTCAACGAGGTGAGTGAACCGCCTGAGGAGAAGATCAGGGGCAATAGTGTGAGTGCGATTGCCGCAATCACCCACAGACCATAGAAGCGAAGCTTCTCGCTGGAGGAGGCCGCCGCGAGCGGCGCGGAGGATGTGACGGTTCCGGTCATGTTTCGCGCGTCCCCAGCAGGCCCATCGGGCGGACAATCAGTATCAGCACCAGCAGCAGATACGGAAGAACCGGAGCGACCTGCGCGATCGTGACATTCCAAATATCAGCCAGGATCGACGGGCCGATGCTCGGATCGAGCGGACCGAATGCGTTGGCAAGCGATCCGTTTAGCGCGACGGCAAAAGTCTGGACCAGACCGATGACGAGCGAGGCGATGAGTGCGCCTGGCAACGAGCCCAGGCCACCGAACACGATAACAACGAACAGGATTGGCCCGATAAGGTTGGCCATGTCCGACTGAGTGACCAGGGCCGGTCCGGCGATAACACCGGCGAGGCCGGCAAGCGCGCTGCCGACGCCGAACACCCACATGAACACCTGCCCGACGTTGTGCCCAAGATGTCCAACCATGTTTGGATGGGTCAGTGCGGCCTGCACGATGAGACCGACCCGCGTTCGCTTGAGCACGATCAGAAGCACGATGAAGACCATGACCGACATCGCGAGCATGAATAACTTGTACGCGGGATAGTTCGTGGAAAACACGGTGAACGCCGGAAAATCCAGCGCCGCCGGCACTCGATAGTCGAGGGGGCTCTTGCCCCAGATCATTGAGACAATCTCTTCGATGGCAAAGGCGAGTCCGAACGTTAGCAGCAATTCGGCGATATGCCCATGCTTGTGCGTGTTGCGCAGCCCGTAACGCTCCACCACCATACCGATTGCGCCAACGAGAACGGGCGCGAGCACCAGCGCCGGCCAGAACCCGATCCATTGTGTGAGCTGGTAGCCGAAGAAGGCGCCCAGCATATAAAAACTGGCGTGGGCGAAATTGAGCACCCCCATCATACTGAAAATAACAGTGAGACCGCTGGACAACAGGAACAGCAGCATCCCAAACAGGACGCCATTCAATATAGAGATGACGATCAGCTCAAGCACGACACACCCGCAGCTAAGCCCGCCTGCTAAGGAGAGACGAGAACAGAACAAGGAGAAACCTGGCGCCTAGATGACGGCCGGAGGACGACGTCTGTTCCCGCGACTTCAGGAACGAGAACAGACGCGCATTGAAATTACGGCCGCTTCATCTGGCAGGTTGTCGGCAGCATGGTCTGTGCCGTGTCGATCTTCGAGACGACATGCCAGCCCCAACCGGTATTCTCCTCTTCGAATGGCTCCTTTTCGGTTCGAGTGCCGAATGATGAGATGTAGATCGGTTGGAAGAACTGATGGTCGTCCTTGCGCATGATGCCCTCGCCGCCATCAAAAACGGAGAGCTTAAAGTCCTCTAGCGCGGCGGCGACCTTCAGCGGATCGACCGAATTGGCCTTTTCGGCGGCGAGCTTGAACGTCCGCAACTCGTTGACCGCACGCCGATACCAGAGCGACAGACCCAACTTGGCTCGAAAGGCCTTTTCGAATGCGGCCACAGCCTCATTGCCAGAATTGGATGCGCCATCATTAATTAGGAACACCTGATGATCGAGGCCGGCTTGCTTGATCGCGGTGGGGCCGCCGACTTCTCCAGCATAGTAGGTGAACCATTTGACCTTGAGACCAGCATCAGCGGCCGCTTTGAGCAGGAGCCCGATATCTTGACCCCAGTTTCCAGTCACCACGGTGTCGGCGCCCGACGCCTTGATCTTTGCGATATAGGGCGCAAAATCCACGACCTTCAGAAGAGGATGCAGTTCGTCTCCGACGATCTGGATGTCGGGCCGTTTCTCGCCCAGCATCTTGCGGGCCTGGCTGCGGACAGACTGGCCGTGCGAATAGTCCTGGTTGATAAGATAGACCTTCTTGATCTCAGCAACGCCCTTCATATAGCTTGTGAGCGCATCCATTTTGATGTCGGTATTTGCATCCCAGCGGAAGTGCCAATAACTGCACTTCTCATTGGTCATGCTCGGATCGACCGCCGCGAAGTTGAAATAGAGCACTTCCTTGCCAGGGTTTCGTGAATTATTCTTTGTGACAAAGTCCTCTAGTGCCGCTCCGACTGCAGAGCCGTGGCCTTGTGTGATGTAGCGGATGCCGGAATCGATCGCTTTTTGCGCCTGAACCAAGCTTTCTTGCGCATTTGCTTTGCTATCGAAAGGTACGATCTCGACTTTATGACCGAGAATTCCACCCTGGGCGTTTAGCTCATCGGCCATATACTGAAAAGTCTTCAACCCTTTTTCACCGGCACTGGCGCCACCTCCAGACAGGGGATCAATGTAGCCGATCTTGAGGGTATCTTCCGCGTGTGCGGCTCCACAGAGTATAGGCAGGGTGAGAAAAATACCCCTCACTAGCTTGAGCATACTTCTTGTTTCCTTATAGTCCGACGACTTCACTATGTCGCCTTGGACGATCCAGAAACACACATAGCTCGATTGCGCAAGTCTGCCGTGCGACAGAAAATGAGCCAAAGCCTCCGGCGAGAAGGCCTTCTGCCCGCCAAATTAACGATTTTGACCGCAATTAAATGCGCGCGACAATGGCAAGGAACATTAAATGGTGGTGGCGGACATTGTGTCGCAGATTAAACCGGCCCGTTATGATCCTCGTGCGCTTCCCGCGCTCTTTCGCTGCCGCGCTCCCGTTCGCACCCGAGGCCGTGGGCCAGCCAGACGAAGACGCTGAGCCGACCGTTCGCGCATGAAGGAACCCTGGCGTGAGTTGACGCGCAGGTTCCAAGGCGAAAGGCCATCCATGCGATCGTGGACAATCGTGCCACGCACAAGCATCCGAAGGTCCGCCAATGGCTCGCCCAGGGGAAACAAACGTTCCAGGGGAAACAAACGTTAGTGCCGCTCCACTAGAACAGCGTTCGCTGCCGCATGGCGGCCGCCAGCGTGCCTTCGTCAAGATAATCAAGCTCGCCGCCCACAGGCACGCCATGGGCGAGACGCGTTACCTTGACGTTCGCGTCCTGCAAGAGATCGGTGATGTAGTGCGCGGTGGTCTGGCCGTCCACTGTCGCGTTCAAGGCAAGGATGATCTCGCTCACCTGCGGATCATGCGCGCGCGCAACCAACGCGTCGATGGTGAGATCCTGCGGGCCGACGCCGTCGAGCGGCGACAACGTTGCCCCCAATACGTGGTAGCGGCCGTTGGTCGCGTTCGCCCGCTCCAACGCCCAGAGATCGGCGACGTCGGCCACTACGACGATGAGCGAAGGGTCGCGCCGCGGGTCGGTACAGATGGTGCAGGGATTTTGCGTGTCGATATTCCCGCAGATCTTGCAGACCTGGACCTTCTCCATCGCAAGCTGCAGCGCGGCCGAAAGCGGCGCCATGAGCGCTTCGCGCTTCTTGATCAGATGCAGCGCCGCGCGCCGGGCCGAGCGCGGGCCGAGTCCCGGCAGCCGCGCCAATAGCTGGATCAGGCGTTCGATTTCCGGGCCGGCAATGGCAGGCATGGGGGTTAGGATCCGTCCGGCAATAGTGAATTTGAAACTGTTTGGTTCGTCATTCCACGTTGTGCAAGTGCGCAAAGTGGATAGTCCGAAGGACCAAGCCTGAATCCATTACCCCGATTGGTGATTATGGATTCCGGGCTCGCGACTGCGTCCCGCCCCACATTGCGCAAGTGCGCAATCGGAATGACGACGAACAATGTTACCTCCTCATCAGTGACGAGAGAAGGCGTTCCAACACCTAGTTTGAGGTTCTGGAGCCTTAGCCGAGACTCAGTCCCGGCGGCAGGCCGAGGCCACCGGTCAGCGCCTGCATTTTCTCCTGCATGGCGACTTCGGCCTTGCGGCGGGCGTCATTGTGAGCAGTGACCAGGAGATCCTCCAGGACCTCACACTCCTCCGGCTTCATAAGCGACGGATCGATCTTCACGCCCTTCACTTCCATCTTGGCATTCATGCGCACCGCGACCAGTCCGCCGCCGGAGATCCCCTCGACCTCGATATTGCCGAGCTCTTCCTGCATCGCCTGCATCTTGGATTGCAGTTGCGCCGCCTGTTTCATCATGCCAAGAAAATCGGGCATCCGTGATTTCCTTATCTTTCCTCAGAGATCGTCGTCGTCGGAACCTTCAGCAAGATCCTCGCTGCCATAGTCAGCGTTATCCGCGGGTTCCGGCAGCTCAGGGGCAAGCCTGCGCACCTCGATCACCTTCGCGCCGGGGAAGCGCGCCAGCACCTCCTGCACGCGTGGATCGGCTTCGGCCGTACGCTCGCGCTCCTGCTTCGCCGCCTGGTTCACCGAACGCAGCGTCGGCTGGCCGGCTGCATTTGAAACCACTACCGTCCAGCGCCGGTTCGTCCATTGTTCGAGCTTGCGCCCAAGATCTGTTATCAACGTCTTCGATGCATGCGGCTCGAGCGCGATCTCCAGCCGACCGTCCTCGAAGCGCACCAAGCGCACGTCGCCTTCGAGCGCGCCTTTGGTCAGAAGATCGCGCTTTTCACCGGCGAGCGCAACCAGTTGGTTAAAGTTCGTGATCCGAAGTGCGGGTGCAGCCACCTGCATCTCGGGCACCGGCGCCGCCATTTGCGGGCGGGCGCTTCCGCCAAACGATGAGGTCTGTGTTATCGGCGCACGCACCGGCGCAACGGATGCGACCGGCGTGGAAGGCGCACTGCGCGGCGCGGCGCTTCCACCCACCACCGGCGAGCCACCGCCGTTCTGCTGCAGCATCTTGATCGCTTCATCTGGCGTCGGCAGGTCGGCAACATAGGCAATGCGCACCAGCACCATTTCGGCGGCTGCCGCCGGCCGCGTCGCACCTTGCACCTCGGTGATGCCCTTGAGCAGCATCTGCCACATCCGCGACAGCACCCGCATCGAGAGCTTTGCGGCAAAGTCGCGCGCGCGCAGCCGCTCGGTCTCGCCGAAGGCAACATTGTCGGCGGTCGCCGGCACGATCTTGACGCGGGTGACAAAGTTGACGAACTCAGCGAGGTCGGACAGCACGACGATTGGATCGGCGCCGGTATCGTACTGGTCGCGGAATTCCCTGAAGGCGCTCGCGATGTCGCCGCGGACCAGCGAATCGAACAGATCGATCACCCGCGTTCGGTCGGCAAGGCCGAGCATCTGCCTCACGTCTTCCGCACGCACGATGCCTGCGGCGTGCGCGATCGCCTGATCGAGCAGCGACAGCGAGTCACGCACCGAGCCTTCCGCGGCGCGGGCGACAATGCCGAGCGCCTCCGGCTCGATCTCGACGCTTTCCTTGGCCGCGACATTGGCAAGGTGCTTCATCAGCACGTCGGCCTCGACGCGGCGCAGATCGAAGCGCTGGCAGCGCGACAGCACCGTCACCGGAACTTTGCGGATTTCGGTAGTGGCGAACACGAACTTGGCGTGCTCCGGCGGCTCCTCCAGCGTTTTCAGGAACGCGTTGAATGCGGCCGTCGACAGCATGTGGACTTCGTCGATGATGTAGACCTTGTAGCGCGCACTCGCCGGCGCATAACGCACGCTGTCGTTGATCTGGCGCACGTCGTCGACGCCGGTATGGGAGGCGGCGTCCATCTCCAGCACGTCCATGTGCCGGCTTTCCATGATGGCCTGGCAATGCACCCCGAGCCCGGGCATGTGGATGGTCGGGCCCTTCACCGAACCATCGGGCAGTTCGTAGTTCAGCGCGCGGGCGAGGATGCGGGCGGTCGTGGTCTTGCCGACCCCGCGCACGCCGGTCAGGATCCAGGCCTGTGGTATCCGCCCGGTCTCGAACGCATTGGAAACGGTCCGAACTACCGCGTCCTGCCCGATCAGGTCCTCGAAACTGGACGGCCGGTACTTGCGGGCCAAGACCCGATATGGCTTGCCCGCCTCGGGCGGGATGTCGAGGCCAAGCTGGCTGGCGCTGTCAGGATGGGAAGAAGATGAAGGGGCGCCAGCGTCGGTCATCGGTCGATCCACAATCAAATGTCTCTCGGCCGGCTTCACGGAAAGGAACGGGCGCGGGGAAATGGCTTCGCCCGCGCGATTCGCTCGAAAAAACAGGTAGGAGACTGACGAGCGACCCGATCCGGTCTCGTTAGGGCTGCTTCCTTCCGGACCTGACCCGGTTGGCGAGTGGCTCGTCCACCGCCAATCTCCCACCCCTATTTGGAGCCAAAAGGGCCGGAAAGCAAGCGCAGGAAGAGGCAGTTTGCAGCCAGCCCGAGCAGCGGCAAGAAGGGCGCGGGCTTCGTCCCAAGTCGTCATTGCCGGGCCTGACCGGCCTGACCCGGCAATGACGGTGGTGTTCAGAGCCGCGCAGGAGGGCAAAGCCGAGAAGCGTCGTGCCCACTGCGAGATACGTGAATACAAATCATCTCCAGAGGAAAGTAAGGGGCCTCGACTCGATCATTCCCAGGACACTAAAATCGTAGCAACTATTGCCGCGGCTTGCCCTACTATGGCACCAGGAACTCCCATGCCCGATCCCGACTGGTCCCTGCATTCACAGCTGAAGGAAGATACCATCGACATCGGCGACCTGCCGTTGTGCCGGGTGCTGGTGAGCAAGGATGCCAATTACCCATGGCTGATCCTGGTGCCGCGCCGGCCCGGAGTCATCGAAATCATCGATCTGGACGAGGCCGAGCAGGCGCAACTGACGACCGAGATATCCCGCGTCGCCCGCGCGCTGAAGGACATCACCAAATGCGACAAGCTGAATGTCGCAGCCCTGGGCAACATGGTGCCGCAACTGCATGTGCATGTCATCGCGCGCCGCACCAGCGACGCGGCCTGGCCGCGCCCGGTCTGGGGAGTAACGCCGCCGCTGCCTCATGACGCCGAGGAAGTGCAGGATTTCATCAGCGCGCTTCGGCGCCAAATCTGGTTGGGTTGAAAGAGAAATAGATGTCAGCATCCGATGCGTTTCCGCTGGGGCAGCCAGCCTTCGTCAGCAATGTCCTCGATCGAGCCGCACACCTGCGCCTGAATGAGGAAAAGCTCTTTGCGCTCGAAAGCCAGTCCGGCGCGCGCGCCTATGTGGTGCATCGCGATTCGCTCGTCGTGAAGCGCGAAGGCGACGGCGTGCGCGCCCTGTTGCGCATCGACGAGGCGCTGAAATTCGGCGCCAACCCGGGCACAGTCTTTCTCGGCCTGCGTGACGGTGCGGCCATATTTGGCATGGGCATCTCCCAAACCGCGGTGGAAAAGCTGGTGGGTCGCGATGACGTCGCGGTGACGGAGCTGCGCGGCATGGCGATGCAGGGCGCGGTGCCGCCCGAGCAACTCTCGGCAATCGCAATGGCAAAGTCGATGGTGACCTGGCACCAACGTCACGGATATTGCGCCAATTGCGGCGTGCGCACCGCGATGAAGGAAGGCGGGTGGAAGCGTGAGTGCCCGAGCTGCAAGGCCGAGCATTTTCCGCGCACCGACCCCGTAGTCATCATGCTGGTAACCTCGGGCGAGAAATGCCTGCTCGGTCGTCAAAAGCAGTTTGCGACTGGCATGTATTCATGCCTCGCCGGCTTCGTCGAAGCCGCGGAAACCATCGAGGATGCGGTCCGCCGCGAGATCCTCGAAGAAAGTGGCATCCGCTGCACCGACGTAACCTACTACATGACCCAGCCCTGGCCCTACCCTTCGTCCCTGATGATCGGCTGCACCGCGCGCGCCCTCAACGAGGATATCGTGGTGGATCGGGTCGAACTACAGGATGCCCGCTGGTTCGACCGGGCGGAGGCGCGCCTGATGCTGACGCGGCAACATCCGGACGGCCTTGCCGGGCCGCATCCGTTTGCCATCGCTCACCACCTGATCGGGCGCTGGGTACATGGGGCAGAGAGCGGTGCCGCATAGTCGGGCGGAACTGCCTACGTTCTCCATCATTGAATTACATTCCCGGCTCCGCATCGGGACGGAACTTACATGACAGACCCCGGCACGACTCTTCACGCTTCGGCGCAGAAAACCGCGCCGCGCATCCTGTGCATCGGCATGCCGGTGCGAGACCTGACGTTCCGCGTGGGCGCCGTGCCCGCGCGCGGCTCCAAGGAGAATGCCGATCATTTCGAAGAGATTTGCGGCGGAAACGCGCTCAACGGCGCGATAGCAATTGTGCGGCTCGGCGGCCGCGCCTCGATTCTCGGACCTATGGGCGATGCCCGTGAGACCACCAGCCGCTACATCTTCGACCAGATGGCGCATGAAGGCATCGAGACCAAATACATCGTGCACATGCCGGACCTGGTGACTCCGATCTCCGCCATCATGATCGACCCGACGGGCGAGCGGACCATCGTAACGTTCCGCGATCCCAGATTGTGGAAAGTACAGCTGCCGAATACCTACGAACTGCTGAAGGATTGTCAGGCGATCCTGACTGAGAGCCGCTGCGCCGAATTCTGCACTGAGCTCTGCACCGAGGCGCATCAGCGTGGCATTCCCGTGATCGTCGACGTCGACCGTGCGATGTCGTTGCGTGAGGGGCTCCTGACCGTGTCGTCGCATCTCGTCTTCTCCAGCGAGCCGCTGCAGGAGACCGCCGGAATCGCCGATGACGGCGAGGCGCTGAGAAAGATCGCCAAGCTGACACCGGCTTTCCTGGCAGGCACGCGAGGCCCCAGGGGAACGATCTGGCTCGATGAGCACGGGCACCTGCAGGAGACCCCGGCTTTCCCCGTCCACACCGTGGACACGCTGGGCGCCGGCGACGTTTTCCATGGCGCTTTTGCGCTCGCCATCACCGAAAACCAGGAACTGCGCGAGGCGCTGCGGTTCGCCTCCGCAGCGGCGGCACTGAAATGCACCCGCTTTGGCGGCGCCTTCGCCGCCCCGCAACGTGTCGAAGTCGACGCGCTCTTGCAGCGGGAACAGGAATTACCTGCGGCGAAAGCCTAACTGACGGGCCTTGCAACAGAAGAATATTCTATGTATTGGTGATATAGACCAGCTTCATGGAATAACATTCTTCTTATGAGCGAAGTAGCCGCTGTCCAGATCCAAGAACCTCGCCGCCTCGACGCCATCGACCGCAAGATCCTGATGGTACTGCAGGAGGATGCCTCACTCTCAGTTGCCGAGATCGGCGACCGCGTCGGGCTGTCGTCCACGCCCTGCTGGAAGCGCATCCAGCGATTGGAGGCCGACGGGGTGATCCAGCGTCGGGTGGCGCTGGTCGACCAGAACAAGATCGGGCTTGGCATCACGGTGTTCGTATCGGTGGAGAGTTCCGACCATTCCGACGCTTGGCTGAAGAAGTTTGCCGGAGCGGTCAGCGCCATGCCGGAGGTGATGGAATTCTACCGCATGGCGGGCGATGTCGATTACATGCTGCGGGTCGTGGTCGCGGACATGCCGAGCTATGACGTATTCTACAAAAAGCTGATCAGCGCGGTGCCGCTGAAGAACGTGACGTCGCGTTTCGCGATGGAGAAGATCAAGTCGGTCACCGCCCTACCCGTCCCGACAGTGGCGGCGTAGGCGTTATCGATCGAGAACTTCAATGATTGATAAGACCGCCAGCCGGGCATTTCATTGAACTATTCGGCGGCGATTTCGTACTTACTTACATATGACACATCGCAGCGAACCCATTTCCTATCCGAGTCTATATTCTCTCGAAGAGTCTATCCGCAGAATACAAAAGACAATGGTGACCCCTCAATTGGGATTGAGCATGAAGCTCGATGGGAAACCTGGAATTTGCGGAGAGGTCACCAAAGAATATGCGAGCATATTGTATTTCCATACGAACCAACGCAAAGGGGATTCCTATTTTTCCGGGAAATTCCAGGAAATGAATGGGGAGGTTCGTCTGGTTGGAAGTTTCAAGAAAACATCTGGCGGGATCGTCGCGATTATCGGGACTGCTTACGCTTTTGTATTTGCGCTATTCGCACTGTTTTTGGCATCCTCTTCGCTCGATTTCCATGACAGAGCAGATATTGGGCTCGCTTCAATTATTCTTGTTATTTTGTCTTACATTTTTCTGACTATTATTTTGGTCATGAAGATGAGCAGCAAAACGAATCAATCTTTGATCGATCAGGAACTAAAACGAATACTTTGTTCGTGAATATTGCCTCCTCCCGGCGATCTTCCACCTGTGTCACTCCGTCGTCACGAACTAGCGTGCCTGCGAAGCGTAGTATGCTGCGGCTTCGTCATGTTGCTTGCACGAAGAACAACCCGCACGCATCAACCGGTTTTTCATTGTTTTTGGGAAGAAACAAATATCCGACAGCATCGGCCAGATAAAAGATATCCTTGAATCCATCAGGAAAGTCCCCTCCATATAGCTGCATGGAGAAGTTCAGATTTCCCGTATCCAGGGTTTCATTTTGCAGGAGTTTTATATTCCCTCCTATTTTCGATCCATCGCAATAATTTAGTTCGTCTTCCGGGCATTCTGTGACGACAATCTCCTGGGCGGGAACAACTGAACTGCCGCTAACAGGCTTCCCGCACGGATGAATGAAAACCTGAGTAAAACCTTGGCGCAACACCGCCAGCTCTTCGGGGGCGCCGTGATATGTGATGTTGTCGAGAAAATAGTCATCTGGTGAATAGCAAGTGAAAACGGAAACGATTGCGTCGGGGGAAATGGCTAGTTCTGTATGATCATTCAAAAATTGGGCGGGAAGGGAAATCGCCAAAACCAAGGCGTTTCCATCGGGAGCAGCCCATTCAACAACTCCTCCAATGCAGGCATCTCCGCCAATTCTTGGCGACAAGGTCTGATTTGAGCACGGGGAGAAGGACAATTTTCCAGGCATTCCTTCCCCTGATATTTCAAACCACTCGAATCGTGAGTGACCCAGTGCATCTCAGGATTTCCTGAGATGCCTAAACTGGAGGCAGAGCAGGACTACTGCAGGAACCTTACCAACACTCTGAACGCGAGCGCAATTGCGGACAGGATGACCAGCGTCGTGACCAGCTTGTTGGACGTCTTGAAGACTTTATCGGGTTGGGCGGGGGCGCCCGTTTCAGATCGAGGCGGCGCTTGCGAGGCTTGAACGGTCGCCGATTGCGCGCTTGGCGCAGGCGGGACCGGAATGCTGGATGGCCGCGACGTGGTTGCTGCCTGTTCTTGCCGCGCGGCGTGCTTTTTCTCTTTCTCCGCGAGAGCAGCGAGCACTGGATCGAGCGGCGGAGCCAGCCGTTCCGCCGACATCCATTGCCTGCCGGGCGGGTGCAGGCCAGCGGCCGAGGCTTTTCGGAAAGCGGCACTGCTGCGTCGTGCGAACCCTTTCGCTGGCGGATGCATGGCGGCAATCCGTTCGGCGCGCTGCAGCAGCGGCCTGCCGCCTTCGGGATCGACCATCGCGACGAAGTGACCGAAGCCGAGCAGTGAGTTCACCACATTCTTGCCCGGGCCGAAATGTTTGCCCTCCGGCCCGTGTTTCTCGACCTGCTGCAGCACGGCGCGGAAGCGGCGCAAAAGGTCTCGCGGCACTGCCACGCGTTCATTGACCGTTAGTCCAGTGACCTCCTGACGCCCGGAGCTGCGCATCACCCGCGTCTTGTCGGGGTGCACATTAAAGCCCTCGGCCGCAACAATACCGTGCACCGCCTTGAGCAGGGTGCCGATCTTGCGCGCCCCCTCGCCCGAGACAGAAAATGTCAGGTCATCGGCGTAGCGGCTGTAGGTGAAGCTGAGCTTTTGCGCGAGCCCGAACAGCCGCCGGTCGAGCTTGCGACAGATCAGGTTGGTGATTGCGGGACTGGTCGGCGCGCCCTGCGGCAACAGCCGCGGGCCATTGGCCACGAAATAGCGCTCGCCATCCAGCGACATCTCATCGACCACGGGCTCGGTACACACCAGCGCCAGAGGTATGGCGACGGCTTCGGCATAGCCCATCGCCTCGAACAGGCCTTTGACGCGGGCGTAGGTCAGGGTCGGAAAGAAATCCTTGAGGTCGAGGTTGATGACGACATCCTTGCCAACATGATTTCTCGCGTTGCTCAGGATCGAACGCTGCGGCACGAAGCCGTGCGCAGCCTCGTGCAGCGGCGCATGAGCGAGAATGTTGTCGAGCACCCAGTATTGCGCACGCTTGAGGCGCGGCATTGGCGCTGAAATCAACCGCTCGCCGCCGGTCTTCTTCGGGATGCGGAAGCGCTGGTAGTGGTTGATGGTGGAGACCGCGCGATTGAAGCAGAGAAAGCGCAGCTCCCCGAGCGCGATGCCCATGGCGTCGGCCAACGCCTTCGCGTCAGCCAGCGCAGGACAGCCCGCCTGCAAGGGCTTGGCTGTTTCGCGAACGTGAAGGCCGCCGGATACGCCCTCTCCGAGATAGAGCACGTCGCGACTGCGCCGTTCGTGCCAGGCCTGGGCGCGATGCTGCCGCTGCTCCGCGCGGCGCAGCTTGGTTTCCTCGCGCCGCGCCATCGCTTCGGCCTTGCGGCGCTTGTGCATTTCCTTCAGCGCCCGCTCCGGGTCATCCCAGAGCGCGTTTTGCCGTTGCAGTTCGGACAATTCGCGCATGGCTTCGCCCCGTGCGCGAATCGCGTCCGCGGCAGGCGTGGGGGCGGCTTCGCCATCGGGCCAGAAGCCGAGGCGTATCATCTCCTCGAGAATAACCTCATCTTTCGAGGACTCGCGAATGCGATCGTATAATTGCTGGCGCGTCAGCGTGCCGGGAGAAACGGTCTCGTTCATGCGCACGCCCTTGCGCAGCGGCCGGCAACAGGTGTGGCAGTGAGGGGGACCGAAAAGGGCGCGAGCCGATGTGCCTTCGTCTCTTCCAAGAACTGGATCGATCCACTCGAAGCCGGCACGCCCACCGGTGCACAATTGGGTTCACGGAACCCAATCTGCAATTGTGCACCGGTGGGCAGTGCCGGCCCAGTGAAGATTGAGCCAGTGATGCATGAGCGGTCGTTGTGCATGGACGGCGATACGCCGCCCGGGTTGCAAGGTCCTGACCGGCCCGCGCCCCTCCGATTGATGAAGTGGTAGCCGTATTCGCCTGACGAATTCAAGCGGGATTTGCACGCGTGGCGGTTCATGCGGCAATTCCCTTGTCCTGAGCCACGCCCTCAACTTCGGCGTGGAAGATGCGCCGCACTGCCAGCATGTGCTCGCAGGGGCCACGCATCATCTTGTTATGTCCGTAGAAGTAGCAGGTGCAGCGCGCCTCGATCATGCGATCATCCTCGTTGATCACGAGGTTGACCTGTTCGGTTCGTGCATTGTCGAGCACGCTGCCGCTAATGATGCGCCGGCCTTGATTGCGGTCGATCTGCTTGATCTGCACCAGATTGGCGTTGATCAGGCGATCGGCCTTCTCTTCCTGCTCGCTGGCAAAGCGCAGTTGCGACATCGCAAGCGGCTCGCGGCTCAACTCGCGCAGGCGATAGACGCCCTTGTCGAGGTCGAACATCACGCGCCCGGCCTGGGTGTAGGCAGACAACGCGGCATTGACCAGTACGTCGCTGACATCAGTCTGTCGCGCCAATGTGGCGGCAGTGCCTGAATGCACCGTGCCCAAGGCAGCAAAAACCCGCTGCGCCGTGTCATCATCGACCTTGTGGCGCGGCGCCAGCAGGTCGAATTGTCCGGCGGATGACCAGTCATTCGCGGTCCAGCCGGAAAGGCCAAGCGTGAAGCGAATGCCGCCGAAATCAACGATAAAGAACGACGGCAGTCCGGTGCCGGTGAGATGGACTCGCAGCGATCGCGCCAGCGGCAGAGCCCGCGCCAGAATAGCGAGGCGGCGCCGCCCCCAGATGCGGATCTCGCCGCCCTCCTTGCCGCGATAGATCGATCGCCGGAAGGTCAACCGCTCGCCCCAGGGCTCGACGATCACCTCAATCGGTGCATCCGGCTTGAGCACGAAACGCAACGAGCGCGGGCCGACGCGCTCTTTCTTCTGCGCAAGCCGGGCAAGAATGTTGGCCATATCGACTGGATGCAGATCGAACACATAAGCCGGCAGGGTCATGGCGCTAGACACCTGCAGGAAGCCGCGCACCCAGCTATCGGGCAGGTCGATCTTCTCTTCGCGAAAATCCGTGTCGTCGCCCGTCTGCACCTCGAACCCGCTGGGATCGATGGTCAGCGTGGTGTCGCGATAGGAGCGGATTTTCTGGAATTCATCGTACAGCGCGTGGCTGTAGTCGATGTTGGTCGTGCCATAAGCCATCTCGCCCAGGCTTTCGAACACATCGTGGTCACACGACAACCGTCCGTAGCTTGACTCGTCCAGGCTGAAGCATTCGAAGAAGATCTCGTCAGGATGCACGGTGATGACAGGATCGAGCACGATCCAGGCGTCGCGGTTCTGTCGGTAGAGATAGTCGAAATAGGATTTTCGCGCCTGCCAGAACGGCCTCATCAGCCGGTTGTAATCCGCATCGAGCGCTCGGATACGCTCCCGCAAGGAAGCGATCTTCGACTTCAGGTCGTCGCGATTGGCGGCCGCCTCGGTGAGGAGCTGCGTCTCGTGCTGCTTCAGCCATTCGAAATAGGCTGTGCGATCACGCGGCTTGAACCGCAGGTCCGAGATCACGACGTGATGGAGCGCCGATATTGCTTCGCGGAACGCCAGGTGCTTGGCCACCTTGCCGGTGAAGAATGTCGGCTGCCGCAGCGTGTCGGGTGCAAAGCCGAATGATGAGGCTCGGGCGTCGCTGATGGCGCTGGTTTCGCCGAGAAAACGATAAACGAAATTCATGCGGCAGTCTCACTGCTTCGCGCATCAAAGCTGCGCGCCGGTGTGACGCTGACAGGCATGGCGATGGTGGGCCATGCCTGAGCGATGTCGCGCAGGATCATCAGCGCGGGAGCTTTGTCGCGGACGATCGTGCTGAGGGTGAGATCGTAAAGCAGTCGCCAGATCGCATCGGCGCGATCCTGCCGCGCCAAAGCCTCTCGCCGCAGGACAGCCAATACCCGATCCTTGGCAACACGCCCGCGATTGATCTGCATCAGGATGATACGGGCCTGGATCAGGAATTTCTCAAATACAAATGGATCAGACAGCGTTTGGTCCGTGATCAGCTCAGTGACGAAGAGATGAAAGCTGCTGGATGGATGCTCCAGCAAGCGCGCCAGCACGATGATGGTATCGTCGTTGCCAAGGCGGCGGCGCAGCAACTGCCGGGCGCCATCCTGCACGGCAGGTCTTGTCGAATCGGCCATCACCGCCAGCGCCGCGGAGGACAAGGCTTCGACAGGCCAAGCCGTGAAGCAGGCAATCGCCGTCGAGCGCACGTCATCCCATTCGCTTTCGACCAGCAGCACAGCGTCTTCCGGCTCGGCGCGGAAACGGGACTCGTCGGCTTCAAAAGTATGGATCGCCCAATGGCGTACCGCCGCGTAGGGGTGATTGCCCAGTCGCGCAATCTGTTTGACCGACAGTTCGGAAGCCGCGGCAGTTCCAAGGGCGCGAGCCCCGAGAAGCCGTGCGCCCTTGGCTTTGGCCTGGAGCAAGCGCCATAGCGTGCCGCGGTCGAGTGTCGCGAAAGCCTGCGGCAGACTTTCAACGAAGAGCTGCACCATATCTGCGGCATGCCCCTCGGCGGGTTCGGCGTGGAACAGCACAGTCATCAGTGTGTCGCGCAGACGCTCAGCAAAGCCGGTGTCGGCCGTGGCGAGACGGACGGCGAGCGGCCGGGCTGCCACTCGTAGATCCGGGTATTCGCTGAGCGCCGCCGCCAGAATCGTCTCATGGTGGGCCGACAACGAGGCCGTATCGAGTCGACCCAGCAAGTGCATTGAAGCAGCGCGAATTTCGGGAATGCGCGCGTTGAGAATCGCCTGCCAGAACGGCTGCGGCAATTCTTCGGGATGCACTGCCGTCACCGCAAGAAGATCGATGCTGGCCGCCTGAACGTCGGGCGAAGGATGGCCGGTAAGTTGCTCAATGAGCTCCGGTGCCAGCGGGCAATTATTGTCCGGCCACAACAGCGGCAGCAACGACACAGCAAAACGCAATCCGTCACGTTGGACGGTCTGGAGCTCCGCCGGCAAGCTGCTCAGCCAAGCGGCAAACGCCTCCGTGAGCTCTGTCCGCTGGCCGGATGTCGCGGGACGCTCCTTCAGCCATCCGCGCATGGCGTCCTGGATCAATTCGATAGGACTCGTCATCGCCGTCAGTGCAAGCGCTGTGTCCGACCAGGGCCAATCGGTCCTTTGGTTGATCGCTGCGATACCGAGCTCGCGCAGCTCCAGAAGGTCGGCGCCAAGCAGGGCGACCACGATTCCAGCGTCGACGCGACCGGCATCGATCAGCCGTCGCGCGATTTGACCTGCGAATTGCCCAACCTCCGGATAGGGCGAGGTGAGGAGACCGGCAAGGGCGTCACCTTCCAGCTCATCAGGCCGTTTTGGACCTTGCGCGAGCGCCGTGATGGCGAACAGCGCAGCGGGCCGATTGCGCGCCTCTGCCGCGATGCGCAACAGCCGTCGCGGTTGCGCATCCCACAACGCCTGAAACGCTTCACCCCGCAGCGACGGCCGCACCGAGCCGATATGGCTGTGGGTCAGGGCATTGGGATTAAAACTGCTGGTCGGGGCTGCTGCATATAGAACATGGCTGAGACTCCAGACCCTGCTGAATGCATCGGCCGAATATTTGACGAGTTCATACCGGCCACCGACTCTGACGTATTGACTCCAGTGCCGCGGGTGTCCTCCATCAGCGTCGGTGAAGGCCAGCAAGAGTTCACAGGCCATGGCCGCGAACGCGTCCTGTCCCAGTTCCGCGCGTTTGCGTAACATGCGCCAGGCGCGACGCTTGAAATAGAGCAAGGTCTGATCGGATAAGGCAATGCGTGGGTTGGCGCTGGCCTGTTCTTCGCTCAGCTGCACCCCTTGTCGCGCTCCGGGCAGCCAGATCTTGCCGCGATAGACGCTGCCGGTGCGATACATCGGCTCAGCCAACTCAAATTGCCGCGCGGTCTCCGCGAACAACTGTCCATCGTCGGTCAGGTCGGCATATTTGAACAGGCGCCGCAGCACCTGCACGAAAGGCGGTCGGGCATTGATGGCGCGCAAGGCGGCAAGCAGAGCAGCCCGGGCCGCAGGCTCGGCCAGCGCCCGGTGCGCCAGCGCAATCAGGAATTGGTTGGCAAAGCCTGGCTGGCTCTCGGCCTCCTCTCGAAGAGTCTGCACCAGCGCGGGGCCATCCGCTACAGATATGGCGGCATCGAGCCGGCTGGCTCGGTCGGCCGTCTTTACCTGCGGCAAGGCTGGACGCGGCCGTTGCCGCTGTGGTCCCATCAGTTCGCTCGCCAGCGAGTAAGCGGCATAGTCGCGAGTCACAAGGCTGATATTGACGTCCGCGATCTCCTGCAGCAGCGAGAGGGCCTGCGCGCCACCGCAACGCGCCAGCGCAAACACCAGACTGTAGCTCGCGGATTTTGCTGTAAGCATCTTGGCCATCGCAGCAAGCTGTGGATAGGCCGTCGCGAGGCGGATGACGCCAAGACGCCAGAACAGGCGATCGCGCTGCTTATCGGGCCAGGCGGATCGCAGGCATGCCGCGAGCTGATTAAGAAGTGCTGCGTCGCGGCCGCTTCGATCGGTGCTCGCAGCAGATTCACGCGGAGTCACCGCTTCCTCATCAAGTCGCCGGTAGCCGTCATTCACCTTGGCGACGACGACACTGTCGAAGGTTTTTTCCGCGCTGGAAAATGCAATTGGGGAGGGTGTCTTGGTACCGTCACGCAGTGACTTGCCGCGGCGGCCGTACCGGAAGTTGACCAGAAAGCGCGTATCGGTCCCTGGAGTCTCAAGATCAACCAGGTCAACTTCGTAAATCTTGCCGGAGGCACCTTCGCTCATCCAAAGGCGCACGGAACGAATGATTTTCAACTAAGGATGCCTCCCTGCGGCTTCAAAGAACATGCTTAGCTTGTCGCGTCAACAGATCAAGCCGAAGATCTGATGAGGCGCACCGTCACCATTCCACAACTCGCAATTTCGTCACTCTGCGAGGCTTAGCTTCAATTGAGGGCAGTGTGGCATGTCCGCTCATGAGCTCATGCACGGCGGTTCTTACGCTCATGTTTTGAATGCACTTGTCGCGACGTGAACTTGCGTCAAAATTCCCTGCACTGGTGGCGGCACAGAAGGACCGCAAAGCAGGGAGGAATAGATGAACGCGCCGGCGGAAATTGAAGATACGGCAAGGTTGAAGGCCTTTCGCGAGGAGGCGAACGCCTGGATCAGGGCGAATTTCCCTGAATCTCTGAAGTCCAAGCTGGAAGAATATTATCAGAACATGCCCCGCTATCCGGATGGACCGGATTGGGCGCTTTGGAAAGAGCGGGTAGGCAACAAGGGCTGGGGAACGCCGGGCTGGCCGAAGGCTTATGGCGGCGGCGGCTTGTCCACGGTTGAAGCGCGAATTGTCCAGCAAGCGTATCTCGATTGCGGCGTATTCAACCCTATGAACGGCATGGGGACAACGATGCTTGGGCCGACGTTGCTGGAGCATGGCAACGAGGAGCAGAAGAAGCTTCACCTGCCGCGCATTTCTCGCGGCGAGAAACGCTGGTGCCAGGGCTATTCCGAGCCCGGCGCAGGATCAGACCTAGCAAGCTTGCAAACCAGGGCTGAGGACAAGGGTGACCATTATCTGGTCAACGGCCAGAAAATCTGGACATCCGGCAGCCGCTTTGCCGACTGGTGCTTCTGCCTCGTGCGCACCGATACCAGGGTCAAGCAAGAAGGCATCAGCTTCCTCCTGATCGATATGAAGGCCCCTGGCGTCGAGGTCCGTCCGATCAAGACCCTGTCCGGTGAATCGCCGTTCTCGGAAGTGTTTTTCACCGATGTGAAGGTGCCGAAGGAAAATCTGGTGGGACAGCTCAACAAGGGCTGGAGCATCGCCAAGCGCTTGCTCCAGTTCGAGCGCAACGCAACCAATACGGGTCGCCGCCAGCTCGCGGGGGATACCCGGCCGATGAATGAAATCGCCCGGGAGTATATCGGTCTCGACGAGAACGGACGGCTCGCCGAGCCGGATCTGCGTCAGCGCATCATCAAGCACATGATGGAGTTCCAATCGTTGAAGCTGATGCAGCAGCGCATGCTGGACGAGACCAAGGCGGGGCAAGGCCCGAGCGAGTTCACATCGGTTGCCAAGAATGCCCGCGCCCGCATTCAACAGGATCGTGAGGAGCTCCTGGTCGAGATATTCGGTCAGCAGGGCCTCGGCTGGGGCAAGAGTAACGGCGACAAGTACAAGGCGACTGAACTCGACACCACGCGGGCCTTCTTTTCCAACAAGGCCATGACCATCTTCTCGGGGACCACCGAGATTCAAAACAACATCATCGCCAAGCGGATGCTCGGCCTGTTGGATCACCAGTAAGACACATTCAGGAGAGCATCATGTCATTATTGACCGAAGAACAGGTTATGCTCCGCGACAGCGCGCGGGGCTGGGCGCAGACCAATGCCCCTGTCAGGGCATTTCGTACGATGCGCGACAGCGGTAACGACAAGGGCTTCGATGCCGGCACATTCAAGGACATTGCCGAGATGGGCTGGACCGGAGTGGTTATTCCGGAGGCCTATGGCGGTTCGGAGTTCGGCTATCGCAGCATTGGCGTCGTCATCGAGGAGCTCGGCCGCAACGTCGTTGCCGCTCCGTTGATCGGCTCGGCAGTGGGAGGCGCCAGCGCGTTGATCCTAGGCGGCACCGAGGCCCAGAAGAGAGCATGGCTGCCGAAAATCGCCGACGGCAGCGCCATCGCAGCCCTTGCGGTCGATGAAGGCCCACGCTACGCGCCCGAGAAAGTCGCGCTGACTGCGACGAAAAACGGCAGCGGCTACGCGCTGTCCGGAAGCAAGACCTTCGTCCATGAAGGGATGGCTGCGGACATGTTCGTTGTCGCAGCCCGCACCAGCGGAGACGTGAAAGACGAGAAGGGCATCACCTTGTTTCTTGTCCCAGCCGGCGCCAAGGGGCTCAGCCGCTCGCGTCGGGAACTGATGGATTCGCGCGGCTATGCCGACCTCACATTCGAGAATGTCGGGGTTGGGGCGGACGCGGTGATCGGTCAGGTCGATGGCGGAAGGCCGTTGCTGGACAAGACACTGGATCGCGCGACGGCGGCCGCTGCCGCCGAAGAGATGGGACTGGCGCAGCAGGCCTTCGACACGACCGTCGCCTATATGAAGACGCGCGTGCAGTTCGGCCAGTTGATCGGCTCGTTCCAGGCGCTGCAGCATCGTGCGGCTTATCTGTTCACCGCCCTGCAACTCGCGCGGCCAACGGTCGATGCCGCGTTGCAGGCGATCGATGACAACGCCGATAACGTGCCGGCTCTCGTGTCACTCGCCAAGGCGACGGCGAATGACATCGTCAACTATGCCACCCGCGAAATGATCCAGCTGCACGGTGGCATCGGGATGACCGACGCTCACGATGCCGGTTTCTACATCAAGCGGGCGCGCGTGCTTGAGGCATCGTTCGGGAGTTCCGCCTACCACCGCGAACGATACGCGCGGCTGCTTGGTATCTGAAGGAACCGCATCCTCGCCGCTTGGCGGCGGGCCTTGAATTGGGCCATGCGCCGGCCCAATTCATCTTTCCAATCAAGCGACGGCTGGCAACGGACTTTGGGCCGCTATAGCTCGGCCGCTCGTCCGAATCGGGTGTGATCAACGCCCAAAAGCGGCCACCAAGTTGTAGCCAGATAAGGGAATAAGAGAACCCATCGAAGCCGATCAACTCTGAGGACTGGCGATGTTCCGTTCATGGATGATGTTGGGTATCGAAGCAAACCGCGTAATCGGGTTAAGGACGATGAAGCTGATGCGTGGCGGCATAACCGCCCGACGCGAAGCCAGATTAATGGTCGCCGAAAAGATGCGTGCGGCTCTGGAAGCCAACGCTCGCATGATAGCTGGCGCTTCCGCAGAGGAAATAATTCGGACATATCGGCGTCGTGTCGCCGCAAACGCCAAGCGGTTAGCCAAACCCGATTCCGTCGCTGTGCTCAGGCGGAGACGACGCAAGCGCAAGTGGCTGTAACTTCGCATCCACCAATCGACGCATTTTGCTTCACCGGCTTACCCAGTCGGCCTGCGGCAAACGCGATGTCGATTTCAGTCGGCTCGTCGATTTTGAGCTCTCGCAGGCATCTTGGCGGATCCACATATTCAACGCCAACGAAAGCGACACCGGCGTTGACCCATCGTGACGGACTCATCGGCTGTACACCAGCATTTGTGCCGCAGCCAACCCGACATTCCCGAAGCTCGAAAATCGAGCCCGTTGAATTTCCTCTTCGTGGGTCGTAGAGAACGCCGCGCCAGAAACAAAATGGAGGCAACAATGAATCGTATAAGCGGCAAAGTAGCGATCGTCACCGGGGGCGGATCCGGCATAGGGCGGGCCTCGGCGCTCCGCCTGGCGTCGGAGGGCGCGACGGTGGTCGTCACGGATATAGATGCTCGATCGGGCGAAGAGACCGTAAAACTAATCAAAGACAAAACCGGAAAGGCGAAATTCATCCGTCTCGACGTCACGGACGAGGGAGGCTGGCGGTCGCTGGTGGAGTCCGTCGAGCGTGAATACGGAAAAATCGATATCCTGCTGAACAACGCCGGCATCTATATCATCAAGCCACTCGTCGACACGACCGTCGAAGAGTGGAATCGCCTGATGGCAATCAACGTGACTGGGACCTTCTTGGGTATGAAGACCACGGTTCCCGTCATGCAACGGCATGGAGGGGGGTCTATCATTAATCTTTCGTCAGCCGCCGGCCTCTGGGGGTTCGCCGGTCACACGCTTTATGGCGCCTCAAAGGGGGCGGTGCGAATTATGACGAAGGACGCGGCGGTAGAACTCGGCCCTCAGAAAATCCGCGTGAATTCGATCCATCCGGGATATATCAACACCGGAATGGCTCAATACGGCGCAGAGGTCTCCAACACCACCATCGAGGAGATCGGAGCGAGCATGTATCCCTTGGGCCGTATAGGAGAGCCGGAAGACGTCGCGAACATGGTGCTCTTCCTGGCGTCCGATGAGTCTCGATACGTAACCGGCGCAGAGATGACGGTGGATGGAGGCGGCACGGCGGGATTGGTCGTTGGCGCGTGACATGACCTGTCATCGGCGAAGCTTATCGTTCGGCATCTCGGTCTCATGCGGAATAGATGCCATAGTTTCGTCCGACGAGGCGCACGTCACCGATGTTGCCAGTTTGGGGCCTGGCATTTGCGTGGCAAGAAAGGCGGGCAAAGGCGCGTCAGCGCCGTGCCCACCATCTGTCGGCAGGCCGGCAAAGATTGCGGTGGAGATCGAGGCTGGTTATACGTTTCGTCGTCCTGGGCAAACGAAAGCGGCCTGGGATTGCCTAACTGTCGGCTTGGCGAATTCGGTGTTCCATGAGTGCAGTTCGAGTTATCCTGCTCGTTATCTCTGGCATGATCTTGGGTGGGATAGTTGGTGGTTTCTTCGGAGACTACATCCCCGTCGACTGTCACGGGACGCGCGGTGATGCGGGTTCCGCCATCGGCTGCGCCCTCGCTCATCTGGTAGCTGGCGTGGCTATCGGTGCGCCTGTCGGCGCTTTCCTGCTGCCGGTTGCCGTGATGACCTTGCGGCGCCTATTTCGCCGTAAAGAACCGAACCCTAGCAAGTAGGGTAGGCAAAGGCGCGTCAGCGCCGTGCCCACCATCTATCACTACTGAACAGTCAACCTGTCTCAGACGTTGCGCATAACGAAAAACCGCTCGCTCCACTGACTAAGACCGAACAATGACGCCCAACGGCCATAGCGGCATCGAAGTGGCCATCGAGATACAGACAGCTCGTTTGATGCTTCGCCGCCCGACTCTGGCGGATGCGCCTGCGCTGTTCGAGTTCTTGGGCGATGCTGCCGCAATGCAATTCACGCATGTCGATGCATCTATTCGGGACTGCCGACGCCGTGTGGCTGCCCACGAGCACAGTCGGCCACAAGATGGCTACGCCCCTTGGACCATTGTGAGCAGAGCAGATGGCCGGATCGTGGGCTGGGGCGGCCTATACAATGATCCCTTCGAGCGTGGGTGGGGCGTGGAGATTGGGTATTTTTTCCACCCGGACGTCTGGGGTCAGGGCTATGCGACCGAACTGGTGGCAGCCTGTATTGATCTTGCGGATCGTGTTCTAGTCCTCCCTAAGATCAGAGCGTTCGCACGTCCCGAGAATTTTGGCTCGCGACGAGTGCTGGAGAAAGCAGGCTTCAAGATCATTAGACACGTTCCGGAGATGGAGAGACTGCTCTATTCGCGAGCCCGTAAGACTAGTTGAGCCCCTGCGAACCGATCGCCATTATGAACGGCAATCTAGGGGCATCGCTTCGCTCTGATCATGCCATAGGCTAACAAAACGAGCGCCAGAGCAAGCGGGGTGGGCAAAAGGCGCGTCGGCGCCATGCCCGCCATCTATCTGTCGGCAGGTCGTGCCCACCGGGCGCGCCTCTTGTCCGATCAAGCTTCCTTCGCAACAATTGGTTTACGAGCCGAAATGGCGTGCATCCGTCCTATCGGCTCATCGCGCTCTATGATGAAACCATAATCCGCCAATTCTCGTGCTACCGAGGCGGGAGCGATACGCAGCTTTTGGTAGCTACTCTTGTGCAGCGTCCACTGATCACCGTTGCGGATGTGAATCAGGTCACTGACGGTGACGGTCTCAGGGCCGTAGTCCAAAACGCAGAGCATGATGCGATCCGCATCAGCTCGCACCGGCAGGAAGCGATCGAGACCCGTCAACTCGGTCGAGAGATCGCGAAATGTCAGAACAAGTCGACCTCCTGGGGCAAGCGCTTCAAACGCGTCGAGAAACAGCTTGGAGACGTCGCTGCGGCTTTCCAGATGCGTTAGCGTGTCGCCCATACATACGATGGAGTTCACCGTACCAGATGAGATGAAGTCGGCGAATGCGCGAAGATCAGCGCCGATAATCTCGATCGGCCGATCGCCTTTGGCTGCGGCGAGCTCATCGAGAAGAGCTTGGCTTGTATCGATCGCCAAGACACGCTCGTAACCCAATTCCGCAAGCGCCAAAGATTGGAAACCAGGACCACTTCCCAAATCGATGGCAACCCCGGATGCTTTGGGAGAAATTCCGAGGTTTTTGAGCAACGCTTTTTGTTCCGCCACCTTCTCCGTCAGAGGCAGGCCGCTCATCCACGTATAATGAGCGGCAAGCAGATCCTCATAATGGCGCGTAACCCGGTCCACACTCACCTCCCATTAGCTGCAGCGCTCACGGTCGCATCTGCCTCAACGGGAGCCAGCGAGCAAGTAGGTAAAGGCGTGTCACGGCGTGACCACCATCTATCTATCCGCAGGCCCTACAAGGCGGCGGGCACGCTCCGCACGTGCCTTCAGGGCGCCCCCAAAAATCCGTACAACTCCTGCGACCCTCCTGCCGGAGACATACCGCCCTGCTACGCGCTCTGGTTGTCACCGCAATCCTTATGTGCCAGCCTAACGCTTATCCGGCCGACACGTAATGAGCCGGCAACAATCAGGGCGCCACCGCAAAAGGCGCTTCACGGAGGAAATATGAGCACGATCACTGCAGATGGTGCGCCCGATCATATGGCTGATGTCAGTGACGGGGTTGGACCGCTCGAACGGCAGCACCTTCAGAACGCGAGCTATCGGGCCGTCGCTCAAAGCGGAGAGAAACTCACGCCGACACACTGGCACATTGCCACCGCCAACGCGGTGGGCTGGGGCTTCGACGGCATGGACGGCGTGATCTTCGCGCTGATCTCGCCGATGGTGGTCAAGGAGTTTTCGCTCTCGATTCCCGATTATCGCTGGAGCTTGCAATTCGCACTTCTGTTCAGCATCTTGGGCCTCTACTTCTGGCCCTGGCTCGCCGACCGGTTCGGGCGGCGCACGCTGCTTGCCGTCAATATTGCACTATTCTCGATGCTGATGCCGGTGGTGGCGCTATCGCCGACCTTTGCCATCTTCGTCATCGCACGATGCGTCGTCGCCTTTGCGCTAGCTGGCGAATGGACGCTCGGCTCAATGCTGGTTGCAGAAACTTGGCCGGCGAAATTCCGCGGCCGCATCATCAGTATTACCCGATCAACATGGGCGCTCGGTGCCTCGCTTGCCGGCGCCATCACCCTTGCGTTCGCCACAGAGTGGGGCTGGCGCGGGGCGGTGGTCGTACCCGGCATTATTGCTCTGTTCGCGATCTATGTACGCGCGACCTGCCCTGAGTCACCCTACTGGGTACGTGCGCAGGATCGCAAACGGCGGATCGCGCGAACGCTGGCAAGCGGCGGCTACGTCAATGACGAGGATAGGCGGTGGTTCAACAAGGCGAAATCGGTGGGCATCCGCCAGGTATTCATGCCCGACGTTCTGCCGGCTACGCTGGTCGCTCTGTTCATCGCCTGCTGCTCAACGGCGATCTTCGGCACGGTTGGCGGCTGGATGCCGCTGTATCTGGCGACCGAAAAGCACTGGAGCACAGCCGAGTACAGCCTGTTCTATTTCTTCTGGGGTATCTCCGGATTTCTCGGCTTGTGCCTGGCGGGCTGGCTCGCCGACAAGATCGGCCGGCGGATCGCCTTCATCGTTATGCTGATCGAAGGCGCAATCTTCATGACATTATGGGTTGCGACCGATAATCGCGTTCTGTTGTGGGGATTCGGGCTTGCCTGGAGCTTCGGCTTCCTCGGATTCTGGGGACCGAGCACCACATTGACGGCAGAAGTGTTTCCGACACGCATTCGCGGCGCCGCCAACGGCGTGGTCTGGGCGATTGCTTATTTTTGCGGCTACGTGCTGTTCCCATTTGTGACGGTAGCCCTGCAGCAGGCAACGGGATCATTCGCACTGTCGTTCCTGTGCATTCCCGTGTTGATGGCTGCGATGGCAATTGGCGTGATCTTTCTGGTCCCCGAACACGCCGGCAAGGATCTCGATGAGATCATTACCTGATGCAGCAACCAAAATGCCGGCAGGTCTCACCCGAGACGAGGTGCGGAAACCCGCACCTCGTTTGACGGCGACGCCGCTCAGATCTTCTGGTTGTATTCGCCGACCTCGGGATGGGTGCGCAGCACCTTGTCCACGACCTCGAACATGTCGCGCATGCGCTGTTCGGAGACCGGGCTTTCGACCACCACCACGAGCTCGGGCTTATTGGAGGAAGCGCGCACGAGGCCCCAGCTGCCGTCTTCCACGGTGACGCGGACGCCGTTGACGGTGACGAGATCGCGGATCGATTGGCCGGCGACCTTTTCGCCTTTCTTCTGCAACGCCTCGAAGTGCTTCACCACGGCATCGACGATGCCGTATTTGGCTTCGTCGGCGCAATGCGGCGACATCGTCGGCGACGACCAGGTCTTGGGCAGCGCGTTCTTCAAATCCGCCATTGACTTGCCCGACGCGTGATCGAGCATGTCGCAGATCGCAATTGCCGAGACGAGGCCGTCGTCATAACCGCGGCCGAACGGTTTGTTGAAGAAGAAGTGGCCCGATTTCTCGAAGCCGGCCAACGCCCCCAACTCGTGGGTGCGCCGCTTCATGTAGGAATGGCCGGTCTTCCAATAGGTGGTCTTGGCGCCCTGCTTCTGCAAAACCGGATCGGTGACGAAGAGACCGGTCGACTTGACGTCGACCACGAACGACGCGTCCTTGTGAATCGCCGACATGTCGCGCGCCAGCATCACACCGACCTTGTCGGCAAAGATCTCTTCTCCGGTATTGTCGACGACACCGCAGCGATCGCCGTCGCCGTCGAAGCCCAATCCGACATCGGCCTTGTGCTCGAGCACCGCATCGCGGATCGCGTGCAGCATCTCGAGATCTTCCGGGTTCGGATTGTATTTCGGGAAGGTGTAATCGAGCTCGACGTCGAGCGGGATCACCTCGCAACCGATCGCTTCCAGCACCTGCGGCGCGAAGGCACCCGCGGTGCCGTTGCCGCAGGCGGCCACCACCTTAAGCTTGCGCTTCAGCTTGGGCCGGTTGGTGAGATCGGCAATATAGCGCGCCGGGAAGTTCTCGTGGAACTGATAGGAACCGCCCGCCTTGTTCTTGAAGTCGGCATTGAGCACGATCTCCTTCAAACGATTCATCTCGTCGGGACCGAAGGTCAGCGGGCGGTTGGCGCCCATTTTCACGCCGGTCCAGCCATTGTCGTTATGCGAGGCGGTGACCATGGCAACGCAGGGCACGTCGAGATCGAACTGCGCGAAATAGGCCATCGGCGTGACCGCGAGCCCGATGTCGTGCACCTTGCAGCCTGCCGCCATCAGCCCGGTGATCAAGGCATATTTGATCGAGGCCGAATAGCTGCGGAAATCGTGGCCGGTAACGATCTCCTGCTTGGCCCCGAGTTCCGCCATCAGCACGCCCAGGCCCATGCCCAGCGCCTGTATGCCCATCAGGTTGATTTCCTTGTTGAAGAGCCAGCGGGCATCGTATTCGCGGAAGCCCGTTGCCTTCACCATCGGCTCGGATTCAAAGGCATAGCTATTGGGAAGAAGTACGGATTTGGGTTTCGGATACATGCAAATTGCCTCGTTGGAATCGGTAAAGCGGCATCACTGCAGCCAGCCATAACGAATACATAGCGGCAGCGGAAGGCGGTTCTTGTCAGGGTAATTGGGCTAACCCCAATCCTACGGCGCTACCCCAGGGTGAGGGTGATAGACGGTCCTCAAAGAAAGTGTGTGGCACTCCACAGCCCGTATGTTACGCGCAATATCGTCGGTATTGAAGCGGGCCTGATGGGAAACTTTCCCTACTGCTCCAGCACCATGCGGCCGTCGGAGTATTCGAAGCGCTTCAGCCTGTTCAGGAACGAGAGCCCAAGCAGATTTTCCGACAGCGCCTCGTCCGGCAACACCATGGCATCGACGTCGTGCACAATAAGTCCGCCGACCTCGACCGTGGCAAGCCGCGTGCGCGCCGCCAGGATGGTGCCGTTCGCTGTAGCAGCCTTCGCGTTGTATTCGTCGGGCGACAGCCGCAGGCCAAAACGCGCCGCCGAGCTTTCGTTCAGCACCACCACGGAGGCACCGGTATCGATCATGAAATCGATCGATTCGCCGTTGACCAGTCCCTCGGCCCGGAAGTGACCACGCTCACCACGCGGGATGCTGAGGCTTCGAGATCCTGCCTGCCCCAAGCTCTCGGTGGCCGCCATCGTTCGTGGCGCGGGGGTCGCGCTGCGCGGCGCGGGGGTCGCACTACGCGGCGCAGAAGTCGCGGCCGCCGGGCTCGGTGTGGTCCTGCTTGCCCAGTCCGCCATGAACGTACCGAGCCCAACCATGAGGACCGCGAGAATGATCACATTACGCATGATGCCATCCAGAACCGAAAGCTCAATTTCAGCACGCCCGACGTCGTCCCGCGAGCAAGCCCCCCGCCTGGGCGCCATCATTTTGGCGAAAAGGATAAGCGAAGGTTAATCGCTGTTCGTTACTTTAGGTGCCGCGCGGCTTGGCGCGTCGGGTCGGCAGGGCAGTCGCCGGATCCTCCGGCCAGGGGTGGCGCGGATAGCGGCCGCGCAGGTCGGCGCGCACGGCGGCGTAGCTGCCGCGCCAGAAACCGGGAAGGTCGCGCGTCACCTGTACGGGGCGCTGTGCCGGCGACAACAGCTCCAGCACCAGCGGCACCCTGCCCTTAGCAATCGACGGATGAGTGTTAAGTCCGAACAGCTCCTGCAGCCGAACGGCGATGGTCGGCCCCTGCTCGGCCTCGTAGTCGATCGCGAGCATGCTGCCCGTCGGCGCCTCGAAATGGGTGGGCGCCTCGCGATCGAGTCGCGCGCGCAGATCCCATGGCAACAGTGCCATCAGCGCTTCGGACAGATCACCCGCAGAGAGATCCTTCAACGCGGTCTTGTCAGAGAGCGCCGGCACCAGCCAATCCTCGCGCCGCGCGATCAGGGCTTCGTCCGATAGATCTGGCCAGCTTTCGCCTTCGGCCTTGCGCAGAAACATCACGCGGTCGCGCCATTGCCTGACCCGCTTCGACCAGGGCAATCGCTCGACGCCTGCGGCGATCAGCCCGTCGGCGAGAATGCCCGCCGTCTCCGCCGAAGCCGCGAGCGCAAGCGGCGCTTCGGCAAGCGTGATCGCATGCAGCGTGCGCTTGCGCCGGGCGCGCAACGCCATCGCGCCGCGATCGAAGGAAATCTCATCCGTGGCCTGGATGTGCTCCGCGAAATGTCGCTCGATTTCTTCCGGCGCAATCGGCGCGGCAAGCAGGATGCGGCCGCTCGCCGCCGTTCCCGTCAGCTCAGCGACCGCGATGAAGGGCGCGCGCGCCAACGCTGATGTCTGCTCGACGGAGGCGCCTCGGCCGTTGGCAAGCAGGAAGCTACCATTGCCGCGGTTGCGCGCAACGCGGTCCGGGAAGGCCAAAGCGAGCATCACGCCGGTGCTCAAATTCCCTCGCGAATTTCCTTGCGAACTCCCCTGCCCTTGCGTCGCCACCTGCGAGGCCCAACGCCGCGCCATTTCGCGGGCGCTGGAAGCGCGCGGCGAGCGGTCGCGGCGGAATTGATCGAGCCTATGGTCGAGGTCGACGCTATCACCACCGAGCCCCCGCTCGGTGAGTACGGCTGCGATCTCGGCCGCCGCCGCACCGGCACCCAGCCGATGTGAATCCACGATCATACGCGCCAGCCGCGGCGGCAGCGCGAGTGCGCGCAGGCTCTTGCCCTCCGCCGTAATCCGGCCGTCGGCATCGAGCGCGTCGAGCTCGGTGAGCAGGCTGTTCGCCTCCTTCCACGCCACCGCCGGCGGCGGGTCGAGGAACGACAGCGCCGCGGGATCACTCACGCCCCATTGCGCGAGATCCAGCACAAGGGAAGAGAGATCGGCGCTGAGGATTTCCGGCTGGGTGTACGGCGGAAGCGATACGGTCTGCGGCTCGTCCCATAACCGGTAGCAGACGCCGGGCTCGATACGACCGGCGCGACCGCGGCGCTGATCGACCGCGGCACGCGAGGCCCGCACCGTCTCAAGCCGCGTCAGCCCAATGTCGGGCTCGTAGCGCGGCACGCGTGCAAGGCCACAATCGACGACGATGCGAACGCCTTCGATGGTGAGCGAGGTCTCGGCAATCGAAGTTGCGAGCACAACCTTGCGCGTACCCTTACGCGCCGGTGCGATGGCACGATCCTGCACAGCGGCGTCCAGCGCACCGAACAGCGGCACGATCTCGATCGAGGCGTCATGGATTCGCTCAGTGAGAAAATTCTGGGTGCGGTGGATTTCGGCAGCGCCGGGCAGGAACGCGAGCACCGAACCGGCGTCACCGCGCAAAGCCGAGATGATCGCGTCGGCCATTTGCCGCTCCAACGGCACATCTGGCTTGCGACCGAGGTAGCGGGTCTCGACCGGAAAAGCCCGCCCCTCGCTCTCCACGACCGGCGCATCACCCAACAGCCTTGCGACGCGCGCGCCGTCGAGCGTCGCCGACATCACGAGGATGCGCAGATCCTCGCGCAGCCCGACTTGCGCATCGCGCGCCAGCGCCAGCCCCAGATCGGCATCGAGCGAGCGCTCATGAAACTCGTCGAACAGCACCGCGGCAACGCCAGTCAGTTCAGGATCGTCCAGTATCTGGCGCGTGAATATCCCTTCGGTGACCACTTCGATACGCGTCGCACGCGACACCTTTGAGCCGAACCGGACGCGATAGCCGACGGTCTCGCCGGCACGCTCGGACAGCGTCTTCGCCATCCGCTCTGCACTGGCGCGGGCGGCGATACGGCGCGGCTCCAGTACGATGATCTTTTTGCCTTTGGCCCAGGACTCATCGAACAGCGCCAGCGGCACACGCGTGGTCTTGCCGGCGCCCGGAGGCGCCACCAGCACCGCGGCGTTGCTGCCTGCAAGCGTGCCCGAGAGCTGGTCGAGCACCGCATCGATCGGAAGGGGCGTGTCAAAGCTGCGAGGCAAGATCCTGCATCCGTCTTCGCCCGCGAGAAGCGGGCAATCCAGTAAACTCAGACCAGCGGCCACAATCTCTGATTCGTCATGCCCGCGCTTGTTGCGAGCATCCACGTGCGTTTCTCGAAGAAAGACGTGGCTGGTCGGGACAAGCCCGTGCCTTTAACCGAGGCTGACACATTGTCAAACTTCGCTCTGCGACCTTGTTTGCCGGCGCGCTCGATCCACTCGATGATAGTTTCGAAGGTCGCCGTGCAGAGTGATCCTGAGGCCCTCGCGGGAAAGCCAGAACACCTGATCGTCAAACTTCGCCTCGGTAGTCGTACAGGCCGGCGGGAGCGAGGCCGGCCGGACAGCTTCGCGGAATATGCGCATATGCCACTCTACCTCCGAAGATTCAGCTTGAACGCTGCTCATTCCTTGGGTATTAACAATTGAACATTGTTCAGCGAAGCATCTGAAATGCAGGTCCGTGAGCAAATGATTTTATGAACGCTTCTGTGACTTTTAGAAAAATAGATGCGACAACTACAGCATCGCCGCATTGGTGGCGGCCGCCGCCAGTTTGATGAGCCGCTCTGTCACTCGCAGTGGTTGGCGGCCTGATTCTCCGTCTGAACCTGTCCGGCTTGGCATGCCCAAAAGCGAATGAAGTCGAGGGCCAGACGGTAATATCTGTTGTCTTTTTCCTCACCGCGCCTACGAGAACAGCGCCTGTTCCGCTCTTCTCAGCGATAGTTAGGGAGTTTGTTTGTGAATAAATCCATACAGGATCACGTTGCCTCAGAACGTGCGGAGGAGCGCGGCCCGGCGGAGCCGGCGAAAGCCGCGGAGGCGTTGTTGCCGACCGAGGTGCAAACCGTCACGGTCACGCCGGACGAAAACGACATGCGCGTCGATCACTTCCTGAGAGGGCGCTTTCCCGGGTTGTCGTTCTTGGACATCGAGCGCATCGTGCATAAGGGCGAAGTGCGCGTCGATGGCAAGCGCGTCGATAGGAAGGATCGCCTGGAGATCGGGCAGAGCGTTCGGATTCCTCCGGTGAAGCTGGAGACGCCGAAGACGAACGGCACACTCCTAAGTCTATGGCGAAACTTGCAGCGCCCCCTGGCTGCCGCTCTCCTCGCCGTCCTGCCTTTTTGGCTTTTCCTCGGCTCTGTCTATGAGCAGAAGGTTAACGGCGAGATGGTGTCCGAATCCCGCCTGAACCTTCTGGGCATCGGGATGGCCGCCATTGCCCTCGGGCTCGCCTTCAGCACGCTGCGCCGCGACGACACCCCTGGCCGGCCGCCGCGCTGGTGGCCGCGCACCATGCTCGCCATCGCGGTGATCCCCGTTGCCCTGTTCCAGCTCGGCTATTCAATCGGCTTTTACACGTTCAAGGATATAGAGATCGCCGTCTTCGGACGTCACGCGCCTCCCGCCGCAACGGCCGATCAGGACCATCCCACCAAAGCCCTTCGCGAATTGCCCGAACAAGGTCGAGATGCCGCTAAATAAATGGCCTTGATGAAATTCTCGACCTTGTTTCGAGCGTCTTGGTCGGCCGCTTTGCTGCATCGTCTTGCGCAGTACCCAGGCCTTCAAAATGCATCTTGCCGATGTGGCGTAACGCAGGACTATACCCAGGCTCCCGCGTCGTATCGCAAGGCGGCCAACCAGGGACTCTCGTTTTTGCGAAGATGTTGTGGTTCAAGGATTTGCTGCGAATATCCGGGATTTGAGTCAGACTGATGAGCAATCGTGTTCTTCTGCATGGGGTGCCAGATACGCCCAAGGTTTGGAGCGCCTTGATGGAAGCGCTTGGCGAGGACGTGTTGACGCCGTGCTTGCCGGGGTTTTGCACCCCTCCTCCCGAGGGGTTTCGATGCACAAAGGACGAATATGCGGATTGGTTGGTTCGATTGCTGGAAATCAGATGCGCGAAGTTTGGACCAATCGATATTTTCGGACACGATTGGGGCGCGCTACTGACTTTGAGGGCCGCATCGCTGCGGCCGGACCTGATCAAATCGTGGGCGATTTCCGGGGCGACGCTTGATCCAAACTACAGAGGCCACCTGGTCGCGCACCTTTGGAATGCTCCACTGGCAGGTGAAATTGCAATGGCACTTTCGCCCAAAATAATAATGGAAATGACCTTTCGGCTGAGCGGCCTCCCTCGGGGCATTGCCGAACAGGAAGCGTCTGCATGGCGTCCGCATATGCGGCAATCAGTACTCGCCCTCTATCGGTCCGCCAACGCGCTTCGATTTGATGGAGACTGGGTCGAACGTCTTAAGAACTTGCCAAAGCATGGGCTACTGATTTGGGGGGCAAAAGACCCCTACATGTCGTTGTCTGTTGCTCGTCGCTTTGCTGAGAAACATCGAACCGAGCTCCATGTTGAACAGGGTGCTGGTCATTGGGCGATCGTTGAGCGGCCGCAAGCGATTTCCGAGGTGCTATCGCGGCATTGGGCGAAATAGTTCGTCTCCATAACATTCCCGCGTTGCGGTTCGGATTTGGGATAGGAATGGAGCGTTGCACAACCTGAGCGGGCAAGTTGACCAGACCGATCTTGTGCTTTGTTGCCGTCGCCTTGCACGGCGTGATCGCCGGACCAGGTGTGGCTCTCGCTGCGGCTTGCGCGTTCGAAGCGCAAGGCGAAGGTCGCGTCGTGGAGATCATTGACGCGCGCAGCTTTCGTCTCGATGACGGTCGCGAGGTTCGCCTTGTCGGGATCGAACCGGCTCCGACGGCAACGGCGAAGCCGGCGCTTGCGGCGATCCTTGCCGGTCACGAGGTGACGCTGCGCGGCAGCGATGACGCACCGGATCGCTACGGCCGTCAGGCTGCTTTCGCCCTCCTGGACAATTCCGAAACGACGGTGCAGAGCCTGCTTTTGTCCCAAGGTGAGGCGCTGGTCTCCACAGAGGTGGCGGACACAGCCTGCGCGGCAACCCTTTTTGCCGCCGAAGCCGAGGCGCGGCGTGCAAAAAGGGGAACCTGGGCCGACACTTCGGCCATAAAAAACGCAAAAAGTCCGGACGATATTTTGGCTGAGATTGGGCGCTTTACAGTGGTCGAGGGCAGGGTCATGTCCGTGCGCCAGGCAGGGGCAACGACTTATCTGAACTTCGGACGGAGCTGGACACGCGGCTTTGCTGTGACCATTTCAAAGCGCGCGGCGGCGGCCTTCGAATCCGCCGGAATCGCGCTTAAGTTACTGGAAAATAAACTAATTCGAGTTCGCGGCTGGGTTGAGGCGCGACCTGGGCCACGGATTGAGGCGACCCGGGTGGGACAAATTGAGTTGTTGGGCACAAACTAGTGTTCCGTCGCCGAATAACGGCTACCGTGCCGCATTATTGGTGCGGTCATTCGGGGACGTTAAGGACACCAGCAAAATCAAACACTAGCAGAATTATTAAAAGGCTAGTGTAGGCTTATGTCTGGCAATTGCCTATAAGGGGCTTGGCCTGCGAAAGGGGTAGAGACTCGCCGGCCGGCTATGTACGGGTAACTGAGTGTGAACAGGTTCGTAGGACGGCGCGATAGGGGAAAGAGTCGCCGCCTTTGGGGTGTGCCAGCCCTGCTATGCCTTGTTGTCGGGCTGACCGGCTGCGCCGACGTAGGCCGGTTCGAGACCGCGACTGCGACCAATCCTCTCCCGAAGCCGAGGCCGATGGTCGCGCCGACTGCAGCCTCCGAGCGCGAGCATGGGCGCATCCTCGCTTCCTATGGCGGGACCTATGACGATCCGAAGCTGGAAGAGCTGATCTCCAAGACCGTGGAGCGCCTGGTCGCGGCCTCCGATCGACCTGATCTGCGCTACAAGGTCACCATCCTCAATTCCGGTGCGGTGAACGCCTTCGCGCTGCCGACGGGTCAGCTCTACGTGACACGTGGGCTGATCGCGCTCGCCAACGACACGTCGGAACTGTCCTCGGTGCTGAGCCACGAAATGGCGCATGTGCTCGCCAAGCATGCCTCGATACGCGAGAATCAGGCCCGGCAGGCGGAGGTCGTCACCCGTGTCGTGACCGACATGGGTACCGACGCCAACCTCACCGCGATGGCGCTCGCCAAGACCAAGCTCACGATGGCGAGCTTCTCACGCAACCAGGAATTCGAGGCTGATAGCATTGGCGTCGGCATTTCCGCCCGCGCAAAGTTCGATCCTTACGGCGCCGCACGTTTCCTCACCGCGATGGAACGCAACGCTCAATTAAAGGCCGGGAAGACCCCGCTCGATCCGCGTGCGCAGGATTTCCTGTCCTCGCACCCTGCGACGCCGGAGCGCGTGCACAACGCACAGTCGATCGCGCGACAATTTACGGCGCCGGACGGCGAGGAGCGCGACCGCGAAAGCTATCTGTCCGCAATCGACAACATCGTCTACGGCGAAGACCCCAGCGAGGGCTTCGTGCGCGGACGGAGATTCCTGCATCCAAAGCTCGGTTTCACGTTCCAGGCGCCCGAGAATTTCGCGCTCGACAACACCGCCCAGGCGGTCATCGGCGTGCGTGAGGGCAGCTCGCAGGCAATGCGGTTCGACGTGGTGCGGGTGCCGTCCGAGCAGTCGCTCGGCGATTACCTGAATTCCGGCTGGATTGAAGGCGTCGACAAGGCATCGACCGAAGACCTGACCATCAACGGCTTCCCGGCCGCATCGGCGACGGCGAAGGGCGACGAGTGGCAGTTCAAGGTCTATGCGCTGCGCGTCGGCAGCGACGTTTATCGCTTCATCTTCGCCAACCGGCAGAGGACCACCGAAAGCGAACGCAATGCGCGCGAGACGGTCAATTCCTTCCGGCGGCTGACGCCAGAAGAAATCCAGGCCGCGCGTCCGCTGCGGATCAAGGTCATCACGGTGCAGCCGGGTGATACGGTGGAATCGCTGTCGCGCCGTATGGCAGGCGTCGATCACCCGACGGAGCGCTTCCGTGTGCTCAATGGTCTCGACACGCATGCCCAGGTCAAGGTGCGCGACCGCGTCAAGGTCGTGGTGGATTGATGCGCGGAAGGTGCGCCTCGTTTATTCGCGCGACGTAGATCAAGGACTTGCCGGAGCGGATTAGCATTCGCTGTCCTTGCAGATAACAAGTCGTCCGTTAAGAAGCCCATTTGAGCGGGATTGGCAGGACGAGCAATCGTGACAATACGGTCAGGATTATGCGCAACAGAAGCCTC
>JGI24705J35276_12238693_pt1 | contig 38242 bp, 21 predicted proteins | sample TergutNt197P4_FD_35276 | JGI IMG/M metagenome (IMG submission 35276) | reverse complement strand
TTGAAATTCGACCAAAATATTGATATTGTAAAATATACACTTGAAGATATTTTGCTCAACCATATTGAAATAGCAGGCAGTATTATTGAAAAGGTAAGACCTTTACCAATGTTCAATGTTTATTTGAAACAAGGTTATTATCCTTATTATAAGTCTGATAAACGGTTTTATCTGTCAAAATTGGCAAATACGGTTAATTTGATCCTGGAAATGGATTTGCCTTCCATTGAACCGATAGAAATGTATTCGATACGAAAAATCAAAAAATTATTGTGGATTATTTCGCAGTCGGCGCCATTTTCTCCGAATATCACTGAACTTGCGAATAATTTGAATGTCAGCAGAAACAGTCTGTTGAATTACTTGACAATTTTGGAACGGGGTGGACTTGTGTGCTTGTTAAAAAGCAATACAAAAGGCATAAATTCGTTGGCGAAACCCGAAAAAATTTACCTCAACAATCCCAATCATATTTATGCCTTCGATGCCAATAAACTTAATACAGGCAACTTAATGGAGACCTTTTTTATGAATCAGTTACAAGCAGTTAGTGAAGTAACCTCTGCCAATACTGCTGACTTTACAGTTGATAACCGGTATATTTTTGAAATTGGCGGTAAAAATAAAGGACATGAACAGATTATTGGTTTAAACAATGCTTTTATGGCTTTGGACAATTTGGAATACGGCTTTGGAAATAAAATTCCGCTTTGGCTTTTTGGAATGTTGTATTGATACCCGTATTTACAATGCGGCAATATCGAATATCGGGATTTGCAATGCGAAATATTTGCTTGATACAGATTTTAAATCCAATTGGACAAAAGATCATCCAATATTTTTTTGTTTTCCATTCTTGTGGCACGTTTCAATAAAAAAGTGTTACTTTTTTTGTTTTTTTAGCAACTTTAGTAACACGTTTTAATTCTTTCGTGTTATCTTTGTGGCCAAAATAAATAGTTTTTAGCTATTAGTTTTCAGTTTTCAGAAAAAAACCATTAATTGAAGAAAATGAAAAGATTCTTGTTAGTTGTGTTTTCGTGCTTATATTCAGCTATTTGCATGGCTCAGGGCAGTAATACCATATCCAGAGATACCACAAGTAATGAAGTTGTCAATCTGAGTGAGGTCGTCGTCACAGGTACGCGGGTGCCTGTTCCACGCGATGTAATACCTGTTCCGATAACGGTTGTACCTCGCAGTACGATAGAGCAAAGCGTGGAGGTTTCGTTGCTTCCTGTATTGATGCAACAGGTACCGGGACTGTTTATTACTTCCCGCGGTGTAGCCGGCTATGGTGTATCAACAGGCGCAGCCGGTGGAATTAACATGCGCGGCTTTGCAGGTAGTACCGGTCAAGTGCTTATCCTTATTGACGGACATCCGCAATTCGCTACAATTTATGGACATCCCGTTGCTGATGCATATATCGTATCGGATGCACAACGCATAGAGGTTTCGAGAGGCGCCGCATCCATCCTCTATGGCTCAAACGCAATGGGAGGAGCGATCAATATCATAACCCGGCAAGCCACCGAAGATGGCAATAGGTTATCGGCAAGATTATCGGGTGGGTCGTATGGCACGCAAAGATATTCGATAACAGATACTTGGCGCGATGGACGTTTTTCGGGCGTTGTCAGTGGTAACTACGAGCGGACGGATGGGCATCGTGCAAATTCCTCATTCGACTCTTGGACAGGATTTCTTAAAACAGGTTATGAATTGTCGGAAGTGTGGAAAGTAACTGGTAATATCAATATAGCCAAATCAAAGGCTCAAGTACCCGGACAGGAAAACCGTCTCTTATTGGATGCTACGACCGACGCGTTACGCGGTATGGCTGGCCTTTCTTTAGAAAACAGGTATGGCAAAACAAGAGGGGCCGTTAATTTTTATTATAATTGGGGCGATCATCAAATTAATGACGGTTATTTCGAAGGAGATACTCCGCGCCCGTATCTCTTCGAATCGACAGACTATATGGGCGGGGTAAATATTTATCAGGCGGTAAACCTGTTTCGAGGCAATACCATTACAGGCGGATTTGATGTGAAACTGTATGGCGGTAATGCCTATCGCGATCCCGTTACGGAAATATACGCCGATCATATTAAACTCCATGAAGTGGCCGGATATCTTTTGGCTCAGCAGCAACTTCAGAGGTTTATGTTTGAAGCGGGATTACGTTTAGAGAATCACAAGCTATACGGCACGGAATGGGTGCCGCAAGCAGGCGTTTCGTTTAAAGCAGCAGAGCAGACACATTTGAAATTCTCATTTTCTAAAGGATTCCGTACGCCCAATATGCGGGAATTATATATGTATGCCCCTGCCAACGAAGAGTTACTTCCCGAACGCAGTTTCAGCTACGATTTCACTGTATCACAGGGATTGTTGGACAATCGCCTTTCCATGGAATTGACTTTGTTCAGTATCAAAGGGGATAACATGATAGAAACGGTTCAAATCGGCGAGGGCCGCGTACAAAACAGGAATGTGGGCGAATTTTCCAATAAAGGGGTCGAGTTTGGTTTGAATTACAGGATCCTTGACAATCTTAGCCTGAACGCCAACTACAGCTACCTTGATATGGAAAAAGCTGTAACAGGCGCGCCGAAAAATAAATTTTATGCAGGCGTGATTTACAAACCCGGCAAATTTACCTTGAATGTGGGAGCGCAGGTGATAGATAAACTTTACCTTGTTACCGGAGATACTCCCGGAACGATGGATTATACATTAGTCGAAGCGCAAATTGCTTATCGTCCGATTAAGTGGATGGAAGTGTTTGTAAAGGGCAACAACCTTTTGGGAACAAAATACGAAACAATGGCCGGTTATCCGATGCCAAAAGTTACGTTTATGGGAGGGATTTCAATCAATTTGTAAATTGATTGAAATAAAAATTAAAAATTAAAAAAACGAGAAATTCTTAACTCAAACAGTATGCGAAGTATTATAATCATCATTGGTTTGGCCATTATTTTTGTGTCGTGCGAGGATACAAAAAACGAAAGGATTCGCATTGCAGTAGAAAATCAGATGGCCGTTTATCCGAAGTCCACACTGAAAGATTTGTACAAAAATTTCTTTCAGGATCGCTTTGGGCCTGGACATCTTATTCCCGATACTGCTGCGGCAGGTAATTATCTACGTAGCGAATTGTCTTCTTTTGACAAGGCAAGCGGGGCATATTATGAGCCGACCGGATGGGAAGGTTGTTTTTTTCGTGTCAATCTTTCGGTTATTAAAGAAAATATTGTGCCATACAATGTATATTTTGATGCTTTTGTACAGAGTGCAAATCAGATTCAGCCCATTTCTATTGAGCAATGGAGAACCGAATGGTTGGTTATTGACGCCGTTATCCGATCCATGAATCTATCACTTCCTGATTATGAAAAAGACCGTATTGAAATCATTGAAAATTTAAAACATGGCGAATATGTCATACACCACAGCCCGCAATTTGAACAAAATTATGAACCCCACTACCGAATCATTGAAAAGAGCATCTTTGAAAGAGATATTAAGCCGTATTTGTTCATTGAAAATTAGATATTAGAGTTTAGTTTAAAGAAATACAATCGTAATTCGTAAATTGTAATTCGTAATTCCTAATTCCTAATTCCTAATTCGTAAATTGTAAATCGTAAATCTTAATTCGTAATTCGTAATTCGTAATTCGTAATTCCTGATTCCTGATTCCTGATTTTTTTACTATCTTTGGCCGTTCATTTCATACAATATAAGGCATGTTTTTCAGAGACGTCATCGGGCAGGATAGTTTAAAGCGGCAGCTAATTGCTACTGCACAGAAAGGCGTAGTGCCTCATTCGCAGCTTTTCTGTGGTCAGGCCGGTTGTGGTACATTTCCGCTGGCCTTTGCTTACGCTCGTTATCTGAATTGTATAAAACGCACTGAAACAGATGCTTGTGGACAATGTTCTTCATGTCTGAAATACAATGAAATTGCCCACCCTGACCTTTACTTTATTTTTCCGATGACAGTGGTAGAAAGGAAGAAAACTGTTTGTGATGATTACATGAAAGAATGGCGTACATTTTTATCTACCCACATATACTTCGATATACACAGATGGCTGGAGGAAATTGACGCCACCAAACAGGCAATCATTTATGCAAAGGAAAGCGATGAGATAATGCGTAAAGTAAGTTTGAAAATTTATGAAGCGACTTACCGGATATTGCTGATCTGGATGCCTGAACGGATGCATACCGCCTGTGCCAACAAGTTATTGAAAGTGATTGAAGAGCCGCCACCAAATACGATTATCCTGATGGTATCGGAAGAACCTGACAGGATTTTGGGCACGATTCTCTCACGTTCACAGCGAATCAATGTCAAACCGATTGACACGCAAACACTTGCACAATATGCCCGTTCTCAGTATGAATTAGAGGCAAATAATGCCCGTCAAGTTGCCCGAATGGCTCATGGCAATTATCTGCAAATGATAGAAATTCTGCACGATAGCGAAGAAAATGCTTTTTTTCTTCAGCAATTTGTGCTGATGATGCGTAATTCGTGGGCGAAAAATGTCAAAGGAATGAAGGTTTTCGCAGAAGAAATGGCTTCGCTCAAGAAAGAGCGACAACGAAATTTTCTTAACTATTGTCAACGTTTTGTTCGTGAAAATTTTATTTACCGGTTTCAGACTTCCGAAATGAATTATATGAATCAGAAAGAATCCGATTTTTCAGTTAATTTTGCACGCTTTATCAACGAACGAAATGTGTTTGGTTTGATGGAAGAACTTACCGAAGCCGACAGGCATCTTGTTCAGAACGTGAATGCCAAAATGGTATTCTTTGATGTAGCCTTACGTATCACAACTTTACTAAGAGTATGAGACGACCGATAAAGAACAAGCTATATATAATACTTGCATTTTTTTCACTGAATTGTTTCCATAGTTGCGATACATTAACCGGACTAAACTCGTCGAATAAACCGATGCATATCAACCGATTCGACAAGGATTTGTTTCAGATGATTTTACTGGATACACCCGAATTACAGAAAAAAATGACTGCGGACTATCCGGTGATATTAAGCGTAATCGGAAAGGGTCTCTTCGGAATACAGGATTCGGATCAGCCGGATTTCTTCGACCGGCTGGTTAACTATTATTCGGAACCGACATTAAATAAACTCTATCGCGATGCAATCAAGATATTCGATGATATAGACAAGATTGAAACTGATTTAGGGACAGGTTTCCAATATCTGAAAATCTGTTTCCCATCCATACAAATTCCGGCAGTCTATATGCATATATCAGGTTTTCAGCAAAATATTTTGGTAGCCGACAGTTTACTGTCTATTTCGATTGATAAGTATTTGGGCCCGGATTATCCGCTGTATAAGGATTTTTTCCCCGACTATCAACTTCAAAAAATGTCCTCTGAACGTGTAGTTCACGACTACCTGAGAGCGTGGCTTCTTTCAGAATATACTTTTAAGGGAAATCACAGAGTACTTCTTGACCGGATGATCTATGAGGGGAAAATCAAATATATCATTCATAAGGCGCTTCCGAAAGTGCTTCCTGAAACATTAATGGGATATACGTCGGGCGAATATCAATGGTGCAAAAAGAATGGGAAAATTATATGGAAGACCATCATTGAACGAAATCATTTGTATATCCCAGATGCGGCTACCACAGAAGGCTATTTTTCGGACAGACCTTCCGATTTTATTTCCAACGATGCACCAGGCGATTTAGGTAGCTGGATTGGTTGGCAAATTGTCGCGTTATACATGGAAAGGACAAAAGGTTCGGTTAATGATCTGATGAGAAATACAGATTATCAGGGGATATTGAAAGGATCGAAATATAAACCGTAATGCATTTTCCACTTATCCCCCTTTGGAGGGGGCAGGGGGAGGTACTTTCCACTTATCACTAACCACTAACTATTTATAATTGAAGATGAAAATAATTGATAAAAAGTTGCTTGACGAAACAACAGAGCGGGCGAAACAATCACTTCGTTTGAGGATGAATTATAATTTCCATGAAGTATTGGATGATCCTGTCAATCGTTTGCTCAATGCGATGGAACCGGATACCTATATACACCCGCACAGGCATTGTAATCCCGATAAAAATGAAATCTTTTTGCTGCTACGCGGTAAAGTGGCTGTTTTCATTTTCGACGATAAAGGCCTGATTACGAATGTATTCGTGTTGGATCCGTTAAACGGCTGTTATGGTGGTGAAATTCCATCCGGTGTATGGCATGGGCTTTTGGTACTTGAATCGGGATCGGTAGTCTATGAAATTAAAGAAGGCCCTTTTGTACCTGTAACGTCAGAAAATATGGCGCCATGGGCTCCATTTGCTGACGACACAAATGGGGTAAGGGAGTATTTGGAGAGGTTAAGAATACAGATAAAGCCTCCTCCAACCTCTCAGAGGGAGGGGCCTAATGTTTCCTCTTTGGGGGAGATAGAGGGAGCTTTACTATGAAAACAATCCCACAAGCAATACAGTCTTTTTTGTCCAGAAATAATTATCCACCATTTGATCTGAAAGCTGTATTATTTGATATGGATGGGGTACTTTATGATTCGATGCCCAATCATGCCTTGTCATGGCATCAGGTAATGAAGAACCATGGACTTGACCTTTCCTGCGAGGAGGCCTATTCAAACGAAGGAAGGAAAGGTGATGATACGATTCAAACCGTATGTCGTAAACAGGGCGTCACACTTTCTGATGACGAAATAAAAGCCATTTATAAAGAAAAAACAGAAATTTTCAACATTCTTCCGAAGCCAACATGTATGCCCGGAAGTTATGAACTTTTACAAAAAGTAATGCAAGATGGTCTTCTCCCTATGCTGGTGACAGGTTCAGGACAAGTTTCTTTATTGAATAATCTGAATGTTTGTTTCCCTGGTATTTTCGCGAGCGAACGCATGGTAACTGCCTTTGACGTCAACCATGGGAAACCCAATCCTGACCCTTATCTGAAAGCGCTCGAAAAAGGGAATTTGAAACCATGGGAAACGATTGTCATTGAAAATGCACCATTAGGCATCGAAGCAGCTCATAAGGCAGGACTTTTTGTTATAGTTGTCAACACCGGCCCTCTGTTAGATTCGATGTTATGGAAAGCCGGCGCCAATGTACTTTATCCAAGCCTGTTGGCTTTGAATGAAGAGTGGAGAACAATGATGGGATGTTTTAATTCAAAGATTTTAAAAATTTAAATTCAAAAATTCGAAAAAGATTTTTTTGCAAAATGAATGGTGTAAAAGGAAAAAAGTGATTATTTTTGCAGCATGTATAATAAATAATTGTAATTGAATCATGTTGAACAGACGTAACTTTTTAAAAAACACATCATTACTTGCTGCCGGTGGTATGTTGGCCGGTAATGTAAATGTAGCGAAAGCTTCCGTAGAGAGCGTTACGGGAGTAAACCATGCGAAAAATTTCGGACTTCAGATTTATTCGCTCACAGTAAGAAATGGAGAAGAATTCACGAACGATGTACCAGGAGGACTAAAGAGAGTAGCACAAATGGGATATACATCGCTAGAGTTAGCCGGTTATTCTGTTGAAGGAAAGGTTGGAGCCGTTCCGATTGCAGAATTTAAAAAATATGCCGATGCTGCTGGTTTGGTAATTTCAAGTTCGCACGTAAATCCCCCTGTACGTGAATATACTAAGGAAAATATTGAAAAGGCCAAGGAATTTTGGAAGACAGTATGCGAACATCATGCAAAAATGGGTTGCAAATATGTAATCATACCCGGACAGCCATCCACGCGCAGCACTGAAGAAGTAGCTGCTGTTGGAGAAGGTTTCAATGCTATGGGCGAAATTTCAAAAGCTGCCGGACTACAATTTGCATTCCACAACCATAGTGGCGAATTTCAACGTGTAGTACCCGGAGGAACAGAACCCGTGCGGGCAGGCGGAGGATTCGGTCGTTTACCGGCAGGCGCGAAAATGATTTATGACGGCATGATTGAAGCGACTGACCCATTGTTGGTCCAATTTGAAATGGACGTGTATTGGACGGTGATGGGAGCGCAAGACCCGGTGGCTTACATGAAGAAATATGCCAACCGTATTCGTGTATTACATATTAAAGATGTTGACATATTGGGCGAATCGGGTATGATGAACTTCCAGAAAATATTTGAAACCGCTTACTCCAATGGCATCGCCAACTTCTTTGTCGAGCTGGAAGGATTCAGCGTAGGTACACAATTTGAAGGTGTGAAAGGTTGTGCAGACTATCTATTGAATGCACCATTTGTAAGATAATTTTATGTAGTAGAGACGCAATACATTGCGTCTCTACATTTCTACCCTGATGCGGGCATCTACAGCAATGATGCCCCTGTTAGTGGCTAATAAGGGATTGATATCCAATTCCTTGATTTCGGTGGCAAAGCGGAGCAAAGAGGATAGTTGCACGATGATTTTAGCAAACTGATATTCATCAATTCCTTTTTGTCCACGTGCGCCCTGAAACATCTTATAACCATTGAGCGAACGAATCATCGAAAGCGCTTCTTCAGTGACAAGAGGGGCTAATCCCGACGCTACATCCTTAAATATCTCCACAAAAATTCCTCCCAAGCCACAGAGCACTACATGGCCGAACCGCTCTTCATATTTGGCGCCGATAAATAATTCCTTTCCATTCAACATAGGTTGTATCATCACCGCTCGTGCTTTGGGGAGTCCCATGAGCCTTTCAAATTCAATTTCTAAGTGTTTTTGAGAGCGGACATTCAGGGCTACGCCTCCGATATCCGTCTTATGTACAGGTCCAACCACTTTAGCCACCACCGGATACGATACCATTTCAGCGAAGTCGCGTATTTTATCCCATTCATCCGAAACGATTTCTTCCACCATAGGGATATTGGCAGCCTTAAAAAGTTTCTGAACAAGATGTGGTGCAATATACCCGGGTTCCGATATAGAATCAATGATCTTGCGCACGCGTGGAATATCAACGCCCATCAATTCCAGGTTATTTGTCAACGGTCGGGGTGTTTTCAGTATTTTAGTCAGTGCATTGGCAAGACCTGCTTCATCGCTGAAATTTACATGGCCTTTTTTGATAAAGACATTGGTTTCGTCCCAAGCCGTACTGACAGATGGAAGCACAGGGAAAATAGGTTTCGTACACGACCGCATTTTTTGATCCAATACTTCGTAGGCCTCATACACCCTGGTCAGACCGGGGCTCCCGAAAATGATGGCGATCCCATCAATATCGCTAAATGTCTTTTCGCAATAATCAATGGCTGTTGCCAAATGCTCAGGCCCTCCTGTGCCAAGAATATCAATCGGATTACTGACCGATGAGCCGGGCAGAAGCTGTTTTTTTAGATCTTCGGCTTCGGGCGTCCCCGATAGTTTGGGTATTTCCATTCCACCTTTAGCCAAAGCATCCGTCAGTATCACAGCTGGGCCTCCTGCATGTGTGACAATGGCGATATTTTTACCTTTCAGTTCTTTTTGTGTGAAAACAGCGCCTATGGTTGCCAATTCTTCGCGGCTGTGACAACGTACCACGCCTGCCTTTCGGAAAAGCGCTTCGACAGCCAAATCCGGATTAGCCATGGCGCCGGTATGTGACGAAGCTGCCCTCAAACCCGATTCGGATGTGCCGGATTTTATGGCAGCAATCTTACAGCCTTTGCGTATCAGTGAGCCAGTATGTTCGAGTAGTTTGTCAGGGTCTTTTACGCTTTCGATATACAGCAGTTTGATTTTAGAATCTGTTTCGGGATTAAAATGAGTATCCATATATTCCAGAATGTCTTCGACCGATATTTGGGCGGCATTGCCCACCGACCAAACCGAATTAAACCGTAATCCCATATTGATGGCCGATTCCATCAGAAAGATAGCCGTACCTCCCGAACTCGAAATCATATCTACTCCGAAAGGATCCATTTCGGGGATTGGGAGCGTAAACAAACTGTGATGATACCTGTTCAGTATCCCAATACAATTCGGACCGATCAGGCTGGCGTTTGCCTTATTGATTTCTTCTACTATTTTTCTTTCGAGAATTTTGCCTTCTTCCGATGTTTCACTCAGGTCGGCTGTGTACATGATAAATGCTTTGACTCCCTTCTCTTTTGCCAATATCGTAATGGTCTCAAGACAAGCAGACGCCGGAATGGCAATAATGGCTAAATCGGTTGGAGGAATTTCGGACACATGCCTGAAACACTGATGTCCCTGCACTTCCGTTTCTTTGGGATTGACCGCAAATAAGACGCCTTTGTATCCACCATTGAGCAAATTACGAAAACAGTTTCCTCCCGGTTTCGATGTATTGTTTGAACCACCCACAACCACAATACTTTGTGGATTTATTAGCTCCTGATTAATCATAATTATCTATTTTTTTCTTGCAAAAATAGAAAAAAAAACCTTAAATTATATATAAAATCATTTAGAATATATTAAATTTGTCGGATTAACGAAACCAAAAATGAACCAATCAACGGATGAAGTGTTAAAAAACGTTGAGAAAACGATCTGTAATTCTACGAATGAATACGGATATATTCCTGAAAATGCGGGTCGTCCCTTGCCCAATTCCGGTAAACTGGCTCAAATTGTGCAATTGATGAAAGAGATTGTCTTCCCCGGATTTTTCAACGAGACAGGCGTCATTCCGGTTATGCAGCAATATCATATCAGCCTGAATTTGGAATGTATTAATACATTATTGAAAGAACAGATTGCCAACGGACTTCATTTTTTCACAGCACAAACCAACGGCAGATCCGAGAATGAGGCTTCAACGTTGGCGCTTGCATTTATCGAACGAGTCCCTGAAATCAGGCGATTATTGCATACTGATGTAAAGGCAATGTGCGATAACGATCCGGCTGCCAAGAGTTTTGGCGAAGTAATAATCTGTTATCCAAGTATTCAGGCGATGATACATTATCGGGTGGCACATGAACTCCTGCTACTCGACATTCCGGTTATTCCCCGCATCATTACCGAGATAGCTCATTCGGCGACCGGCATAGATATTCATCCCGGCGCACAGATTGGCGAATATTTCAGCATTGACCACGGGACGGGCGTTGTCATCGGCGAAACCGCTGTGATTGGTAATCACGTTCATTTATATAAAGGCGTAACGCTGGGAGCCAAAAATTTTGTATTCGACGAATGCGGACATCCTGTTAATGTGCCCCGCCATCCTATTATTGAAGATAATGTGATTATCTATTCAAATGCAACAATTCTTGGACGTATCACCATCGGACATCATTCGATCATTGGAGGGAATATCTGGTTGACAGAGAGTGTTCCGCCTTATTCACGTATTACACAACAACGTATTGCGGCAAAGAATATAAAACACTAAACTACAAACTGCAAATAATTATCTGATTGTAAAACAAATAAACTGTGATGCCTATGATGAAAAAGTGCTGAAAAAATCTAAAAAGGACGATGAATATTCCAATATCATTCATCAAAACTTAAATTATTATTTTTTACTAAACTAAACTAAATTATTATTTAAAAAGTGTATATGAAAAAGATTACAAACAAACAAATTAATGTAGAGAGAGTGTTTACGTTGCTATTTGTTATGCTTTTATTGATTTGTACGAATACTGTTTTCGCTCAAAATACAACTGTAACAGGAACGGTGTCAGATGAAAATGGTGCACCATTGACCGGTGTTAGTGTGGCAATAAAAGGAACAACAAGAGGAGTAATTACCGATATTGACGGTAAATATTCTATTCCACAATTATCATCTCAATCTATTCTTGTTTTCTCGTATGTGGGATTCCTATCGCAAGAAATTCTTGTCGGCAACAGAACTACCATCAATGTTACTTTGATTGAAGATCAAAGGATGATTGATGAAGTAGTGGTCATTGGATATGGCACTGTCAAGAGAAGCGATGTGACCGGGTCCATTGTCTCCGTTAATGCGGAAGAAATGTTGAAACGCAGTCCTGTTACCGTAGGGCAGGGGTTACAAGGTGTTGCGTCGGGCGTTGCGGTCTATCGAAATTCAGGCGATCCGACTGGAGATGTGACAGTGCGCATACGCGGTATTGCCACCATTAACAACTCTGCCAATCCGGTATATGTTGTTGATGGAATTCAAGCCGGGGATAACATAAATTTCTTAAACCCAAATGATATTGAGTCTATTGAAATACTGAAAGACGCTTCTGCATCAGCGATTTATGGAGCAAGAGGCGCCAACGGTGTGATTTTGGTAACCACCAAAAAAGGTTTCCAGGGAAAGACGCGATTGTCATTTACCACAAACCAAAATGTGGTGACCCGTTCAAGAATGTTTGATCTATTGAATGCGTACGATTTTGTACACATGGCCCGCGAAACTGCACAAAACGACGGAACCGCCTTGACAAACCCCGCATGGATTCAGTATGACAGTCAGTTGAATGATATTAACTGGCAGAAAGAAACCACTCAGATTGCGTTGCAACAAAACTATAACATGAGTGTGACAGGTGGTAACGACAATGTTCAATCACTGCTTTCGGTAGGATATACTAATAATGACGGTTTGGTCATTAATTCATACTTCCAACGGTTGAATTTACGTGCAAACCTCGATTACAAAGTTAATTCCTTTATCCGTACAGGACTTAACATTAACTATACCTATACCGAGAATCGGTTAACCGGAAGTGATGGCAATCGAAATTCAGTTACGGTAGCAACAGCGATTCCGACGATGGATAAAATGGTAGATGGAGTTTTGGAAAATACGCCCATTCGTTATGACAACGGAGAATGGGGATACTTCCAGAGAGAGTCAATTGGTAATTCGAGCGGTTTGGATAATCCGGTAGCTGCCCTTAGAACTAATCACAGTAATTCTGCAAATACCAGGCTTTTTGCTACGTATTACTTAGATATCAGTTTGATGAAAAATCTGACTTTCAAAACGATCGGCGGCTTTAATTATTACAATAGCACCAACAATAACTATCAGGAATTTAATCCGCGAACCTATTCCGGTATGACACAGCCGGATCAATTAAATTTTGAGGGAATTAGCAATAAAACGTATTCTATTGAGAGTTTTTTGAACTATTCAGAAACATTCAATCAAGTGCATCGTATTAATTTAATGGCAGGTTGGTCTTCGAGCAAATATGATGGACAGCGACAGAATGTCAATGTGAAAAGTTTGCCGTTTCCTTCACTTCGTGACATTACTACAGGCAATATGTCCACGCTTGGCGGCGGTGGCCGGATGGAGCGCGAAGATCGCAATCAATCATTTTACGGCCGTGCAATATATACGTATAACGACAGGTATGTAGTCACAGGTACGGTGCGACGTGATGGTTCGTCGAATTTCGGGCCCGGAAACCGTTACGGAACATTCCCATCTGCTTCGCTGTTATGGCGCATATCGGAAGAAGCATTTATGAAAAACCAGCAACTCATCAGCAAATTGAATCTGCGTCTTGGATGGGGGCAAGTAGGTAACTCAGGAAATTCCACCAACCGGTATATCGAACAATTGACATCAAGCAGAATTATTTACTGGTTCTACGACGATAATGGAAATCCGGTTGCGGCTCAAGGTTTAGCACAAACACAGATTGTAGATACCAACTTGAAGTGGGAAACCAACGAAACCACCAATATCAATCTGGAATTGGGCTTTCTGAAAAATTCACTTACCTTAAACATTGAGTATTTTAAGCGTGATGCAAAAGATTTGCTTTTGAATCGTTCCGTTCGCCCTTCTACCGGATATAAATCCATTTATACCAATGCAGGACAAATAAGGAATACCGGACTTGACATGCAGATTGCATATCAAAACAAAGCAGGCGCATTGAATTACAGTGTTAAATTTAATGGTGGAATACTTAAAAATGAAGCCGTTGAAGTAGGTGATCCTATTTGGAATACTAACGGAGTTAATGATCAGGATCAATGGAATAACTGGTCGAGAACCGTTGATGGAGAACCGATTGCAGCATGGTATGGTTACAGGATAGAAGGCGTTTTCCAATCACAAGCCGAAATAGACGCCAAGAATGCAAAAGCCGTTGCTGCGGGTGCTGCCAATTACCAGGGCAACGCGAGTGAAGTAAAACCGGGCGACTTTATTTTTAAAGACCTGGATGGAAACGGTTTTATTACCGATGAAGACCGCGAAGTGCTCGGTCATGGATTTCCTAAATTCAATTATGGGTTTAATATAGATTTATCCTATAAAAATTGGGATTTCAGTCTTTTCTCGTATGGTGTGGCAGGGCAGAAAATCCTGTCGTATGCTGAGAGAAACCTGACCAATGTAATGAATGGGACACGCTATGGCAATATTCTATCGTCAGTATATAAAAATGCCTGGAGAGAAGATAATAAAAGTAATGTTGACGCCCGTCTGACTTATTCAGACTTGAATAAAAACAGAAGAGTATCAGACCATTGGATTCATAATGGCGATTTTTTGAAAATATCAAGTATTCAAATCGGATATAATTTCTCCAAAGAACTGATTCGTCCGTGGAAAATCGAAAACCTTCGATTGTCGGCCGGTGTAGAAAACCTGATGACATTTACCGGATATAAATTTGGTGATCCTGAAATCGGTAGTAATCCCATCTTGCAAACAGGTTTGGACGCCGGTCGTTATCCTGCCCCGAGAACATTCAAATTCGGTCTCACAATCGGTTTTTAATAGATTAGTTATCATATAATTATAAATTTAATTTAAAAAATAGATATATGAAAAAGATACGTTTATTTATAGTAGCAATCATTTCGCTTGTCGCCGGATTATCATCGTGCAGCGAAGATTTCTTAACGATCAATCATACTGATATTGTAACGCCCGAAGTATTTTTCCTGAGTCAGGCTAATGTTGAAATGGGCTTAAATGGAATCTACGATTTGCTTTTAGGAGAACGTGGATCCGGCACGGATGATTTGGAACAAAACTGGAATCTGAAGCCTCAAATAGCATTCAGTAATTATCCTGCAAACGATCTGCAACCCGACGGTTGGGATCGGGAATTTTCGAGCCATACGTGGAAAGCAGATTTTTATATGTTTGGCCCCGCTTGGTTACGCGCCTACAGAACCATAGACAGGGTGAACCTTTTTCTAGCCAAACTGGAAGATGTGGATCCTGCCATCCTGGAAAAAGGTCAGGAAACTAAGAACGTGATGACTGCCGAAGCCCGTGCTTTACGTGCTTGGTTCTATACTTTCCTCTGTCAATCATGGGGAGGTGTACCTATGTTGATGACAGGTGAAAGTTTCTCGACCAACCCCGGAAAAGAAAGAGGGACAACCGAAGAGGCGTGGAATCTGATTATTGAAGATTATGAATATGCCCGTGATCATTTGGATTGGACGCCAAGAAACGGGAACAAAGGAAGGGTCACAAAAGGAATGGCCAAAGCATACTTAGGGATTGCTTACATGTACCAAAAACGTTGGAACGACGCTAAAAAAGAATTATTGGATGTGATAAATAGCGGCCAATATGAATTAAACCCATGTTATGCTTACAATCATGTGATCAATCAGAAATGGGTTAAGGAAAGTGTATGGGAAATTTCCTATAATAATTGGCCTTCAATGACTTGGGGTGCTGAAGGCACTTATCCCGATGCCGTTTGGTATTGCGCTCAGATGTTTGCCAGCGGTGAATACGGCGGATGGGGACCTTCGCATACTTCGTACGAATTTATCTGGTCGCATGAACCTGGCGATAAACGGGTGAAGTATAATGTCGTGCAATATGGCGATTTGAATCTCGGATATCCCACACAAACGTTGGGAGAACCAGGTTCAGCACAGTTAGGCGTAAGTAACGCGTATGCACAACCATTTGTGGGTACAGATATTTTGCCCAATAATTATAATCAGAAGTTCTGGAGGTATCATCCTTCCAATCCTTATGGTGCTATACCTATTACCTATATGCGACTGGCCGGTGTGATGCTCAACTATGCAGAATGTTGTTTTGAATCCGGCGATATGGCGGAAGGGTGGAAATATATTAAGACCATCCGTGATCGCGCCTGGGGAAAATTAGAACCGTATGCTACGAAAATATCAGTTGATTTAGCTATTGAAGTTGACCTGAATACAAATACTAATCTCGAAGCGCCCGATGCCGAGTCCTATTATTCTACATATAAAAGGTCACCCGGACGTAATGGGGGGATGGTCAATACTTTTAAAGGTTGGATGAAGAATAGCGAAGGAACAGGCGATTCGCTAATCTCGACTCCTGTGAGTACCAATCCAAGCCAACAAACCAGACGAGTAGGAATTTATGAACGCAAGTTCTATCAATCGCCGGTAGATTATACTCCGTATTCTATTCCCGTTTGGAAAGTAGCGATTCTGATGGAACGCAGACATGAATTTTATGGTGAATATTCATTCTGGCAGGATCTGTGCCGTATGGGAATAGCCAAGGATTATCTTGATGCAGAATATCCGAAAAACAATATTCCTCATCCACAGGTAGACCTGACGGGAACATCGGATGAAGTAGTCAGCCGACTGATTAACTTTGATTATACGGATAAGATACATACATGGCGTCCAAATGATTTTGATCCGAACCGGCAACTCTTTCCGATTCCAACGATTGAAATGGATGGTAATCCGGCCTTGAAGAAGGAAGATCAAAACCCGGGATATTTTTAATGCCCGAAAAGCGAATGTTTTTGTAGAGACGGATAATTATCCGTCTCTACAATTATTTTTATACTATATTATTATTATTTCGAATGAAAAGAACAGTTTGTTATCTGATTGCGTTTTGCTTCGTTAGTTTTTTTTCTATTGAGGCACAGGAATTTAAGTTGGACACCACCGTCGGTTATTTTTTAAATAAAGGTGTGAATGTGATGGCTTTCGCTGATATTTATCCCGAAGGACATCAGAGCGGCGTAAGTATCATCATGCACGGTAATAGGGTCGCCACCAATGGCGATATCCGTTTTGAGCAAACGCCCGGACAATGGCAGCCGTTACCACGACAAGGAAGACGCGATATGAGTATCACTGCGAATACAATCACTACTTCTCTGAGCTTCCCTGATTCGTCCAAACATCTGACAGGCTTTAACCCGATGATTTATCCTGATTTTCAATTAAATTATACGGTTACCGTCAAGGGTGAGGGTGCTTCAGTTATTGTAACAGTTGACATGGATCGTCCGATACCTGCATTTTTAGCCGGTAAAATGTGTTTCAATATGGAATTATTCCCCGGCGCCCTGTTCGGAAAACCATGGATTATGGACAACAAACAGGGTATTTTCCCCGAGCAACCCAATGGACCTACATTATCATTACCTGCCAATTATCTTAACACAGGCAATTTTAGCCGGCCAAACGCAAGAGCAAGTAAAGAAGATCTTGTCAATGCTGACGGATCCGGATATAGTCCGATGGTAGCCGACGACATTATTGCACTACCGTATGCGAAAGGAAAACGCTTTACGGTCAGGCCCGATGATCCATATAACCGGTTTACCATCGAAACCAAAGGATCCGACCTGAAATTATACGATGGACGTATGAATCATAACAATGGCTGGTTCGTCGTAAGTAGCGAAGTGCCGGCAGGTGCAACGAAAGGCGCTATCCAATGGGTAATCACGCCTACGGTTGTCAACGAATGGATGTATCAGCCTGTGATTCAGACATCGCAAATAGGCTATCACCCCAATCAGCCGAAAGAAGCCATTATCGAACTGGATAAACGGGAGACAAATCGGGAGAAACCGGTTCTTTATAAAATCACCGAAAACTGCGAACAGGAAGTATTCACTTCGCCCGGTCAGGAATGGGGTCGGTTTCTTCGTTATAACTATTTGAAATTCAACTTCACAAACATCAAAGAAGAAGGATTGTACAGAATACGTTACGGATCGTCGGCTTCCTCGATTTTCCGTATCGCCAGCGATATATACGACCGTGGCGTATGGCAACCTGTAGTGGAATATTTTCTTCCAGTACAAATGTGCCACATGCGTGTAGCCGAAAAATACCGTATATGGCACGACTTGTGTCATAACGACGACGCCCGCATGGCTCCTCTAAACTACAACCATCTTGATGGATATAATCAGGGCCCTTCTACGCTGACAAAGTATAATCCGGGGGACATAGTTCCCGGACTGAATGTCGGTGGATGGCATGATGCAGGTGACGACGATTTACGAATTGAATCGCAAGGAGGAGAAGTCTATATCTTAGTGCAGGCTTACGAATCCTTCGATAAACTTTACTGGGATGAGACTTCAATCAATCAAAAAACGAAAGTAACCGAAATACATCAGCCTGACGGCAAGAATGATATCCTGCAACAGATAGAGCATGGAACATTATCAATAGTAGGGGCATACCGTGCACTTGGAAGGCTTTACCGGGGCATTATCAGCAGTAATATACGGCATTATGTATATCTCGGCGACCCTTCGGGGATGACAGACGGTATAAAAGGCAATGCGGACGATCGTTGGGTATTTACCGAAAATAATCCTGGACGCGAACTGACAGCTGCTGCTCATCTTGCTGCTGCCTCACGCGCATTGAAAGGTTTTAACGATACATTGAGTGTTCAGGCTTTGGAAGCCGCCCGTGAGATTTATAAAATCTCAGGCGCTCCGCAACCGGCTCCGCAAACTACCCAACAGCAAGGAAGAGGAGGTCAAATGGGCAGGTCGCAAAAAATACATGCAGCCATTGAACTGTTTCGGACAACCGGCGATAAAGAATACAAAGACTTTATCTTGTCGGAATCCGAATATATAACAGGTCAGGGCGTTACACAGATGGGATGGATTGTGGCACAGGCTGAAAAAACGTTGGGTGATCCGGATTTCTCTAAAGCTTTTCGTGCTGCTTTACCTGCGTTACGGGATAATTATGTAAGACAAAGCAGTGAAACTCCTTACGGCGTTCCGTACAGGCCGCAAATATGGGGAGCCGGATGGGATATCCAACGGATGGGATACCAGTATTACTTCCTCAATAGAGCCTATCCTGAAATATTCGGACCTGAAATGGTTTTCAATGCGCTTGATTTTATTTTGGGACGTCATCCGGGGTCAAATACCCAGTCTTTTGCTTCAGGCATTGGAGCTGAATCGGCCACAGTGGGCTATGGACTGAATCGTGCCGACTGGTCGTATATACCCGGTGGAGTAGTATCCGGAACAGCACTTATCAGACCAGACCTTCCTGAGTTATTAGTATTTCCGTACCTCTGGCAACAGGTTGAGTATGTGATGGGTGGCGGTTCATCGCATTATATGTTTCTCGTTCTTGCAGCGCAACAAATACTAAAAAACTGATATGAGACAGTGTGTTTTTTTATTGCTGTCCATCATTATTTTTGGATGCCGGAATTTGCAGGATGAATCCTTGCAGGTGGAAATTACAAATGGAATGATAACAGCTAAGTTGAATTTGCCTGACATAGAGAACGGGTATTATCGTGGTAGCAGATTCGACTGGTCGGGTGTAATGCCGGAATTACGTTATGAAGGGCATAATTATTTCGGACAATGGTTTCGCAATTATGATCCGAAAACCAATGACGCCATCCTTGGGCCGGTTGAAGAATTTATGCCGATAGGATATGAAGAGGCGCCCATAGAGGGCGAATTTCTTCGTATAGGCATCGGAGGATTACGCAAGGTTGCTGAAGATACATTCCAACGTTTTGGATATTACGATTTTATTAATCCCGGAACGTGGAAGATTAAAAAATCAAAAGATCAGGTGGTCTTTACACATCAAATCACAGATGTGGCAGGATATGCTTACGATTATCAAAAAACAGTACGTTTGACAAAAGGAAAACCTCAAATGATTTTGGCGCACAAGCTTAAAAACACCGGGAAAAAGACGATTGAGACGGAGGTGTATAATCATAATTTTTTCATGATAGACCAGCAACAGATTGATTCCGGTGTGGTAGTGAAGTTTGCCTTTCCTTTGAGCGTGACAAGTACCAATCCTGCTGTCAGGATTGAGGATAGTCAAATAGAATATATAAGCACTCCGCGCCGTTCTGTGATGTTTGACGACTTGCAAGGGCACAGTAACAGCATTGAAGATTATGACTTTCGAATAGAAAATAAAGTGTCGGGCGCCGGAGTGAGAATTACCGGCGACCGTCCTTTGTCTAAACTTGTTTACTGGTCTTCAACTACCACACAATGTCCTGAACCTTATATATATATTCATATTCAGCCTGGTGAAACTTTCACATGGACTATTACTTACGATTTTTATTTAATCAATTAAAACATGAAAAATTTATTTCTTTTTATTTTTGCTTTGTTGACAGTCACATCGTGTACGACAAAAATGTCGGAAGAAGACATGATAGTAGCGCAACTCAAACAGGAGATTGTGCAGGACCTGACGCAAAATATATTGCCGTTTTGGACGACACATTCGCCAGATCCGATAGGTGGTTTTTACGGCACCCTGCTTTATAATGGCACTCCAAGAGAGAATGCAATGAAAGGCGGCATATTAAATGCCCGCTTACTGTGGACCTATTCCACTGCATACCGCATATTGAAAGACGAGCAATACCTGACGTTGGCAAATCGTGCGCAGCAATATTTTCTCGATCATTTTATTGATCCGATATACGGCGGATCTTTTTATACGGTAACCGCTACCGGCGAGCCTCAACAGATGCAAAAGCAATCCTACCAAAACGCTTTCGCTATTTATGGCCTGTCGGAACATTTTCGTGCTACAGGCAATAAGGAAAGTCTTGATGCTGCAATCGGTATCTATCGTAAGATGATTGAACATGCTTACGATCCGGTCAACGGAGGTTTTATTGAGTCGTTTACGCGCGAATGGGAAATGATTGACATTCCCTATCCCAAACAAATGAATAACAACCTCCATGTGCTGGAGGCGCTTACCAACCTCTACCGCGTATGGAAAGATGACGGGCTAAAGGATCATCTGAAGGAACAAATTGATGTCATGTCGCACAAAGTATTGAATCAACAGACCTGGCACGAAGAACTTTTCTTTACGATGGATTGGCAGAACCAACGGGACATTGATTCTTATGGCCATGATATCGAATTTTCATGGTTATTGGTTGAGGCGGCTGAAGTCTTGGGCGATGAAGCGATACTTAAGGACACCGAACGAATCGCGGTGCATTTAGCTGATATTCAATTGAAAGAAGGTGTTCACGAATCAGGTGCAATGATCACTGAAAAGTCAGGCGATCATTATAGCACTAATTTCTCGTGGTGGGAGCAAAATGAAGCAGTGGTCGGATTCCTGAATGCCTGGCATCTCAGTGGCGACAGGAGGTTTCTCGATGCCGCCGTGCGTACATGGGATTGGATCAAAACGTATATGATTGACCACGAATACGGCGAATGGTATGGAAGTGTAGGCCCCGACTTAAACCCGCGTAAAAACGGTGTGAAAGCTGACCAGTGGCGTTGCCCCTATCACATGAGCCGAATGGGATTTGAGGTGATGTCGAGATTCAATTAGGAATTAGGAATTAGGAATTAGGAATTAGCGATTAGGAATTAGGGATTATGTACAAAAAAAATTATATTATTCTATTCTTTACAGGAATTTTTGCTATCCTTGCTGCAGCATCTCATGCACAAACTGAAGTAATGGCATGGGGCAATATGACCGGTATCCGCATTGACGGTCAACTGATCGAATTTGAATCGTCCTTCAGGGTGGTGGAAAGCAACTGGACGGCAATGGATTTTACTGGCAGGGAACGGCAAACCACACGTTTTACACGAACAGGAAATGTCACCACAGTCAATAGTGCTGTGAAACGTGTGACCTTCGAACAAAAGGTTGAAGACCAATCCAAAGGTGTTGCAACCGTAAACCTGTCTTTTCAATCGGATACCACCCACAAAGTGGAAGGGGTGTACTATTGTTTTGCTTTGCCGGATAAACGCTATGGCACAGGTACGGTAAAAATCGGAAACACCTCTGTTTCTATTGCCGGTTTAAACAAAGATAATAAACAACTGCGTAAACTGTCAGGCAAACAAATTGTAGTTGTGACGGAAGAACGTGAGATAAAAATGAACTTTTCATCGGGCATAAGCGCTTTTGTTCGTAAAGAAACCGACCATGCCGTGTTGTATGTGCAACTGATGAACGGCAACCTGAAGAAAGGACAAAAAGGAAATCTCGCCGTCACACTCACTACTTCGGGAACGATTGATACACAACCGGTAGAAATAGCGATTAGCAAAAACGATCCGGGACGTTTATTTGTAGGTCTTGGCGGAAACTTCCGTCTGCAAAACCCCACTACCGACCCGCAGGTAATAGACTATTGCCTCAACAACCTGCGCGTAGCATGGGGAAGGGTAGAAATGCCATGGGGTACATGGGATCCTGCAGAGGATGGAACTGCTCTGGCCAATGCACGCAAAGGGGAGTTGAACCCACGCATCCATCAAGCCATGGAAATGGCGCAACGATTGGCCGCAAAAGGTATGCCGGTAATCGTAAGTGCATGGTTTCCGCCGCAATGGGCGTTGGCCGAAGGACAACGAAGAGGAATGGGAGGCGTTGCCGGACTGAAATTGAATCAGCACAAGATGCAACGGATATATCAATCAATAGCCGATTATTTGGTCTGTCTCAAAGAATTATATGGCGTTGAAGCATATTCGTTTTCCTTCAATGAGTCTGACATCGGCATTGATGTGTTGCACACAGCACAGGAGCACGCCGACTTTATCAAAGGTTTTGGCGCTTACATGGCTTCACGAGGGTTATCAACCAAGGTGTTATTAGGCGATAATTCCGACGCTACGACTTTCGATTTTATCGTTCCGGCCTTAAATGATCCGGCAGTACATAAATATATTTCTGCCATATCTTTTCACTCATGGCGGGGGTGCGACGATGCCACACTGAAAAAATGGGCAGAAGCGGCGCGTCAACTCAATGTACCTCTGATTATCGGCGAAGGTAGTACCGATGCAGCAGCATGGCGTTATCCTGAAATATTCCTCGAATCCACCTTTGCCTTGTACGAAATCAATCTGTACATTCGTATTTGTTCACTGAGCCAACCGCTTACAATCCTGCAATGGCAATATACGGCAGATTATTCACTGCTATGGGGCGGAGGTATTTTCAGGGTAGAAGGACCGCTTCGGCCTACACAACGTTTCTGGAATCTGCAACAACTGTCCGATACGCCTGAACAAGCCTTTGCATTGCCTTTTACCTGCAATAAGGAAGAGGTTAACTGCGCCGCTTTCGGCAACCTGACAAGAAATGAATATGCCGTTCATATCGTTAATAACGGAGCACAACGACAAGCCACTATCAAGGGGTTACCGGATAACTTATCCGATTTTAATGTGTATGCTACCAACAACGTATTGAGCAAACAGGCTCTCAAAGCAACAAAAGCAGCAGACGGAACCATTTCGATAGATTTGCCTCCGATAAGTTTTGTTACGCTTATTGCCCGGTTAAGAGATAATGATACTCCGGCGACCATAACCAAAGTCGGTTCAATCAATGCCAATATACAGATGAACAGATAACATAATACTGCCTCCCCTATGTTGCGTATTACTAATCGCAATTAAAATCTATAACTATAAACTTAATCAGTAATAATGAATATGAAAAAAAATGTGTTTATCAGCTCAGTTATACTATTCGTATTGACGAATGTATCCGCTTTCGGCGGCAATTACAATGGCTTCAAAGTGTCGGTCTATACCCGTGCGCAAGAAGTACTAAAGATGAGCGACCTGCACTGGTTAGACTCTACGTGGACAATTATCTCAAGTCAGATAAAAGTGGATAAGATTTATCTGGAAACCCACCGGGACATGCAGGTTGTACCTGACGCAACGCTCGATCAGGCTAAAAAATTCTTTCGCGACAAAGGAATCGAAGTAGGAGGAGGGATAACCTATACCGTCAACGAATCCAATAGCTTTGAGACGTTCTGTTATTCTAATCCCGAACACCGGAAGTTTGTACAGGAAGTAGCCGAGCATACAGCTAAGCACTTTGACGATTTTATCCTCGATGATTTTTTCTTTACCAGTTGTAAATCGGATATTGAAATCAAAGCCAAAGGAAATAAGAGTTGGACCCAATACCGTATGGATTTGCTGACCGAAGCAGGTAAAAATTTAGTAATCGGCCCGGCCAAAAAAGTGAATCCCAACGTAAAGATTATCATTAAATACCCGAATTGGTACGACCATTTCTCCGGTCTTGGTTTTGACTTATCACAGGGCCCTTTTATCTTTGACGGTGTTTGGACAGGCACTGAAACACGCGATCCGTCATCTGCCCAGCACCTGCAACACTATTTGGGCTACAATATTGTACGCTACTTTGACAACCTGCGTCCCGGACATAATATGGGGGGATGGGTAGATAGCGGAGGTTCCAATATGGGAATGGACCGGTATGCCGAACAAATATGGCTTACTTTCTTTGCCAAAGCGCCCGAAATAGCGCTTTTCGCCTACAATCAGTTGATTGGCGTAGCCCTTCGTCCCGAAGTGCATCGTACCGCGTGGCAGGGTCAGGGAACGAGCTTCGATTACGACGAAATGATGAAGCCGGTTAATTACAACGGACAGATAACTACACCGACCACTTTGGCCCGTGTCGCAGGCTACGCTGTTGAGCAGATAAACAGTTTTATCCATCAATTAGGACATCCAATCGGTATTAAATGCTATAAACCGTACAACTCGTTAGGCGAAGATTTTTTACAGAATTACTTAGGTATGATAGGTCTTCCGATAGATATGTATTCGGAGTTTCCTACCGACCAGAAAGTGGTATTACTTACAGAACAGGCAAAAAGCGACCCAACCATCATCACAAAAATAAAGGGTCAACTGACCAAAGGCAATGACATTGTCATAACAAGCGGACTGCTGAAGGCTATCCCTGAAAAGATTGCCGATATTGCAGAACTGCGTGCATCTGACCTGAAGGCTCTCGTGAACGATTTCGGAATGTACGGAAAAACAGATAAGGACATTCTGATACCGCAGGTTTTGTATCATACCAATGATGCCTGGGACATCCTTAGCGCCGGACGTCCTTTGACCGGTGGCGTCAGCGGATACCCATTGTTACTCAGGGCACCCTATTCCAAAGGCAATCTCTATGTGATGACAATACCCGATGATTTTGGCAATCTGTACGATCTGCCCACCGGCGTGCTCAATATGTTACGTCAGACATTGAGTAAAGATTTGAATTTGCGGATAGATGCTCCTGCAAAAGTAAGTCTCTTTATGTACGATAACGGTACGTTTATTGTAGAGTCATTCCTCGATGAACCGGTTACTATCAGAATCAATGCCACTGAAGGCATCGAAAAGATTACTGATCTCGTAAGCGGAGCAGTAGTGGAAAAAATGCTGCCGCCAACTACTCCGGCAAACCAATTTTCCCGTAGAGGAGGCGATGGTAAGACAAATATATTCAGAGTCACGCTCCCGCCTCACTCATATAAGGTATTTGGTAAATAATTGCTTTGTAAAGAGGTGTGGGCATGTCCACACCTCTTTACAAAGCTCCGATACACCAGAGGTGGTTTGCTGAGCGGATGATCAACTGTTTTCCGGCGACTGCAATAGAAGCGCGACATAGTTCTCCCAGTTCATTTTTGGCAATGATTTCCGGTTCTTTTTTCCGATCGGTCGAAAGTTTTAATATGGCTGTTGTACCTTGTTCTGATAGCGTATAGATTTTGCCGTCGGCATAAATTGGCGATGGATTCAATGCACCGATCCTTAACATGATCCGCCAATTCACTTCGCCGGTGGATGCGTCTAAACAGGATATATAACCGCCATCAGGGCATGTATATAAGCATGGCTTCACGTATAAAAACGAGGCCATCATCGGGGAATTGCCTCTTTGTTCCCAAACCACATGAGTGACTGTACATTCACCCTGCCCATCAGCGCGAACCGCTTTAATGGGTGTATTGTTGGCCGGTGAAGCAAAGACAAGGCCGTCTCCAATAGCTGGAGAGGGGACACACGGTTCGCCATTATTGGCAACTGTCCAAATCAATTTGCCATCCGCCGGATCGAATCCCTGAATCACATCGCCTGCCACACTGATAATCTGATCCTTTCCGTTCACCTGCATAACGACTGGCGTAGAGTGCCCGATGCGCGACAATCCCCTTGAACCACGCCAGCATTCCTTACCCGTATTCTTGTCAAGTGCGAGTAAATACGACTTATCCCATGGCGTTTGCCATCCAAGAAGTTTCGGCTCTTCCCTGTTACTCGGATTGACAGCAAACAGCAACAGATCACCGTACAAGATAGGAGAACCACCTAATCCATGTTCAGAATAATAATCTAAGTCGGAATTGATCCAGCGAATATTGCCCTCGAAATCCAACGCCACAAAACTGCCACCACTGAATACGGAAAAAACTAATGTCCCGTCCGTAACAGGGGTGGGCGTAGCATAAGAGTTTAAAGAATGTCTTTGCTGTTGTGGCTTTTGCGTAAAGACAAGTTTGTTCCAAAGAATTTTGCCTGTCTTTCGATTTACAGCGATGACATGGCAATTCCTGCCGTCTTCCGTTGCTGTGGTCAGAAAGATATGGTCGTTCCAAACAACCGGTGAAGACCATCCTTCACCCGGAATTTCCGTTTTCCACGCAATGTTTTCATCAGCACTCCAGCGCTCCGGCAAACCGGTCGCTTTAGAAATACCCTGCCCATTCGGCCCGCGAAACCTCGTCCAGTTTTCCGTCTCCTGAGCTGTTAGTGTTATAAAAGTAAGTATGTAATATATAGAAAAACAGATCATTTTTTTCATAATGGAAACGTATTTTTCAATTCTCAATTCTCAATTCCCTCATGCCATTTTCCATTTCTTCAATTGTAATGTGGACAGTATCGTCAGGAAGTAACGGCAGTATCTTTTCGGGCCATTCGATAAAACACAACGCACCGCTGTAAAAATAATCTTCGACGCTGATATCCTGTGCTTCACTGTGTTTGTTGATGCGGTAAAAATCAAAATGGTAGATTAGTTCGCCTGATTCGATACTTCGGTATTCGTTAATAAGGGCAAAGGTGGGGCTGTTGATTACGTCTTCCACGCCCAGTTCTTCACAAATGGCCTTTATAAATGTAGTTTTACCGGCACCCATTATCCCATGGAAAGCAAATACGGTGCGATGGTCCATCTGCCTGATAAATTCCTTGGCAGTCAGGCGAATATTTGCTAAATTTTTGATTGTAATTGTATTCATTTTTTTATTTACAACTCCCTCTATCTCCCCCAAAGGAGGAGGATTGTTCCCCTCCTTTGGAGGGGGGTAGGGGGAGGCTTCTTTCATTTCGACTGCATCGTGATAAAAGGAATCAACATTTCCTCCATCGAAATACCTCCGTGCTGAAATGTATTCCGATAGTATGATACGTAATAATTATAATCATTCGGATAGGCAAAGAATGATTCGTTAGTGGCAAAAATATATTTTGTACTTAGATTGGGTGAAGGAAGTCCGGCTTTCGCAGGTTCTTTTATTTCATAAATATATTTCGAATCGTAGCTCATGTTTTTTCCTACTTTATAGCGCAGGTTGGTGTTGGTATTTTTGTCGCCGACCATTTTAACCGGCGTATCAACACGAATAGTTCCGTGATCTGTCGTAACAATGATTTTATATCCTTTTCGTGCCAGGTTTTTGAATAAATCGTAGGTCGTGGAATGTTGAAACCAGGAACGAGTGAGGCTTCGGTAAGCTGCTTCGCTTTGCGCCAGTTCACGAATCATCTTGCTTTCGGTACGGGCATGTGAAAGCATGTCGACAAAATTTAATACGATGATATTTAGCTGATTATGCATCATATTATGAAGAGAGTTCAATAACTTCTCTCCATATTGCGAATCATAAACCTTGTGATAGGAGAAGGTGTATTTTTTTCGGAACCGTTCGATATGAGTACGGATTAGAGGTTCTTCATTGATATTTTTCCCTTCTTCGCTTTCTTCATCAATCCATAGTTCCGGAAACATTTGTTCGATCTGAACAGGCATCAATCCAGAAAAAATCGCATTGCGTGCATATTGAGTGGCAGTAGGTAAAATACTGTAATACAGACCTTCGTCGAATACAAAAAAATCTGATAACAGATTCTTTACCACCCGCCATTGATCAAGCCGGAAATTATCAATTAAGATAAAAAAAACTTTTTCATCGTTATCAAGCAAAGGGAAAACACGTTTTTTGAATAGGTCGGGACTCATCAACGGACGATTGTCAGGCTGTTGTATCCATCGAAGGTAATTATTTTTAACAAATTTGCCGAACACATTATTGGCGTCGTGTTTTTGCATTTGGAGTAAATCTTTCATTTTAACCTGGCTTTCTTCCAATTCCAACTCCCAGTAAACGAGTTTTTTGTACACCTCGATCCAGTCGTCGGTAGTCAGGGAATCATTGATTTGCATGCCAATCCGTCCAAACTCCTGCTGATACCCCACGGTGGTTGCACTGGAGATAATATCGGTTTTATGCAGATTTTTTTTGATGGACAAATATAGCTGATTTGGATTGACCGGTTTGATCAGATAGTCGGCGATTTTATTTCCTATTGCCTGATTCATAATACTTTCTTCTTCACTTTTCGTAACCATTACCACAGGTACACTCGGATCTGTTTCTTTGATCGTCGAAAGTGTTTCAAGTCCGGACAGACCCGGCATGTTTTCGTCTAAGAAAATGATATCAAAATGCTGTTCTTTGCAACTCTCTATGGCATCCTGGCCACTGATTACCGGTATTACATCGTATCCTTTTTCTTGAAGAAAGAGGATATGAGGCTTTAGCAAGTCAATTTCGTCGTCTGCCCATAGAATACGGTCTTTTTTTGCTGGCATAGTAAATAGTCAATTACGAATTGCGAATTACGAATTACGAGTTACTGGTTACGAATATTTTAAATGTTTGTAGATTTTTCTTCACATAAGAACGTTCAAAAGTATGAAAAATATATCTAAGCAGAAAATTATTTTAAGATTTAGCTAAACTTTAAACTCTATTAACTAATATAAGTGCTCAACTAATATATATGCCAGGTATTGAGTGTCGGGCAAAACAGGACACAAAGAAAGATAGCCGGATTGGATTTTCGAGCCGGATAGTATGAGAGGATAGTTTTCTTTTAATTGATGATGAAAGTTGCAGATTTTGTTTTTATCTTTATTATAAGTGACAACCAACTGACCTCTTGAATATTTGTAAATCAGGCGATTACTTAATTGCAAAGCAACCAGCCCCATTGTATAACGCAGATTAATTTCGACAAGAGGGTGTATGGTAATCATATTGTCTTTCCGATAGACCATCATATCCACTCCAAAATAACCTGAATAATCGTAACCTAATGTTTCGGAGAGAATAGGCGAAATCGTTTTTTGTATCATATGAAGATGGTCAATTTGAATGAATGCGGCAAGATGTTTTTCTATCACGCGCTGACTTCCCAACAAATTGCCATAGTATATGCCTTTTGTGAGCGTGTTGAATACCGCCAGACCTTTAAAACCGATGTTTCCTTTTCCGTCGGATTCAAATTCCATGGCGAAGTCGCACACTTTATCCAAAAAACATTCGATGCTTACGGCCCCTTGCTTTTTCAGTGCTCCGGCAATCCATCGGGAGGCCGGTGTGTCCAAGTCACGTGTCAACAAATGGTATAGACCTCTTCCGGCACATGAATAAGGCGTTTTAAGTATGTATGGTGGAGGGTATTCTGAAATGAATTGATGTATTTTTTCGACTGATGTACAAACATGGGGGATTGGATGAACATTGAAATTGTCCGGCAGAAGTGACTGAATTTTCGACAAACACATGAGCGCCGTTTGCCTGCCTGTCAGTTCTTTGTATTTTTCATGCCATAGAGGAACAGTTATATTTTCGCTTAACTCTGGGAGTGTTTCGTAAAAACGGATGCTTTGGGGAGAAAGTCCCCATGGTGCAGCTTCGGCAGGATCAGAAATGTGGAATCCGGGAGGCATGATGGGCACCACTTCCGGACGAATTGTTTCAGGCAAAGATAATAGAAAACGCGATGCTTCATTTGCATTGCTTACGATCACATAATCATTTTCATTGCCATACCAAAGAGGAAGCATTGCAAGGTCATTCATCATTCGGCAAACAGAAGCCGGAGGTGTATAATAAGGACTTCCGGTACGGATGGCGTCTTCGTGTCCGGGATTAAACCAATGAATTTTGCTATTCGAGATTTTCATCGATCGTATCTATTTTCTTAACGATCAATTCCATTTCACTTTTTAGTCGTTCGATTTTATTTTCCATCTCTTTCAGCAAAGTGCCACCACCTTTTGAGGAAACATTGAAGAATCCGACATTATTTTCGTATGTCTGTAATTCCTGTTTCAATTTTTCAAACATTCGCATCAGTTTCTCACGTTCGTTATGGAGTTTACCTCTGTTTTGTCCGCCACCTGACATTTCAGTCAGCGTTGTACGGTATTGTTGTATCCTGCGATCAACCTGGGCTACATTAAAATGTTCATATTGTTTGTCAACCGCGTCGCGGAAATTCTTGTACAACTTGTCTTTTTCTTTGAAAGGTACATGTCCGATCGTATTCCATTCAGCAATCAGCAATTTTAATGACGTAAGCGCTTCTGTTTCAGATGATTTTTTATCTATATTCCGGATTTTTTCTATCAATAACTGTTTTGTGGCCAAATTGGATTGTTCGATAGTTTTTTGTGAACCTGAGAGCACTTCTTTCTGCTTAAAGAAATAATCGCATCCTGAAATAAATTCTTTCCACAATGAATCGGTATATTTGCGGGAAACAGGTCCGATTCTTTTCCATTCATTCTGAATTTCAATCACTTCTTTGGTGGCATCTTTCCAATCCGCACGTTGTTTTAAAGTTTCAACTTTTTCAATCAGCGCTTTTTTCAATTGAAAATTATTATCCAATTCTTTTTTCAGGGATTTATAAAAAACGCTTTTTTTCTTAAAATAATTGTCGCAAGCATGGCGGAAACGATCAAATATTTTATTGCTGTGTTTCTTGGTAGCATAGCCGATTGTACGCCATTTGTTTTGTATTGCAACCACTTCACGTGTTTTCTTTTCCCAGTCGTTTAGTGATTTTAATGATTCAAAATTTATTGTTTCAACAATTTCACACAATTTTGTTTTTTCTTTCAGGTTTTCTTCTTCTTTTTCTTTCAGGTTTTCGAAATGTGCCTGGTGTTTTTTATTCACAACTGCAGATGCAGCTTTGAAACGTGCCCAAACATCTTCGCGGTGTTCACGGGACACTGGACCGATTTCGCGCCATTGCAAGTAGAGTTTTTGCGACTGATGATAGGCTGAAATTGCATCGGATTCATCAGCTAATTTTTCGACGGTTTCGCAAAGTGCGGTTTTCAATTCCAGGTTTTTTTTGAAGTCATACTCACGGAATTGATTATTTATTTTAATTATTTCATAAAAACGTTCATTTTGAATCTGGTAATTCCTCCAAAGATCTCTTGCATGATCTCGGGGAACCGGATTGTATGTTTTCCATTTTTGTTGGATATCTTTAAATTCGTTGTATCGTTTGTTGAAATCTTGTTGACTTTCAACCAATGCTTGTAACCGGTCAATCAATTGCAACTTTTTGGTGTAGTTTTCCTCTTTCTTTGATTCTTCTTTTACAACATGAAAAGCTTTTTGTTGTTTATATTGCGTTAATAATTCCCTGAACTGGGGAGCTAATTCATCATCTGGCACGCGAAATTCAGCTTCATTACCTCCTTTTTCAATAAAGATTTTCCTCAATTCATCGTTTTCGGTTTTAATAATCTGATAGTATGATTGTTTTAATTTTTCTATCTGATGGTGATTTGAAAGATCCAAATGTTCAATAAGTTGTTTCATCTCATCTAAGATTTCCTGCTTGTTGATCAAATTTATAGCGCCCACTTCGATAGCTTCCTGTAAGTCACCGCAGAAGTTATCAGGAGTGGTTGGAAGTTCTTTTAATTCCGACTCTTCGACATCTTCTGTTTCCTCAGTTTCTCCAGTTTCGTTGGTTTTTTCAAGGTTGTTAAGGACGGAATGGTCAATAAGGTCTTCGGTTTCCTCGCTAAGGACGGTATGGTCAATAAGGTCGTCAGTTTCCTCTGATAATGGGATTAATCCCTCTGTTTCTTCCCCGATTGCACCGATTTCCTCATCCGTAATTCGTAATTCATCATTCGTAATTATTCCTTCGGTTTCCCCGATTTCTCCAGGCTGATTAATAACTATTTGTTGAGCAATGATTTCTTCAACAATTTGATCCATCTTTTCTTCCGGTGTTAACCCGGTGGACTGCGTGTCTTCTGAATTAGCCTGTTCCATTATTTCATCGGCTTCATTCATCTGCAGGTTTGCTACGTTCTCTTTCATAATTCAATGACATTTGTAGAGGCATTTTCCCTCCGAACCGGCAAAGAAAGTGATTATTTTTGGATTTTAATACTTTTTTGACAGAAAAATATCAAGCCGGTAAATTTGAACAGATTTATTGCACCTTAGAATCGGAGAAATAGAGGAATTCGCAATTCGTAATTCGCAATTCGTAATTCGTAATTCGTAATTGATTTACTTATTGAACTAATGACAATCGAATGCTAAGTCCGTAATTAGAATTAGAAGTTGGAAACGCATTGCTCGAGACCAACGGTTGATTTACTTGTAAATCGTAAAAAGCTCTCAATGTAACTGCTTTGCTAAAGGCATAATCGGCCGAAAACTGTAGATTGCGAGTCTTAGCTCCCTGTGTCATTTGGGCATATCCGTTTTCGATCTTACGGATCAGGGATTGATTACTGCCGTTGACATAGTCAAAACGAACAGTCAGGTCGTTGCTGAAATTCTCTTTTTTCTTTAATTTCAACACTTTGTTAAAGTCGGCATATTTATATCCCAACGACAAAGTAAATTCATCCCGAAATGATTCAATGATTTGATAGGAGGCCATATTCAGATTCAATGATCTTGTTTTTGTCAGCTTGGCTCCTAAGGTCACATTGTTAAGTAAAGTGGCATCCATCCCTATTAGCGGACTAAATGATTCGACAATGCTTACGGATGGGATATCAAAAGCAGCTCCAGGTATTGGATTTCCGGTTTCCACATCCCGTATAAACCCGAGATTATCGCCTGCATCTACCCAGTTGAGGTATGAATTATAGCCTCCCACGTTATATATACATGTATATACATGGTTTATTATCATGGAACGGAAATGTTTTTTGACCAAAGGTAGTTGAATAAGGCCATCGTATGAAATCTTCCAGTTTGGTAAAATGCTTGTGATTGCCGGAAAGGAGGTAAGGCCGATTTTTTGTGCATTTTTTCCTGTATAGGCAGCCAAAAATGCAGGGATCAGCACATCCGCTGAATTTTCTCTGATGCCACCAAACCTTGCCGGGTTGTAGGTACCAAGGTTTGTGCCTTCCAAAAAACCGTGATTTGGATAACTTATGCGGGCATATCCGTTTTCCAAACGTGCTGCTATAATCGCCCTGTTTGCCAAAAACTGCTGAAAAGGTTTGGAAGAAAAACCGTTTCGTGAATTTCCGGAGCTTGCAAAAAGGCTGCCAAGAGCGACTGTGGTCATTCTGAAATTTCCTCCATAAGTGGTAGGCATTCCATTGTACATAAACCGTATTTCGGTATCCCTGATATCACTACGTGTTGCCGATAAGTCAATTTTCAATCCGACAATCGGTTCCAAACCGGACGAAACAGTGAGAGTTTTCGAATTGTTAATCATGGCCGGTAACAGGTTTCCGAAAAATTCCTCGTCACTATTATTCTGTTGGACAAGCATCCATTGCTTATTCACTGCTTCTCTTACAAAATTTTCGCGTACATCGCCAAAAGCGAAGCCCCATCCGGGTGCATGTCCGAACGGCGTACTTGCCTGTCCCATCCAATTTCCGATGGTGGGCAGAAAACCGGGAAGCATCGTCTGATCCTGTATGTTATATTGAACTCTGACGGTACGAAGCATCATCAGAAAACGACTGCCATATTCGGCACCTTTTACCAAAAAGTTTTCGGAGGTTTGCGGACCCGGAATGATGGTTACTTTTATTTTGAGTGAATCGGCATCCTGATTCAGAATACGGATATGGGCAAGATCGAGTACCTTAAACCGGACGCGATAGACTGCGTTGCTTGAATCCACACGGGCTGTCACACGTACTTTCTGTGTTGACATCTTGTGTGTAATAATGACGCCGCTATCGGGGTTGAGCGTTATCGTTTCTTCGTATCTGACATTTTGACGTGGCGCTGTTTGCTGTCGTCTGTTGGCCATACCCGATGAAGTATTGTATTTTTGATTGATAGATTTCAGATAAGCATTTTTACTGTATAATGAAAGCATTGTCAAGGCGCCTGTAATACCTATTTGCCGACTGTTCTTAATTGTATTTCCGATCTTAACATCCGGATCAATGTAAGCACCACGTTCCCAATTGTATGTTGTGGTATAGGTGAAACTTGCTGATGTCCAGTTTAACACAGGGATATATTGAAACGGGGCCGTATAGTTCACACTAAAACTCTGATCGTAGAGTAGTGGAGTTCCCATTTCCGATATGCTTTTCAAAACTTCACTTTTCCAAACCTGGTATGCATCGGGATTCAGTTGTTTATTGACTTGCACGTATGGTTCTTCAATGCGCGATTGTGTATTGGATGAAAAATCCATTGTCAAGGTAGTCATTAGATTCCACCGCATCATAAAATTGCGATCCCAATAGAATTGTTGGCTGAAAGTGGGGTCTATCTTTGCACCCGAACTCATGCCCATACTTTCCAGATTGCGCAGTTGCAGTTCGTAGTAATTACGCATCATGGATGTATTGAAACTGATATTTGTGGGCAAATAGTTAATTGACAACTGCTTGATATAACGAGTGTATCCGTTTTCCTGTTTTATTTTGGCAAATGGTGAAAACGGTTTAACATAAGGGGTATACGAATAGACAAAATTTCCCTGGTAGCGTTTTGTTGTTTCATATTCTGTTTCAGGATTGGTGTGTTTGGTTTCGCTAAAAGCATACGACATAGTAAAATTGGCCGGATCGTAGGGCATCGGATTTTTGCTTCTGATATTGACTATCACATTATTGACTGCCAAACTTTTAATTATCGTTTGATCTTGCGAAAAGCTTTTGATAGAGTCTTTTTGAGCTTTGGTACCTGCCATACCGAAGGCATCTTTCAGTATAATGTCCTGATCGAGCGGATTATATTGAGGTGACGTGGTCTCTTTCGAATAGGCATAATATAGCGGGAGGCTGACATTCGCTTTATCCGGAAAAAATTTACCGAGTTGAATATTTGCCGAAACGGCATATTGTGCATGATCGTTCAAATTGCGTTCGTTGACAGACTGATCCAGCCCGCCAAAACCGACTGTTTCGATCCGTCCGCTTGCATTGATGGTGCCTAAATCGGCTAAAGAGATATTCAGGTTGCCATTAGCAGCCCATCCGCCCTGCTCATCAAAATCGGAGAGCCGAAGTTCGTTGATCCATACTTCACCGCTCTGTATGTCTTTCGAATTGTTGCGCACACCGATCATGATTGTTTTCACTTCGGCTATACTGGGATTACCAATCACACTTATACGGTTTTGTTTATTATCAGGATCGTAATCTGTGAAAACGGTGTTGTAGTTTATTCCCGATTGTCCGTCATTTCGAGAGCGATTTCTTTTCAGCTTTAAATCAGTGAGCACTTCAAACCTGAAATCAAGCATATTACTTACCGGCCAAACTGCTTCCCTGCCTTGTTGATCGTCTTTATAGACGCCGGGCGGCGTTAAAACCAACGGTACTTCATATTCGTAATAATTGTTTTTATAGTCGGTTCCCAATCGAAGAAACACCGAAAAATCACCATTTCTCAAATCTGTTTCTGTTTCTGAGATAGACCGTTCGGCATGAACAAACAGTTGTAAACGTTTGTAGCGGCGAAAATCATAAAACGTCGTTTTATAGATGGCCCGTGCATCCTGCGAACCCAGATAGGATAACTTGAGTGATAGCGCCTGTTCGTTTTGCTGTACTATTTGCGTCTGTTGAGGATCTATCATACGGGTAACACCCGGAGGAAGTACATAGTTGACCGGTTTGCGGTCTCCGTTTTCTTCAATATTGACGGATGTGACGTCCAGCCGACCCGGCGAAATGACAGTATTCGGAGCAGCTAACGATTGTGTATAAATACGCCAGTCGCCGCGTACAAGCGAAAAAGTGCCGAGACGAAGAATCGTCGTCTCCTTAAAACCTGTCATATATACCCGCATAAAACGGATGGTTTTGAAATCCTGTATGTTACCGATTTTACGGTCGTATTCTTTGACAGGTATTTTGAAAAGATACCAGTTAACGTCGCTTTCCGTTCCGTTCATCAGTTTTACCTTTACGGTACGTTTATTCACAATGTAATTCTGTCCCTCTTCCATATCATCCGGACGGACGGAAACCTTGTATTCGTAGTATTTTTCATTCTCATTCAGTGTGTTATCCTGATTGATGTCTTCTACATCGGGCACCATTTTGGCAGAAACATCATACCTTTCAGGCGAATCGTCCGAAGCTGTCGAATTTCCATTCGTTCCATTGTAGTATTTGTAACGTTCAAGAATATTCAGTTGTTCTCTGTCATAGTCAGAACCTCTGAAATAATGATATTTATCACCCGATGGGGTGAAGAATGGCGATAATTGTAACGGGTCGTTTTTCATCCGGTTCAACGTTTCAGGCGACAGTCGTTGTTCCAGTTCGGCTAAATAATTTGCATAAGCAGGAAAGGTTATTTCATCTTTTGACGAAAGACCGTTAAGCCCTACATCCTGAAACTTTCGCGCATTGGCTGTGTTATCGAACGCATAGACAGTACTTTGCTGGCGTGGTACGCGTCCCCAAACGGTTGTCTCAACCAGTTCGTCCAAATTCGGCGGATTCTCTTCAGGCGGAAGCCCGTTCTCAAAAAATTTCTTTTCATCTTTAAGGATATCTTCCGAGATATCACCCAAGTTAAAATACAAATCACCTCCCTCAGTGGTTCCATGGTTATCAATAAAAGGATCCATCATCCAAAACTCAATATATTCGAAATTGGCCAATTCGAAATCGCTCTGGTCTATTTTCCGCATCATCCCTCCCCAACGCTTTTCGGGATTCGTCAGCGACCCATCAGGATTAATATTGGTTGCGTCTAAGTTATAGGGGCCTCTCTCGTTTGGATAGTATGCCAGATTAAGCACATAGAGCGAAGAGTTCTCATTGTATGTCAAATCTTTTTTGGGAAAGAGTTCGGTATAATCAACGGCACGCACATAGTGGTTGGATAAATCGTCATCCGTCATATACGTAGGCCGCATTGAAGAATTTTTGCGGGTAAATAGCCCGTCAATATAGTACCAGGCAAACAGGGCGCGGTTCTTTCCGTAATCAATATTATTGACCAACGAAGATTCCGGGAAGCGGGGAAATTCGTTTTTGTCGTTATCCTTGTCGTTCGGCACACTGGCAAGCGCCCACGGGTATGGATTCAGAAGGTCTGAATTGTTTTGTGTAAACTCAAAATCATCAATATAAGAATATTTTCCCGTGTATTTGCTCTCATAATGTCCTGCAATCAGATGGGCAAATTCGGCATTGAAATTTATCCTGCTGGGTTGTGTCAGATTAAGTAGCGGAATCTTGTCCAATAAATTTGTAAGAAACTGACTTTCAGTTTTATAACTCATATTTGCGCCCCATAAAGTGTTTTTGATAGATTCATTGCCGAAAGATGTTTTTGTGGTAAGCGGCATTTCTGAGAGATGCATGATGGTGGCGCCCATAATGAAATCTTTTGAAAACTCATAATTAAGGTCAAGCCCCATCATCGTTTTCCGCTGCATGTTGTATGTAGAGCGATTTTCGAGCGAGACCGACACAGGGGTATTGCTTGCAATGATACTTGAGTTCAGAATCGTCACATAACCGGAGATATAATCAACAGAATAATCCACATTCTCCTGTAAGATAGCGCCTCCTGCTCTTACAACGACCGATCCGCGCGCTACGTTCGTAGC
>JGI24705J35276_12238695_pt1 | contig 38475 bp, 24 predicted proteins | sample TergutNt197P4_FD_35276 | JGI IMG/M metagenome (IMG submission 35276) | reverse complement strand
CGAAAACCTATTAATAGATTTCGGCTTCGCCGAAATTCAATAACTATTAGTTATTATCTATTAACTATTAACTGCCGTTAAAAGGGGTTGACATGGAAAATAACGAAATAAAACAGGCTGTTATAATGAAAGCTTCAGCGGCTAAAGAAGCTTCACGCGCGCTTGCGATAATGACGGCTCAACAGAAAAATAATATGCTTGCGGCCATGGCTGACGCTTTGGCGCAGAACGTAAAAGAAATTATTTTTCATAACGAAATAGACGTTGAAGCAGCCAAAGAATCAGGGCTGTCTTCGGCTTTGATTGACAGGCTCACTTTAAATGAAAAAAGAATTGACGATATGATAAAAGGCGTAAAAGACGTTATTCTTTTGGAAGACCCTGTCGGGACGGCAGTTGAAGACTGCAAAACTTCAATAGAAATTGAAGTTAAAAAAATAAGAGTGCCTTTGGGAGTGATATCGATGATTTACGAATCGCGCCCTAATGTTACCGTTGACGCCGCGACTCTATGCCTTAAAGCCGGAAACGCGATTATTTTAAAAGGCGGTTCGGAAGCGATAAACTCAAATAAAATACTTGTAAAGATTATAAGCGAAGCCGGGGTAAAAGCCGGAATGCCCGCCGGAACCATACAGTTTATTGACACAACGGACAGATCCGCCGTTCTTGAAATGATAAAGCTTAATAATTTTATAGATCTTATCATACCCAGAGGAAGTGAAGAGCTTGTAAATTTTGTAAATCATCACTCGTCTATTCCGGTTTTATCGCACGGCAAGGGATTATGCCACACTTATATAGATAAAGACGCGGATTTGGAAATGGCCTATAAAATAGCTTTTAACGCGAAATGCCAAAGACCCGGAGTATGCAACGCAATGGAAACGCTTCTTGTGCATAAAGACGTGGCGCAGCAGTTTTTACCTAAAATGTGTAAAGGTTATTTTGAAGCCGGCGTAAAAATTAACGGCTGCCATATATCGAAATCCATAGTGTCCGACATAAATGCCGCTACCGATGAAAACTGGAATAAAGAGTATCATGACCTTGAACTTTCAATGAAAGTGGTTAATTCTCTTGAAGAAGCGATAGCGCATATTAACAAATACGGCTCCATGCATTCCGAAGCAATAGTTACCGAAAATAAAGAAGCTGCAAAGAAATTCCTTATGGAGGTTGACGCAGCTGCTGTTTTTCATAATGCTTCCACAAGGCTGCATGACGGAAGCGTTTTCGGGCTTGGATGCGAGATAGGCACTTCAACACAAAAACTTCATGCGCGCGGGTCAATGGGTATAAAAGAACTTACAACTACGAAATATATTGTTGAAGGCAATGGAAACATAAGAAAATAAACAGAAGCTGAGAGGCTGGGAAGTTGAGAAGCTGAGTAACGACAACAAAACATAGTCTTTGCCTTTGCTCAGCTTCGCAACTGCCCAACTTCTCAACTTCTATTTGGGGGATATAATGTCAGAATTGGCGGATATAAACGCTTTGAACGATAAAGTTCGTTCTAAAAGTATTTTTGCTTCAAAACTGCTGGAAGAAATTTCCAAAACAGTCGTAGGCCAAAAATATGTTTTGGAAAGAATGCTGATAGGGCTTCTTTCAGACGGACATATACTTCTTGAAGGTTTGCCGGGTCTTGCGAAAACTCTTGCCGTAAAAAGTATGGCCGCGTCAATACAGGCTTCTTATAAAAGAATACAGTTTACTCCGGATTTGCTTCCCGCCGATATAACGGGAACGCTTATTTATAATCCGCAAAGCGGAGATTTCAATGTTAAAAAAGGTCCGATTTTTGCCAATATGATACTTGCCGACGAAATTAACCGCGCGCCCGCGAAAGTTCAAAGCGCTTTGCTTGAAGCCATGCAGGAAAAACAGGTAACTATCGGCGATAATACTTTTCTCCTTCCAAAGCCTTTTTTGGTAATGGCAACGCAAAACCCGATTGAACAGGAAGGAACGTATCCTTTGCCGGAAGCGCAGGTCGACAGATTTATGCTGAAGCTGAAAGTCGATTATCCCGATAAAAGCGATGAAAAAATAATTCTCGAAAAAATGACGCATACGATAGAAGATATTAAACAGGTTGTATCTTTAGACGACATCGAAGACGCAAAAGAGCTTATAGAGCAGATTTATGTTGACGACAAAGTTAAAAACTATATAGTGGACATCGTTTTTGCGTCAAGAAAACCCGAAGAATATAATCTCAAAGATTTGAAAAACCTGATTGCTTACGGCGGATCGCCGAGAGCTACCATAAATCTTACTCTCGCCGCAAAAGCATACGCGTTTTTGCAGGGAAGAGCGTACGTTATGCCCGAAGACGTTAAAATTATCGGACCTGACGTTTTAAGGCACAGAATACTTATAACATACGAAGCAGAAGCGGATTCAATAAATTCCGATGATATAATTGAAAAGATTTTTGGCGGGGTTGAAGTGCCGTAACGGCAGAGAAAATATGAAAATAAAATTTTTTGCGGCAATTATTGCAGGGTTGCTTTTATTTCCGAATTTAGCATGGGCTCAAAAGAAGGCCGTAAACCCTGACTCTGCCGAAGATGTCGCGGAATTAAAGGCTGACGCTGAAAAAGGCGACAGAGGCGCGCAATATGAGCTCAGCATGGTTTATACTTATAAACAGGACGCGGAAAATGCTTTGAAATGGCTTACGAAATCAGCCGAAAGCGGTTATGGCAGAGCGCAATATACTTTGGGAAATTTGTATTATACCGGCAGCGGTAAAGTTAAACGCGATTACGAGAAAGCAATACAGTGGTTTGAAGCGTCAAAAGAAACAAAGTATAAAGGTGCAAAAGTTGATGAGCTTATTGCCTCTGCAAAACAAAAAATAAAAGACGAGAAAAAATCTTTAGAGGCAAAAAAGAAGTCTGCCGCGGATGCGACTAAAGAAGCCGCGCAAAAAGCAGCGGCCGAAGCGGTAAAAAAAGCTAAGGAAACGGAAGAAGCTGCCCAAAGAGCGGCGGCTGAAGCGGCTGCAAAAGCCAAAGCGGCAACGGAAAAAGCGATTGAAGCATCCTTAAAAGCCGTCGATAAGTCGGCAGAAAAACTTGTGCAAGCTTCTGAAATCGTTGCCAAAAAATCAAAAAACATATTCCATAAAATTAAATGACCAATAAAAAGTCTGTAAAAAACAGTTGTGTCACCCTAACAAGCTTAGCTTGGAACTTGTTTCAGGGTCTAGTCTTTTTAACGACAAGATGCTGAAACGAGTTTAGGACAAATTTTTATACTATAAATTTTTTAGGAGAAAATGTCATGCCGGTAAAAAGTATTTCCATTCCCAATGGTTTTAAAGTCGGCGGAGTGCGCAGCGGAATACATAAAAAAGAGGGAAAAAAAGATCTAGCATTATTTATTTCGGAAACGCCGGCCGATACGGCCGCTATGTTTACGCAAAGCGCAACAAAAGCAGCTCCCGTGATTTTGGATATAGAAATTTTAAAGAAAAACAAAAAAATTTCAGCTGTTATAGCCAACTCCGGCTGCGCAAACGCGTGTACAGGCAAAAAAGGGCTGCAGGACGCGAAGGCAATGTGTGAAATAACGGAAAAATATTTTAATCTTCCAAAAAAATCTGTCTTGTGCGCGTCAACAGGCGTGATAGGGCAGTACATAAAAATGCCGAAGCTGAAAACCGGCATGGAACTTTTAAAAAATGCCATAGGCATTTCTTCAAAAAACGAGCAGGAAGCAATTGCCGCCGTTATGACTACGGACACTTTCGCTAAAATCGCTTCAAAGAAAATAAAAGTTGGCGTCAATGGCGCCAAAGGAGAAATAAAAATATGGGGCTGCGTTAAAGGCGCGGGTATGATTCACCCTAATCTTAAAGGGCTGCATGCTACAATGTTGTCTTTTATACTTACTGACGCGGAAATAGACTCGAAGAATCTTCAAAAACTTTTGGAAAATGCGGCGGAAAAGTCTTTTAACTGCGTGAGCGTTGACGGCGATACTTCCACAAACGATACTTTAATACTTATGGCTAACGGCCAAAGCAAAACGGGCAGGCTTTCATCTGCTGATATGAAAAAGTTTGCGGAAGCTTTAAATGAAGTGTGTTTATCGCTTGCAAAGCAGATGGCAAAAGACGGCGAAGGCGCGACAAAGCTTATTGAAATTGAAGTGCGTAACGCCAAAAATGTTTCCGATGCAAAAGCCATAGCCGCTACTATTGCAACATCTCCGTTATTTAAGACCGCGATTTTCGGCGCGGACGCAAACTGGGGCAGGGTAATGGCAGCCGCAGGACGCGCGGGAGTAAATTTTGACCCTATGAAAACAGACGTTTATTTCGGCGGCGTTTTAACATGCAAAAACGGCATGGCATTAAACTTTTCCGAAAGCAAAGCAAAAAAAGCTTTACTCAAAAAAGAAGTTAAAATAGTTGTAGATTTAAAAAGCGGCAAAGCCGCTTCGAAATATTATACATGCGATTTTTCGTATGATTATGTGAAGATTAACGGAGACTACCGATCTTAAAAGGCGATTACAAATTACTAATAATGACCTTAAGGACTTTAAAGTCCTTAAAGACCTTAAATACGAATTACGAACATGAAACAAACAATAAAAATATCACACAAAGATAAAAATTCACATAAACAAACTGCGGAAATAATAAAAAAAGGCGGGGTGGCGGTTATTCCTACGGAAACCGTTTACGGTTTTGCCGCTGACGCTTTTAATATTGAAGCCCAGCGGAAGGTATATAAGATAAAAGGCAGAAACTTTAAAAAGCCGTTGATAGCCATGACTCCGGATATTGAAAGCGTGCGTATGCTTGTCGAGATACCGGAAAAGGCTTTCAAGATTGCAAAAAAGTTTTGGCCCGGGCAGCTCACTTTGATATTTTCTACTACGGAAATCGGTAAAATTATGTCCGGCGGAAGAGATAATATCGGCGTGCGTATCCCGGATAATGAGTTTATGTTGAAACTTCTAAAAGAAATCGGAACTCCGATAATGACTACTTCGGTAAACGTTTCCGGTAAAAAAAGCGCAAAGAAATTTGAAGAAGTTTTGGCTTTTGACGGAATTGCGGATATTTTAGTGGACGGCGGCGCGTGCCGTTTTTCTTTTGAATCAACAGTAATAGATATGGTGCAGTTTCCGTATGTGATAATACGCAAAGGCTGTTTGGATACGAATGAGATTTTGAAATATATATAAACGGCAAGTAACAATTAACAAATAACAATTTACAATGTCGGAGTTTAGCAAGTTTAACTTGCTAAACATATTAAATAAGTTTTCGCTTTGCGAAAACACAACAATTGTTATTTGTTAATTGTTAATTATTAATTTTCAAGAAAGGGATTAAAATGAAAATTTTTGATGATGAATTATTTTTAGGGTATCTGCACGAAATTAATCCGCAGTTTGCGGGAATATATTTTCCTTCGTCAAAGCTTTTGTCAAAAAAACGCGGGGATAAAAGCGGCGTTAATGTGGGCGATTTTATCATTATTGAAGGAAAAGAACACGGTTTTCTCGCGCGGCTTATTGAAACCGGTTTGCATGACGGCTGTAACAAAACAATAAAATCAGAGCAGGATGATTTACAGCTTTTGGGAAAAGCTGAGCTCCTTTTAATTTTTAAAATTTCCGATCCGGATAAAGCGCAAAAAACGGTTTTTGCTTATCCTCCCGTAGGTTCTAAAGTTTATGCCTGCTCCGATGAGCAAATTGAAAAATATATACGCAGGTTCGGCAATAAAGAGAAAGAAGGCGATATTTATGCGCCGCTCGGAAAACTTGTTTCGGGAACTGCGCAGTGTAATGTTTCTTTGAACGCTTTGTTCCAAAGACATTGCGCTGTTGTCGGCACAACAGGCGGCGGAAAAAGCTGGACGGTTTCAAAGCTGATGGAAGAGGTTATATCAAAAACAAATAACAGGATAATACTGTTTGACGCAACCGGCGAATACGGTGCGATAAAATCAAAAACGGTCGTTTTAGGCGAAGATTCTTATCTTCCTTACCAAAAACTATCCATAAACGATTTGTTTATTTTATTGAAGCCCGGAGGCGAATCGCAAAAATCTATTTTACTTGAGGCCGTGCGCTCATTAAAAATCGTGCGTTTGTCAGGTAAAACAGGTACGTTTAAAAAAGCTTATCAGCAAAGAAAAGAGTATAATGAATTGTACGAAAAAAATGTTACTGAAATTGAAGACAATACATGTAATTTTGATATTAACTTTCTTGTGCCGCAGATAAAAGAAGAGTGCGTTTCATACTTTCCCGAAGGATGGGGGCAGGCTGATACAAAGCTTTATGACCGGCAGGCTTCGCTTGTAAACAGAATAGTCAATCTTATAAATACCGATGTTTTTAACAGATTGTTCGGTTTTAAAAACGTGCCGAAAGAGCACGCTTCAATAATAGATGTCATTGAAAATTTTACCGAAGACACGCAGAGCAAAGGCAGCATTTTGAGAATTAATCTAGAATATGTTTCTTCTTTGTTTTCCGCCAAAGAAATTACCGCCAATGCCATAGGCTCATACCTTTTAAATAAAGCCAGAGAAAAGGATTTTAAAGAATCTCCGGTGATTCTTGTTGTTGACGAAGCGCATCAGTTTATGAATAAAGGCGTTACCGACGAACATTTTGAAAGCCTTCCGCTTGACGCTTTTGACCTTATAGCCAAAGAATGCAGAAAGTACGGTTTGTTTTTGTGCCTTGCTACGCAGATGCCGAGGGACATCCCTGAAGGCACGCTTAGCCAGCTTGGTTCTTTTATTGTGCACAGGCTTATAAACGAGCGCGATAAAAAAGTCGTTGAAAATGCCGCTTCTTCGGCAGGTAAAAATATGTTATCATTTTTACCTGCTCTCGGAGAGGGCGAAGCATTGCTTATAGGCGTTGATTTTCCTATGCCTTTGCTTGTAAAACTTGATAAGCCGGATAGTCCTCCGGTTTATAATACGCCGTTGTTAAAACAAAAAGAGTGAAGATTAAAGAGTGAAAAGTGGAGATGATGTGTTTTCGCAAAACGAAAACTGATAAATAGGTTTCGGCAAAGCCGAAACACAATATCTTCACTCTCCACTCTTCACTCTCTAAAAAGAGGGGAATAAAATGGAAAATTTAAAAAAGTCTGACAAAGAGCTTCATTCTATTTTGGCAAAAGAGCTTGAAAGACAGAAAAATACGATTGAGCTTATTGCTTCTGAAAATATTGTTTCCGAGGCTGTTATGGAAGCGCAGGGCTCATGTCTTACAAATAAATATGCCGAAGGATATCCCGGCAAAAGATATTACGGCGGGTGCGAAATTGTGGATATGGCTGAAACCGCCGCAATAGAAAGAGCGAAAAAACTTTTTAATGCGAAATTTGCGAATGTTCAGCCGCATTCCGGCGCGCAGGCAAATTTTGCGGTTTTGCTCGCGCTTTTAAAGCCAGGCGATATGATTATGGGATTAAATTTGTCGCACGGCGGGCATTTAACGCACGGCAATCCTTTTAATGTTTCCGGCAAATGGTTTAACATAGTTGCTTATAATGTTGACCCAAAAACCGAATATGTTGATTACGACGAAATGGAAAAATTGGCGCAAGAGCACAAACCGAAACTTATCATAAGCGGAGCAAGCGCTTATTCCAGAATTTGGGATTGGAAAAGGATCGGTGAAATAGCTAAAAGCGTCGGCGCTTACCATATGTCCGACATGGCGCATTATGCCGGTTTGATAGCCGCGGGAGTTTATCCTTCGCCGGTTGAACATGCCGATATTGTTACCACAACAACGCACAAAACATTGCGCGGACCGCGCGGCGGATTGATACTTACAAACAATGAAGAGCTTGCGAAAAAAATAAATTCAGCTGTTTTCCCGGGAGAACAGGGCGGGCCTTTAATGCACGTTATAGCCGCAAAAGCCGTTGCTTTCAACGAGGCTTTACAGCCGGAATTTAAAGAATATCAAAAACAAGTACTGATAAATACAAAAAAAATAGCTGAAACGCTTGAAAAAGGCGGATTGCGTATTGTTTCCGGAGGAACGGATTCGCATGTATTTTTGGTTGACTTAAGGCCTTTGAATGTTAAAGGCAAAGATGCGCAGGAAATTTTGGAAAAAGCGGGAATAACTTTAAATAAAAACGGAATTCCTTATGATCCTGAAAAACCTACGATTACATCCGGCATCAGAATCGGCGCTCCGGCAGTTACAACAAGAGGAATGAAAGAGCCTGAAATGGTAAAAATCGGAGAAGGCATAGTAAAAGTGCTTAAAAATATAAATGATGAAAAAGTTATAAGCGAAGTAAGGGCGGATATGCTTGCTCTTTGCAAAGCATTTCCTATTTATAACAAATTGAAATATTGATTTACGCTGTAGGCGCAGTTCTTCTGTCATTTATCGTAATTTGTCAAAAGTGATAATATAAATTTGCTATATTATCACTTTTGGCATAAAATGATAATAAGAGCACTATTAAATTTTTAAATACTAATATTTTTTAATAGTATTTGACAGATAATTTATTGAAAATTCAATATAAAATATAATAATAGGAACTAAGTTTCATGAAAAAAGTAATTTTAAAAGCCGGTGAAGGAAAGAGAGTAAAAAACGGGCATAAGTGGGTGTTTTCTAATGAAATAAAGCTTGTTGAGGGCAGCCCCAAAGCAGGCGAGACAGCTGCTCTTTATGATAATAACGAAGTTTTTATAGGCAAAGGTTTTTATAATCCGCACTCTTTGATTGCTTTTAGGCTGCTTACCGATAAAGATGAAAATATAAATATTTCTTTTTGGAAAAAAAGATTGGAAGAAGCAAAGCTTTTGAGGGAAAGAATATACCCTGAGGCAAATTCTTACAGGGCTGTGTTTGGCGAATCCGACAATATGTCCGGAACTGTTATTGATAAATATGAAGATTATCTTTGCGCGCAGTTTGTTTCTGCCGGAGCTGACGTTCATAAAAGCGATATTTTGGAAGCGGCAAAAACCGTATTCAACAGCAAAGGAATTTATATTCGTAATGACGTAAATTTAAGAAAACTTGAAAATGCCGGGCTTTCATCCGAAAACGAAATATTTTGCGGACAGATCCCGCAAGATAGCATAATTGAAGAAAACGGATTGAAATTTTATGTTGATATTGCCGGCGGGCAGAAAACCGGCTATTTTTTTGACCAGAGAGACAACCGCGCAAAGCTTGCGCAATATGTAAAAGGAGCTAAGCTCCTGGATTGTTACTGCCACACAGGCGCTTTCGGCATATATGCTAAAAAGGCGGGAGCAAAAGAAGTTATTTTTGTAGATTCTTCAAGACCTGCTTTGGAAACAGCAGAAAAAAATTATACTCTGAACGGGTTTAAAAGTTTTGACGGCGTTGAAGCCGATGCTTTGGAATATCTTGAATCGTCCGAAGCCAAAAAAGAAGGTTTTGATATTGTAAATATTGACCCGCCCGGGCTTATCAAAAGCCGCAAAGATTTTAACGCGGGGTTTAAACATTATGTGAAAGTAAATGAATCAGCTATGAAGCTTCTAAAAAGCGGCGGCATTTTGGCAACATCTTCATGTTCCCACCATTTAGCATTTAAAGATTTTAAAGAAGTTGTAAGCCAGGCTGCGGCAAAAACCAAAAAAGAGGTTTTAATACTTGAATACGGTTTCCAGTCAAAAGACCATCCCATACTTGCTTCCATGCCGGAAACGGAATATCTTAACTTCATAATAGCGTTGGTGAGATAACGGCAATTACGAATTACGAATCAACGACAACGGAAAAACTGCAAAAACAAAACTTTTTATCTCTTATCTTTTCTCTATTCTCTGTCTTTTAAAGCGCTATTGTTTTTGCACCTGATATAATGAAATAAATAAAAACCGCGGAAAAGCTCGCGGCTATAGCGCAGACAAGCCACAAAGGCATAACCTTATCAAAAGGCGAACGGCCTTTTTCTTTTTTCTGCGGTTTTATTTTAATTTTAATGCTGTTGAAAGCCTGTGAAGTTCCCGCGTCTTTTTCAATAAGAAGTTTTCTGATAGAAAACATAACTTCATATTTATCTTCTTTTGAAGTTGAAAGATACAGTTTAAGCCACCCGTCCGCTTCCGTATTTTTTTCTTTGGCAGCGAGTTTTTTGTCATTTGTCATTAAAAACGCTATCCAGTACGCCGTCGCGCAGCTTTTGTTAATTTTATCCGTCGATACGATTATTGAAGCCGCTTCGCCTTCCGCTTCGGGCTCTTCTCTTTTTAAAATAAGTTCTTCGTCGTAAACTTCAACGCATCTTTCGTCAAACCATATTCCCTGATCCATGCGTTCGGAAAATTTTTCTTTAAGCTGTTTTATTGTTTCCGCGCGTTTTATTATTTTACCTTTAATTCTGTCCAAAATATACTCTTTTTGTTTGAGCGCCTGCTGGAAAATTTTTTTATCCGCGCTTGAAGGATAATTGCTTGTAAAGCGATGCAGCATAAGCTTCTGCGCGGTAAAGTTTATTAAAAGGATGAATGGGTACAGCGCTGTTAACGCGTCGTCGGCTTTTTTCTGTTCAAAAACCGTACGGTTAATAAAATCAAGCTTATATATGACATAATCTACCGTGTCGATAAATTCCGAAACGTTCGTTTTGCTTCCTCTTAAAAAATTGCATAAAGCCGCGACGGACATATGCGCTTTTGTATTAAGTTCCTGAAAGAAAAACATGCTTTGTATTATATTTTCAAACTTATTTTTTGAATCAATAAGTTCTTGAGCGTCGCAAAGATGCAAACTTTTACGAGACTCTATAAAAAAAAGCTCCGGCTCCGAATACAGGCTGAGATAATTATCTATATAAAAAAAGCATTCGATAAGCTTGGCGGTTTCTTCTTCGGCTGTTTTTGACTGTTCGGCCTGTTTTTGCAGTTCGTATATTTTTGCCAACGTATTGTCTCTGAGCTCATTTTCTTTAATTACGGCAGGCGCAAGTTCTGCGGCTCCGTCCCCGTCAAGAAGCTGTTTGAGCGAAGAATTATATAAAGATAAACTTTCAAGCTTGTCTTTAATTTCCTCGTTATTGGCGAGTTCTTTTAATGGTGATATTTTTTCGGCAATTGCTTTCCAATTCATATTTTCTCCGTTAATACAGATATTATACAAGTTTTTTAACAATTTGGGCAGATGCAATGGAAGAATAGAAGATAAGAAGGTAGGATGATAAGAGAAAGAAGGTTTGTTTTGTCTTTGCCGTTACTTATCTTCATAACTTCCTATCATCTTACCTTCTGCCTTTCTCGCCGTTTTTGCTTCGCCGTTTGCCGTTAATTATGGTATAATGTGAAAAATTTATATTTAAATAAGAGGTTTTATGAAAAATATGCCGGTTTTTGACAAAGTTACGCCTTCGCTTCTTGAAGCAATGCCTTATCAATACGCGGGAAAAGATATTAATGTCTGCATTGAAACCGAAGAGTTTACATGCCTTTGCCCTTGGACGGGTCTTCCTGACTATGCTTATCTTGTAATTAATTATGTTCCGGCTAAAACCGTAGTTGAGCTTAAATCGCTTAAAATGTATCTTCAGACTTTCAGAATGGTCGGTATGGTTCATGAAAGCGTTGTGAACAGAATAATGGATGATTTGGTTAAAGCCGTAAAACCTAAAAATATGAGCGTTGAGCTTGAATTCGGAATCCGCGGCGGAATCACTACGACTGTCAGCGCGGAGTATCATTCCAAAAAAATGAAGGGCAAATAAATGTTTAGAAAAAATCAAAATATACATTTTGTAGGTATAGGCGGCTCCGGAATGTCCGGAATCGCGGAAGTTTTGATAAATTTAGGGCACAATGTTTCTGGCTCGGATTTAAAGAAAACGGATGTTACCGAACATTTGAAAGCAATCGGAGCGAAAGTTTTTATAGGCCACGACGCGAAAAATATAAGAAATACCGAAGTTGTAGTAACTTCTACCGCCGTCCGCAAGGACAATCCGGAAGTTGTCGCCGCTTTAAAAAATAAAATTCCGGTAATACCGCGCGTGGAAATGCTTGCCGAGCTTGCCAGATTAAAATATGCCGTTACGATTGCCGGCACACACGGGAAAACCACAACCACTTCCATGACGGCTTTGGTTTTGGACGAAGGCGGGCTTGATCCGACTATAGTTATCGGAGGCAGGCTTAAAAACCTAAAAACCAGCGCGCGTCTCGGGCGCGGAGAATATATGGTAGCCGAAGCAGATGAATCCGACGGCTCATTTTTAAAACTTTCGCCCGTGATAACAGTTGTGACTAACATAGACAACGATCATTTGGATTATTACGGCGATATGGAAAATCTTAAAGAAGCTTTTATAAAACATATCAACAGTATTCCTTTTTACGGCGCCGCTATTGTCTGTACGGATGATAAACTTGTGAAAGAAATAATTCCTAAAATAACAAGAAAATATGTTACTTACGGGCTGGCGGGCGAGCCTGATATTAAAGCGGTAAATATTAAGAGAGAGGCTGACTGCACTGCTTACGAAGTTATTTATAACGGCAAAAAGCTCGGCAAGGTATGCATTAAAATTCCCGGTCTTCATAATGTGTCAAATTCGCTGGCGTCAATAGGCGTAGGTTTATGGCTGGGCATTCCGTTTAATCATATTTCAAGGGCCATTAACTCTTTTGACGGCGTCGGAAGGCGGCTTGAAATTAAAGGCGAAAAAAACGGCGTGACCGTTATAGACGATTACGGCCATCATCCCACTGAAGTTTCCGCGACGCTTAAAGCCATAAAACATTTTTGGCCTAAAAGAAAGCTTATTGTTTTATTTCAGCCTCACAGGTATACAAGAACGCAAAATCTTTATAATGAGTTCGGAAAAAGTTTTTACGCCGCGGATTTTATAAAAGTTCTTGATATTTATTCCGCGGGAGAAAAACCTATTGAAGGCGTAAGTTCGGATTTGATAATAAAAAGCCTGAAAAAAAATAAATGCGAAGCTGAAGGATTTAAAAGCTTGGAAGCTTTATGCGAAACATTGTCTTCCGGAGATATAGTGCTGACTCTCGGAGCCGGAGACGTGTGGAAAAAAGGCGAAGAATTACTGCAGATAATTTAATAAAGACGCAGGGATGCAAAGAGGCGGAGATGCAGGGCAACAACGAAAGGCAATCCCCTTTTTGAAAAAAGGCTGGTGATTTGTCTTTAGCATTAACAAAAACAATGACAAATGAAACTTTAAAAAAATTATCTGACGCGGGATGCAAAATACATAACAATAAAATGTTATCGGAGCTTTGTTCTTTTAAGATAGGCGGCCCTGCGGATTATTTTGCTGAAATACCTGAGGAAAACGCTCTTCGGGCTTTTTTAGAAACTGTTTCCGATGAAAAAATACCTTTTCTTTTCATTGGCAGCGGCACGAATATTCTTTTTCCGGATAAAGGTTACAGAGGCATCATTGCGAAATTAACGGAAGAATTTGAGGGTCTTTTTATAAAAGGTAACGAAGTTACCTGTGGGGCGGGAGCGAGTCTTTCTGCTCTTGTTAAAAGCGCGGCAGAATCAAATCTTTCGGGGCTTGAATGCTGCGCGGGAATTCCGGGGACTGTAGGCGGCGCAGTTTTCGGAAATGCCGGCAGTGCGGACAATTGGATAAGCAGTGCGGTAGAAAGCGTTGAAATTTTTAAAAAAACTTCAGACAATACTTATAAAAAACAGGTTTTAAAAAAGAATGAAATCCCTTTTGAATACAGAAAAAGCGGTCTTGAAGACTGCGTGATTTCAAAAATTAATTTTTCCTTGAAAAAAGACGCCGGAAATGATATTTTAAAGACTGTATCCGACAGCATTTCAAAACGCGTACAATCGCAGCCTTTATCTCTGCCGAACGCAGGATGCATATTTAAAAATCCTACTGGGCTAAGCGCCGGAAAACTTATTGACGATGCGGGGCTTAAAGGCAGGAAAAAAGGCGGCGCGGAAGTTTCGCAAGTACACGCCAACTTTATAGTAAATGCCAAAAACGCCGCTTATAATGACGTGCTTGATTTGATTTATACTGTAAGAAAGACGGTGAAAGATAAGTGTAACGTGGATTTGGAGCTGGAACTGAAAATATTTGATTTTTAAAGGAAAACATGACTGTAATTCCAGATAAACTGAAAAATAAAAAAATAGGCGTTTTATACGGAGGAACATCGAGCGAAAGAGAAATTTCGCTGAAATCCGGAAAAGCCGTTATAAACGCCATGAAAAAGCTCAAACTTAAAGTTACCGCCATAGACGTTGATAAAAATGTCGCCGAAAAAATCAGAAAAGAAAAAATAGATATCGCGTATATAGCCCTTCATGGCCCTATCGGCGAAGACGGGACAATACAGGGCATGCTTGAAGTTATGGGGATACCTTACACGGGCTGCGGCGTTTTTGCGAGTTCGGCTTCGATGAATAAAAGCATTTCAAAAGATCTTTTTAAATGCGCGGGCGTGTTAACTCCTGATTGGTTTGTTTTAAAAAAATTTGAAATGATTCCGGAAATAAAAAAATATCCCGTTGTCGTAAAACCTGTTGACCAGGGGTCGGCTATAGGAATATCGATAGTTAAAAAAGCGTCGGAGCTTGCGGCCGCCGCGAAAAAAGCTTTTAAATACGGCGATGAGATTATCGTCGAGCAGTTTATTAAAGGCAAAGAAATCACAATAGGCGTTTTAGACGGAGAAGCGCTGCCAGTCATTGAAATCGTGCCGAAGGGAAAGTTTTATGATTTTAAATCAAAGTACGCAAAAGGCGGTTCAAAGCATATAATCCCGGCAAAAATAAGCAAAAATGCGTATAATCACGCCCAGTACAATGCCGAAAAAGTTTATAAGTCGCTTAAATGCCGCGCCGTGTGCAGGGTTGATATGATAGTCGACCAAAACGGAAAAGTCTGGGTTTTGGAAAATAATACGGTGCCCGGAATGACGGAAACTTCTCTTCTTCCGGACGCGGCAAGGGCTTGCGGCATAAGTTTTGAAGAGCTGGTTTTAAAAATTATAGAGAGTTCATTGTAAAAAATGCCTGTTAAAAGAAAAAAGTATACATACAAGAGAAGAGTTGCCTTAAACCATGGGCACGGGCGTTCTTCTAAAAAAGGAAGAAAGTTCGGAAAACTTTTTATTTACCTTTGCCTGATAACTTTTCTGTGCGCGCTTATCTATATCGGCGCGAAAAAACTTGTCGGATATGTTTACGCTTCCGAAAGCATAATGGTAAAAGAAATAGACGTTGTCGGATGCAAAAATGTCACAAAAGCCGAAATAAGAGAGCTTCTGCCTTTTAAAATAGGCGATAATCTGCTGAAAATAAATTTATCCGAAGCCGAAGAAGAGATAAAGAAAGTTAAGCCCGAGCTCATGAATATTTCAATTAACAGAAGATGGCAGAAAGTGCGCGTAAAACTTTATGAAAGGACTCCGGAAGCTTTTGTAATGTCCGGCGGGGAAATAATGGGCGTGGATTTTGAAGATAAGCCTTTTCCTCTGCGCGGTTTTATGAGCGGCATGAAAATTCCGGTAATCGCGTATAAAACCGAAAGCGAAAGAAGCGATATTTTAAAGTTTTTGAAAATTTTTAAGCCCGCGTGCGAGGATTTTCTCGATAATATAGCCGAGATAAGATTTTCAAAAACGGGAGACATAGTTTTTAAAACTTATGACGGAACGGTAATTTTTTGGGGCGATGAAAGGCCTGAATACGTGAAACACAAATTTGATAAGCTCAAGAAAATTTACGTTGACGCGGTTAATAAACATAAAGAAATAGAGTACATAGATATGACTTTTTACGAACTCGGAAAAGCGGTCGTAAAACCAAGAAACGACAATAACGGCTGAAGCTGAGAAGCCGGGAAGCTGGGAAGCTGAGTAAAGACAACGGCAAAAGATAAAGACGAAACGACCACAGCTCCTCTCGGCTTCCCAACATCCCAGCTCTCTAAACTTCTCAAAAAGGAATGAATAATGCCAAAACAAGAGCTTATAGCAGGGCTTGATATCGGAAGCAATCAGGTTTGCTGCGTTGCGGGAGCCAGGGACGAAGACGCGAGGCTTGTCAAAATTTTGGGCTGCGCGTGCGTTCCGTGCAGCGACGGTATAAAAGCCGGGGCCGTAATAAACATACAGGAAGCAGCAATGGCAATGGCAAGAGCTTTTGAAGAAACTGAAAAGGCCGCGGGAAGCCATATAGGCAATGTCATTGTCGCGATAAGAGGCAGTTTTATTGAAGCGAAAAACTCCAAAGGAGTGGCGAATATTACGCACTCAAACAGGGAAATTACCGAGGAGACCGTCGTAAACGCTTTAGACAGCGCGAGAAAAATGATTAAACTCGACCCGGAACATGAAATTTTGCAGATAATTCCGAGGGAATTTATTTTAAACCAGCAGCGCGGAATACAAAACCCCATAGGGATGGAAGGCACTTTTATAGAAGTTGACGTGCACGCTCTGGTAGCCGTCAGCAGCAATATCGGCAACATAATAAAGGCTATGAATTCAGTCGACATAAGCTGTGATGAAAAAGTTTACGGCTATTTGGCGGCAAGCGATATTCTTGTAACAAAAGAAGAAAAGGAGCTCGGATGTCTTGTCGTTGATTTGGGCGGGCTGACAACAGGGCTTGTGCATTATGCCGACGGGATAATAAGGCATACCGGAGAAGCGCAGGTCGGCGCGGATTATATAACGCGGGACATCATGCATAAGCTCAGGGCTTCTTTTTCCGTATCGAAAGAAGTTAAAGAAATGTACGGAGCGGCTTTTGCGCATCCTAATTTAAAAAATTCGGAATTCGAATACAGGGCGGCTGACGGAAGAAGCGTAAAAAAATACGAAAGAAAGAATTTGGTGGAAATAATACAGCCGAGAGTGGAACAGATGCTGTTTGTTATAGAAGATATGATGAAAAAAAGTTCTTACGGTTCGCAGTTTTTGTCGGGAGGAATTATTTTGACCGGCGGCGGCTGCCAGCTTGAAGGCATGACCGAAGCTTTTGAAAAATATTTCGGATGTTCCGTAAGAATCGGCGTGCCGAATTCCGAGAAAGTTGTAGGCCCGCATGAAATAGTTTTAAATCCGGTTTATACAACCGCAATCGGAGCGGTCGCTTCGACTATGGGCAGCACTTACTCCGTATATTCTCCGAAATCTTCCGGAAACGGATTTTTTTCCAAAGTAAGCAAATGGTTTGAGGAAACTTTTTAAAATGAAGATAATATTGCCTGTTGAAAATTCAAGCAATGGTCAGCCTGCGGTAATAAAAGTTATCGGCGTAGGCGGCGGCGGTTCAAACGCAGTTAACAGAATGATAGCCGCTAACGTGAGCGGCGTCGAGTTTATCGCCATAAATACGGACGTGCAGGTTTTGAGAGAGTCCGCGGCTCCGGTGCGGCTGCAGATTGGCGAAAGAATTTCCAAAGGGCTTGGCGTCGGAGGAAATCCGGCGATCGGGCAAAAGGCCGCCGAAGAAAGCATGGACATCATACGCGAAACGATTAAAGGCGCGGATATGGTTTTTGTCACCGCCGGAATGGGCGGAGGCACGGGCACGGGCGCGGCGCCCGTTGTCGCGCAGATAGCAAAATCGGAAGGCATTTTGACTATAGGGGTCGTAACAAAACCGTTTGGGTTTGAAGGACAGGTCAGAATGTCGCAGGCCGAGGAAGGTATCGGCAATCTGCGAAATTATACCGATACGCTCATAATAATTCCGAATGAAAGAGTATTTAACGTCGTTGACGAAAGAATGTCGGCAAAAGCTTTGTATCAGATTATCGACGACGTTTTAAGGCAGAGCGTGCAGGCTATAACCGACGTGATAACAACGCCCGGCGAAATTAATATGGATTTTGCCGACGTCAGAACCATAGTCGCAAATTCAGGAACGGCTCTGATAGGAATAGGCGAAAGCGCGAGCAGCGACAATGTCAAAGAAGCAATCGCAAAAGCGGTTTCAAGCCCTCTTCTCGACAATTATGATATTTCCCAAGCCGAAAAGATGCTTATAAACGTAACGACAAACGCGAATGTTTCGGCTTTGAAGCTCAAAGACATAGGCGATGTAATAAAAAGTTACGACATGAAAGGGCACATATATTACGGCCACGCAATAGACAACAGGCTTGACGATAAAATTAAAATCACCATAATAGCGACCGGGTTTAAAAGCGATGCTCCGGTAAAAAAAGAACTCGGGCAGGCGTCGCTCTTTGACGCTCCCGAAGCAGGCGCGTCCGAAGAATTGGATTTTTCAAAACCGGCTTATACCTATTGGAAAGTTAAAAAACTTAAATGAAGAAGCTGGGAGAGCTGGGAAGCTGAGAGGAGCTGCGTTCGTTTTGTCTTTGTCGTTGTCTTTGCTCAGCTTCTCAACTTCCCAGCTCTCCCAGCTTCTAATTTTAATTATGAAAAACAAACTCATCACTGAAAGCAGGTTTCCTCTTAAGCATTTCACTTCGGTTAAATCGTGCGGCGATATGAAAAACGGCGCGCAAAGAAATTCTTTGCTGCGTTCTTTGGAATTAGACGCGAAAAATATTGTGCTGATGCGTCAGGTTCACGGTAATAATGTACATGTTGCCGGCGAAAAAGATAAAGGCGGTTTTATTGAAGACTGCGACGGGCTTATAACAAATGAAAATAATATAATGCTAGGAATTTTTACTGCTGACTGCATGCCTGTTTTGATGGCGTCAAAAGACAAATCCGTAAAAGCGGCGGTACACGCGGGCTGGAAAGGGCTCGCGTCAGGAATACTTCAAAACACAATAAAAATTTTTAATAAAAAATTCAAAGTTAAAGCCGAAGATATTGTTGTTTACATAGGCCCGCATATTCGGGAATGCTGTTATGAGGTCGGCGCGGAATTAGGAAAAGCATTCGGCGTACGGCTTAAAAACAACAGACTGAATTTGTCGGAAACAGCGCGTAAAATTCTTAAAAAAGAAGGCGTAAAAGAAATACATTCAAGCCGGTTGTGTACTTTTTGCGGGGATAATTTGTTTTTTTCTTACAGAAGAGATAAAACCGAGGCAAGAATTTTAACGGCAATTAATAATTAACAATGAACAAATAACAATGTCGGAGTTTCGGCTTTGCCGAAACTTATTAACAAGTTTTCGCAAGGCGAAAACACAATAATTATTAATTGTTCATTGTTAATTGTTAATTGCCTTTGGAGTGAATCTGTAAAGCAGCTGCCTGGCTTTTTCTTCGTCATCATCAGTTATTATCATATTGTTTTCCTCAAGAGCCGCTCTTTTGTTTTTTATGACCGATATGTCCGATAAGTTCAGCTTTTTTAAATCGTTAAATATTTTGTACGGACCGGCAACGGCATAATCATTGAGCTGTATAACCGGCGTTACGGCGGCATCGCGGACAGTAAGATGCCCTATAACTTTTCCTTTGGCAAAAAATACGCACAGAAGCAACGCCAGTACGGTCGCGACCATGGCCTGCTGATAATCGTCAATCGTGTATTCCTCTGCCTTTAAAATCATTTTGAAAAAAAGCGCAAAGAAAATCACTGTTATCAAAAATAATGCGGACATTATTATAAGCATTGTTACAAACGTAGGATTATCGAAAGCGGAATAAATAATCGAAAGTTTTGAAAAATATTCCGTGGACATAATTTTTTCTATGCTTTTAATGTTTTTAATCAGAAATGAAAGCGTAAGCAGCGAAAAAGACGCGATAAACGCCGAAAGATAATAAGATCTTATAATACCTGCGAAAAATTTTGTGATATGCGCAGGTCTGAAAGTCAAAAAAATTATAAGAGAGATAAAAACCGGGGCGTTAAAATATCCGGCAACTGAAAGGTTAAATCTGATGTTTTGGAAGAAAACTTTAAAAATGCCTGATTTAGGACAGATGTGCCACAGCGACGCGTCATAACTTATAAAAATAAGAAATGTCGTAATTGTCATAAAAATGACAAAAAAGATATTTATCATTGCCAATCTTGCCAGCAATTGTTTGTAAGTTTGCGGATTATCAAGTTTCATTACTGATTGTGATTATAATATTAAAATCAGAAGATGTAAATAATAACGACGGATGCAAAGATGCAGAGATGCGGAGAGGCTGGGCAACAACAAAAACGATAAAAACACTCTGGATGACAGATAAAGGCAGTTTTATGCCTTTGTCGTTACACTGCATCCCCGCCTCTTTGCATCCCTGCATTTCTACTTTATTTAAAATTTACTATTATTTTACAAGTATTTATTACAAAAAATACATATATGTACTAGAATTAATATAGTATGAAAAAGAAAATAGCAGCAGTTATTATTTCTTTCTTTTTATTTTCATTATCAGTTCCGCAGGCGTGCTTTGCGGAGGCTGGTCTTTATTTTGCCGGTGCAAAATCCGCTGAAATTTCATCGAAAACCGCTAAAGCCGTAAGCCTTTTGGATATTTCCGATAAAATTGTCAGAAAGTATTATGGCGGAACAAAAGATTTCTTTTTCAATATGTACGTTAAAGATGCCGGAAATAATAAACTTCCGTCATACAATTCCAAAACCGACGAAATTGCTCTGTGTGCAGTTAAAACAATAACTCTCAGTAATAAAAAAAGCGTTCATTTCGGAAAAGATTTTATATGCTTTACGGGTTTTGTGAGCGACCGAATGCGAGGCAGCCCTTTTGGCGATGACCCGGAAATAACCAAACAGTATTTACTGTCAATTGAGGCGCTTCAAAAAGGAAGCGTTCCCGTGGATGTTTTTGTTATTGGCGATGTATTAATTTAGAATTCGGCTTGAGGAAATTTCCCTCAAGCCGGATTTCTTTTTAGGGAAAAACTTATGCGTAAACTAATCTCACTTTTTACCGCTTTGAGCTTTATGATTTCCGTCATCGGGACGGATGTCGCCCATGCCGTTATAACAAGCGGAGATAATAACAATGCCGTTGAAAATACGCTAAGCTTTATCCCGTTTCACCTTGGAAGGGTAATAGAATCAAAGACATTTGAAAACAGCCGCTATACCGTAATAAACATACAGGATTTGCACTGCCACGCGGAAGTGCATAAAAATATTGAACAGATAATCGGAAATTTGCAGAAAAGCTATGAAATTTCGGCGATTTTTGTTGAAGGCGGCTATGATAAAGTGGATACCGGCATATTCGGCCGGGTGAAAGACGAAAAACTCAGAAATAATATTATTGAAGGATTATTTGAAAAAGGAAGGCTTACGGGCGCGGAATATTATTATCTTAAAAACGACGTGAAAACGCCTTTTTACGGTTTGGAAGACAAGGAAATTCATCATCAAAACCTTGAAAGGCTTTCAAAAGCCCTGGATAATAATGAACGGTATCAAGAAAAACTTTCAGAGATAAAATCCGAAATAGAATATCTCAAAGCAAAATATTTTAGCCGTGAAAATCATAAATTTACCGCGACTTTTGAAAATTACAGGCAGGGCAAAATGCCTGCGGAGAGATATTACGCTCTTCTGAGAAAATACATAGAAAAATTAGATAATAATGACGCCAAATATAATTCTCTCCTGCCGATATCTTCTGAAAAGTATCCTATTTTTACGGCATACTGCGAACTCATTAAAACCTCGAGAAAAATAGATTACAAAAAAGCTTCTTATGAAATGCAGGTTCTTGTCAATTACCTTAAAGACAATCTTTCTTATAACGAATACAGTAAACTGTCTCTTGCGACGGCAGGTTTTTCAAATGTCGAAGAGCTCGGACTGCGCATGCCGGAACTTGCAAAAAAGCACGGCATAAACATAGACGCCGGAAGCAGTCTCGGGCATCTTATCTCTTATATAGAAGCGAGCAGGAAAATCAACATTGTCGCCATGCTTGACGAAGAAAGAAGAATAGCGGAAGACATAAGAATAGCGTTTTCAAGCACGCCGGAAGAAATAGAAATTTCTTTCCTGAGCGATTTTTACGCGTACCTTGAATCTTTTTTTAATACGAAGATAACTGCTGCCGATTATGAATTTTTTGAAAAAGAGTATCCGAGATTTGAGAAAATATATTCAAAATACGCTTTTAAGAATACGTTAAGCTCAATGTCAGAAGATATAAAATTTCTTATGGAATATTACAAAATCAATAAAGACAGAAACGCGATATTCGTGAAGAATATAGAGAAAAGACTTGATAAAAACGCGAAAAATGAAATCGTAATAGCCGTGACGGGCGGTTTCCACAGCGAAGGTTTAAATAAAATATTTAACAAGACCGGCGTCTCTTATATAAGCATTATGCCTTCGGTCACGCAGGAAACAAAAACTGCCGAAGAAAATTATAATTCTTTCTTGTCGATGATAAATAGAGGGGGGGGGGTGCTCTTTTCATCGCAGACTTTGGCTTTGGCGCTTGCTTCGCAGGCGCCGCCCGCGGAAATAGCGCGGATGATGATAGATGCTGCCGTAACATCGCTTTCGTCTCTCGAGTATAATGAGCAAAACATTTCTTTTATTAGTAAGGGCATAAGTGAAGCATTAGGAAAAGAGATTGAATCCGATTATTCCGGAGATCGGACATCCGTAACACTAACACTCTCCAATGAATTTAAAATAACCCTTAAAAAAAACAAATCCGGAAATGTAGAAGTTTTAACCGAAAATGTTGGAAAATCCGTTGAGCCAAATAAAATAAATTTTCCTTCCGCGGCGGCAGTATCTGCCGGTGCCGCCGCAAACGCGGCTTTGCTGTACGACTTCATTTTTAACCCGCGCGTTTACAAAATAGTAAAAAATGTAATGGAATTCGCCGCTAAAAATAATATGGTAACCGGCGACGGGCTGATTTTTGATATTGAGACAAACTTCCCTAGTTCCGAGCCTATTGACGGCGTGGAACAAGAACTGATCAGCAGAATGTCCGATGAGTACATTCACATTCAGAACGCGCTGCTTGAAGCGCATAAAACGAATAAACTTATAGACAGCGAAGACGGAGTAACCGGAGCCGCAAGAATTTTCTGGGCTTCGTATTCAGCTTTGGGGTATGATGAAGCGGCGTTGGCAAAAATTCTGTTGAAAAAGAGAGAAAGACGTGAAAAACGGGAAAAACTAAAAGCTTCTGAAGTTAAAGATGAAAACGGCTTGGCTCTTGCGAAAAATCTTAAAGCTAAAGGTATAGCCGCGTTTGACATTTCACATATAGCGTATAACGCGCAAGAGGCTATTGAAGCCGTAAGGCAAGGAAAAATGCTGTCGCTTACTTTTAAATTGCTTGAAAATGAATCGCTTAATAAAAATCATTACGAAAGAATATATGTTGACCTATCCAGTTTTTCCACGAAGTTTGCCGAATGGCTTTATCCCGAGCATATAGATTCAAAACTCAGAAATGATTATGAGAGTTCTATCCGTGAAGTTTTAAAAAATACTTTTGCTTACGGCAACCGCTTTAAAAGAGATGCGCCTATTTACTTATTTGTTGATATTGCAAATAATAACAAAACGGCAGTCGTTAATAAAGTTCAGGAGGGCGAACTTAATCGCAGAAGCGAAGAAGCTGTTTTTGCGAGTCAAGCCTATTTATTGAATAGTGAAATTGAAGCAAGTAAAATTAAAATTTCTCTTTCAAATAACGAATATAACGAATCTTCTTTCGAATTTCAAGACGGCAATAAATTTGCTGTAGCAGATTTTGTTCCAAAAATTAGAAACTCTTCACCGGAAGAAATAGAAGATATGAACGATTTAGCTCTTTCTCTGAAAGCGGAGACAGCAGATAACGCCGAAAAGCCTGCCGATGACGCATTGAAAGGAAAAATGCCTGAAAATAGCGTGTCGTTAGTTAATTTCGGCAGGACGATTAAAGTTCTTGAGTTCCAAAATGATAATTCGCAAAGCAAAAAATGGCTGTCAAAAAGATTTTCCAGGTATAAAGAATTGATGTCTTCAAACAGGGCGGCGATGTCCGCGTATATCAGGGGCGATATGGAGGGCGCTTTGAATCATCTTAAAAAGATGATAGAGAACGGGTTAGAGGCAATAGATTTGCAAGCTTCGCAAAAAGCGATGGAGTCATATAAAAAAATACAAGCGGATTGGAAAAGTAATAAAAATATAGAAAAGCGTACAATCCCAAATAAATTGGATGAAAAACGGCTTGATGAAATAGACGATATACACACATTGATAAACGCGGTGCATCAAACGGGAATAAGAAAATTTAAAAATTTGAAAACTATGCCGGGAAAGTTTGATGAAAAAATTGATTACATCTATATCTGTCCGGGTGCCGGCGAGGTACAAGTTGTAAATTGTTCCGAAGAAAAAATGAGCCCTAAAGCGGAAGAATTCATATCAAGTTTAACAAGTTTAGGCAGTATAAAGAGATTTAACACGCTCTACGTTTTGGGAAATACAATAATTTGCAGCGTGGAGATTGGAGACCGTCATAGCGCTGATATCGTGATAGATTTAGATTCAGAGGACGAGGCAATAATAGCAAATTTTTATGATCCGTCCTACGAAAGAGGTATCAGGACTTTAACATTAAGCATGATTTTCAAAGATAACGGATTCAACATATCGGATTATAGCGCTCCGGGAGGATTTCAAGTAAGATATAACGTCAAAAGCGCGCAGAATGCGGCAAGCGAATGCGCGGAGAAATTCTTTCTTTTTACAAGAGTTATGGACATAACGGAAGAAACCGCACTCTTACGTGAGATGCCGAAGGATCAAAGTGCGGCACGCAAGGAAGCTCATCATATAATTAAGACGCAACATTTTCAAGATGATAGAATTTATGAATTACTTTCTGACAGCACAAAAGAATATATAGAAAAAATGAAATCTTCTCCGCAATTGACGCAAATTGACGCCCAAATCCAAGCAGGACGTGAATTTTATGAGCCTACTTATGAAAAATTGAAAATCCCCGAAGATATGCGCGCTCCCGAAGAAATAGACAGATACATAGCCGAAGGCCGCGCGTATGCGGATTACAAATTAAACGGGGACTACAATTCATACGTTAAATTCACTGAAGTATTCGACGGAGAAAATAAAAAATTGCCAAGAAGTTTGATTCTGCAGGGGCATGCGATAGACAATTTACCGTATGAGCATTTGTTTTTCAGAACGGAAAACGTAATAGGCAATACGGAAATAAAAAGCGGGTGGCTGAAACTGCAAAACGGAGATATGCTGTCCGTAAAAGCAATGACTAAAAGAGGAGAAAGAAAAATAGAAGCGGCGTATGCCGAGATAGTGACATCTAACGGAGCAAGGAGAGATATAGAATACGCGGAGCTAAAAGAGTTATTGGAAAAAGAGGGCTACTCGATATCGGAAAAGATGTCTAAAGGCTATAAATTAAATTCGGAACTGAATGCGCAGGCGGCAGGCATTATAGAAGAAATGAATAAAGAAGCGCAAACAGACGACAATGATAAACCTATGATATTTAAAGGGAGAGTTTTTGCAAAAGGAGAAAATAAAAGAGCGCAAGCAACGTACGATATAGAAAAATCCAAAGGGAAGATATTGGTAAGAGAAGAATTTACCCCGGATGATGCGGTGAGAGAGGACAGCGAAGGAGTAATAGCAATGCGCGGAAGCGAAGTAATGCATTCCGCTATAGCTTTAAATGAAAAGAAGAAAGCGGGAATAATAATGTCCGGCAAATGGGAAAACGGCATGCTGGCATTAAGTTATGTAAAGACAGGTAAAAAAATTAAGTTAAGTAATGGGTATGAAGTGATTGCGGCCCAAGAAGAAAAAGTAATTATAAAAGAAGTGCAGGAAATAGAAATAGACGGAGAGACCGGCGAGATAGTTATAGGTAAAAGAGAACAAAAAACGCAAATAACAGATGAAAAATATATAGAAGAACGGCTTAGAGAGATAGAAAATGAAAACAATCCTCTCAAGAAATACACATTAGCGCTAAATTTGAGAGAAAGAGGAATAACAAACAGCGAAATAGACGCAGCGCTGCAAAAGGCAGAAGCGGCAGTAAGGGAATTGGGCGAAATAAGAATAGCGGAAATAAGAGGTTTAATCGAAAAAATCGAAAAGAAGAAATTTACCGAAAAAGACATTGAATCCGGATTGAAAATAATAAAAGAAGCAAAATATTGGGAAAATTATTACGGAAATGAGGAATTAGGAAAAGCTGCCGAAGAGTTATTTAATGAAATAAATACGCAGCAGAAACAGCTTTCTCCGAAGACAGGAATAATAGCTATAAAAGAGTTAAGAGCAAAAGACGCGCCGGAGTACGGAGAAAAAAATATTGGAGCAGGATTTTTATTAAGGACGGCCGCTAATTTACAAAAAACGCTTAAAAAGAAAGGCTTTAAAGTAGAAATATCGGCTCCGGACGGTATAGCTTTAGGATTTGGCATATTTAAAGAATTCGCGGGAAGCGAATTTGAGCAATTTATGGAGGCAATCAAAAAGAAAGATGCGGTTGCAGTAAAGACTGCCGGAACAAGGATACAAGAACTGATAGGAAAAGCGGATAATGAATCGCTGAAATCATCGATAATCAAAACATTGTCGGAAAGTCAGAACTTGCTGGCAGTGCGTTCGTCAGGAATAGGAGAAGACGGCGCGGAAAATTCATATGCGGGAATGGGAGCAAGTTATTTAAATGTAAACAAAGATGAAGTTGTAGAAAATGTATTAAAAGTATGGGAGTCATTTTTCAGCGCTAAAATCATAGGATACGCTATAGATAGAGGAATAAGCGCGGTGATGCCTGCGGTATTAGTGCAGAACATGGCGGATGAAGTGGACAAATCCGGCGCAACGATTAACGGAGTGACGGGAGCGGTATTCGGGCTTGGCGAAGGTTTGGTGTCCGGAAGATTTCCTTCGGACAAAGCGCAAGTTATAGGCGGCAAGATAGAGTATGTAAAGGCGCATGGGCGAAGCGGAAAAATAACGCCGTACGAAAAAGGCGGCACAAAAGAAGAATCTTTGCCGAAACGCGAACTTGGCGCGCGCGTGTTAAGCGAAACGGAAGCTGTAATATTAAACGAGATATATTCCGAGTTGGAAAAAGAAACAGGTTATCCGGTTGACATAGAGTGGGCAATAAGCTCGGACAACACAATCCACATCCTGCAAATAAGGCCGGTAACGGGTTTTGTAAAAAAAGGTCACCGGATAAATTACGGTTCACCCCTGCAAGATGAAACAATAACACCAGCTTCACCTATTGATATTATTTCAGCTTTCATAGCCGGAGCATACAAATGCAAACTACAAGTGAACTCTTATACTTCACAGTTAATGTCAAAGCATATTTGGAAGAAGTCGGAATCAGGAAAGTTGCTGCCGTCAAGCAGAAGCGAGATATCGGAAAAACCGGGAATATACAAAATTCTAAAAAGAGTGATAGCAATCTCAGACGCGGAAGGTCAAATCGTAGCAGGCAGAGTAATATACGGCGGAAAGCATAGAACAATAGCAGCGCTGTCAGAGTACATAGGCAAAAACGTAAATATATTTATAGAAGGTATTACGCGAAAAATAATAAAGATATCGGAAGAAAGCGGCAAAATTATCTGGAAAGAAAGCAGTGAGAAGATAAGAATATACAGGTTAGGTGAAAACAATACAATAGCAGATGTGAAAGAATACACGGCTTCAAAAGGAAGATTGCCGTCAAAAGCAAAAAAAGTAAAAGATGAAGCAATCAATATGCTCAACAGCCGGGAGGGAATATACAAAATTTCCGGATTAACAGTGGTCAGCATCGGAGACGGCGCGGCGGCGGTAGAATATGACGACATAAGAAGAGAAAGCGGGAAATTGAAGCCGTTTTTAGGCCAACGCGTAGAGGTATTGATAGAAGTAAGCAGAAAGGAAAACGGAGATATTGCAAAAAGCGTAATAAGAATAGCCGAAAATAATGTTGAGGATGAAAATTCTCAGGCCATTTGGGATTTGAAATCAGATAATATTGTTCAATCGGAAGCAAAAGAAAAATCTCCGGCTGTTTGGAAGCTGGAATCAAGAGGGATATTATCGCCGTCAAGTGAAAAAGAGATTGAAAATCAGGGGATATACAAAGTTTCCGACATAAAAGTTGGGGAAGGCGGCGTTATATCTTTTGCCAACATGCGGATAATAACAAATCTGTCGCATTACGCGGGCAAACCCGCGGAGATATTGATAGAGGTAGGCAAAGACGGAACAAAGAAGATAACAAGAGCAGCCGAAAAAGATGTGGAAAAAGCAGGTCCTGCTGATATTCTCTGGGAAGAAAGCGGGGAAATGATACGAATATATGAGTTAAATGAAAATAAACAAACAACAAGATCGTTGGCATACCGGATTCCGACGGGAAGAGTGCCGTCAAAAGTAATCGAAGAAGTAAGCAATATGCTTAAAAAACCGGGAATATACATAGTTTCCGGAGTAAAAGTGAGACAAAACAGAAAAAACGGCTTTGTATATTTTGACGGTATAACAAGAGAAGGCGATGAAAAGCTCAAGCCGCATATAGGCCAACGCGCAGATATATTGATAGAAATAAACGCAGACGGATCAAGGGAAATAACAAGAATAGCAGAAAATAATGTTGGTGATGAAAATGCTGAAGCTATTTGGGAATTGCCGCCGCAAACAGAAGACGCGCGGCTCGAGTTTCCGAGGGTTGAGCGTTTTATGGATTTTCTGGGGCTTAAAAAAGACGGGTGGTTTAGAGGTCTTTTAGTGGGGGCTGTGGAATTTCTGCCAAATGTTATTTTTTCGGCAAAACGATTTGTTGACATGCATTATAACTCTAAGGGCATAAACAATCCAAACAAGTATGGGTATATTTATCGGGAGAGATTAAAAGGAGCGGAAGCAATAAAAAAAGCTACGCTTAACGGATTTTCAGCCGGTTCTGTCTTAGGGCTGATAATGTTTTTTGCCGGAACTTCGGTATTTGCGGCCGTTATGGCTGTTGCCGGAACAACTTTTATTTTCAACATGGCAAGACATGCTTATCATAATGTTACAAAATCATGGGCAAAGCTTGAGCTTGGAAGCGATGAAAGCGACCAACTTCCTCACTCTCTTCCTCATCAATCTTTCATACCTATGCTGGAAGATTTGAAAAGAACTCCTTCCAAAATAGATAAATTTTTTATTCAAGGAAAAGATTATGAAGAGCTACAGCAGCAAATTCAAGAATATATCGTTCAGATTAAATCAAAAACAGACGGCAAATTTTTGGAGTATATGCGAACTAATGATGGCTGGGAAAAACTGAAAAAAACATTGGTTGACGCCGGATTATTTAAAGAAGGAGACTTTGATAATGAAAATAAAGACGTAGAAATTACAACTATAGACGGAAGGCCTGTTATGTTGAGCTACGTGATGAATGTAATATTTGACAGACAATTCCAATTGCAAAATATTTCCAATATAAAAGTCTCCGATAACGGGAAGTATGAGAATATTGTTGATTTTTACGGCATAATTTTCAAAAAAGACCCCGGTTATGCCGACAGGCTGGAAGTAGTGAAAGATGTTGTTGATATTTTGAAAAACCCCAAACTCGAAGTTGAAGGTGAAAGTATAGCGTTTGTTCCGGCTTCTCTGCGGGAACGGCAACTGCAAACCTTTGCTTTGGCTCAGTTAGGCGGCGAAGCTGTTGAATCCGAGCGGGCATATGCTATCGACACCGGCACTATACAGGCATATATTGAAAATGCGCTCCATTATGTGTCGCACGATATTGAACTTGTGCGTGTGACAGGCAGAAAATCAGGAATTCCTGTAAGAGGTTTTTTGAGAAAAAAAGCGCAGCTTAACGAAACCATTAAGCTGATGCGGTATGAAAATTTAAAAAAAGGTACGGTTTTTGAAGTTAACAAAAATACCGGGATAGGCGAGATATTTTTTTATGCCGGACCAGCTTTAGCATATATTCTTATAGACACAAATAAAGAGATGTATTATGAAGGAAGTAAAGTATTAAGAGCTGCAACAGTAAGTATGTTTGATATATCAAACGTACTAAGAGCTGAAAAAGCCGCACAGGTTTTCAATACCCTTTTTCTGGGCAGCGGTGTCAAAAATGAAATTGAAATATTGATAAGCAAATATAATAGCTTTTGCGAATCAGACGATTATGAGCCGGCAGCAGCAGAAAATAAGTTTAACCGCATAAAAAAAGATATGGAACTTTGGAATTCCCGCAGAGAAGGCATAAAAGAATTAGACTCCGGCATAAATGATTTTTTTGAAAAAAATAAAAATTTTTTAAGTAACTTTACGTCTGCATCTGTTATAGAGCAAGAAGTAAACCCCGGGTTGCCGCTTGATGTCGAAAGCCGTCAGGCTAGTCAATCTGTGGATCATCGATCTTTTATGCCGATGTTGAAATATTTTCAAAACAATCCCTCAGCGATAAACCGTTTACTTATTCCGGAAAATAACTTATTTCGGCAAATTCAAATATATATCGATCAACTTGTACAGGGAAGAGACGGCAAATTTTTGTGGCATATACAAACCTATAGCGGATGGGAACAGCTGAAAAGAATATTGGTTGACGCAGGAATATTTGCGGAAGAGGACTTTGATGATGAAAAGAAAGACATAGAAATTACAACTATAGACGGCCGCCCTGTTATGTTGAGCTATGTGATGAATGTAATATTTGACAGACAATTCCAATTGCAAAATACTTCTAATATAAAAATCCACGATAATGGCAAGCAGAAAGATATTGTTGGTTTTTACGGCATAATTTTCAAAAAAGATTTCGGTTATGCCGACAGGATGGAAGTTGTTAAAAATGTTGTTTATATTTTGAAAAATCCTAAACTCGAAATTGAAGGCGACAATATAGTGTTTGTTCCGGCTGCTCTGCGGGAACGGCAAATGCAACAATTTGCTCTGGCTCAGTTAGGCGACGAAACTGTCGAATCCGAGCGTGCATATGCTGTCGGCACCGGCACCATACAGGCATATATTGAAAATGCGCTCAATTATATTTCCCACGATTTTGAATCTGCGGCGTCGTTAGCGGCATCAGGCAAAAAATCAGATTTCCCCATAAGAGGTTTAGCAAGAGAAAAAATGCAGATTAGCGAAACCGTTAAGCTGATGCGTGATGGAAATTTTAAAAAAGATATAGTTTTTGAAGTTAACAAAAAAGCATGGATAGGCAATATATTTTTCTACGTCGGATCAAAGTTGATACACATTTCTATAAGCCAACAAACATACTATGAAGGAAATGAAGCGCTTAGAGTTTCGGAAGTAGTTCCGGAAAGAAAAAGTTCTCAAGCGGCACGGATCTTCAAAATTCTTTTTTTGGACAGAGGCGTCAAAGATGAAATTGAAACATTGATAAATGAATATAATAGCTTTTGCGAATCAGACAATTATGAGCCGGCAGAAGCAGAAAATAAGTTTAACCGTATAAAAAAAGATATGAAACTTTGGAATTTCCGCAGAGAAGGCTTAAAAGATATTGATGGCTTTTTTGAAAAAAATAAAATGTTTTTAGGTGACTTTAAAACATCTGCACCTGTTACAGGGCAAAATGCGAAACTCGACTTTTCCGAAACTAAAACTGGAGCTAAAACTCCCAAATCAATAATTATGACTGCGGTTGTAACTGCGGCTATGTTTTTTTCTTTGGCGTTTTCTGATTTGACGGATGCAGCGGCAAGCCCACTTTTTGCGCATCCGAGCTACGCTGTTGCGCAAAGGCGGATGACTGACGGGGAAATAGCGCAATTGAATATTAATAACAGGCGCGATTTTCCGGCGCTTTCTATGAAGAATGCCGCGGACGAATTTTTGGAAAAATTATCGCAAACCGCTTTGCCGGAGTCGATTAAACGGTGGGGATTTGTCGAGACAATCGCGGTAAAAACCAAGACAGAAGCCGAGAAAGCCATTGAGAAAAATATGTTCAACAAAAAGTTGGTAAACGGCGAGACTGGTATCGAGGCGACAGTGGCTACAAATCAAAGAAATAAGCTTGTCAGCAATGCCGCCGTAGAAAAGAGCAAGGAAAACGGTTTTACAAGAGAAGCTCATTATGCCGCCGTGTCCGTGATAGATAAATTATTTAAACAGGCTGTTCTTGCGGAAACAAGGCCTGACAGAGATAAAAAAAGCGGTATAGATTCTATAAAACGCTTTGTATCACCTTTAAAAATATCAGGACAAACCTGTTATGCGTATATAACCTTGAAAGAAACCGAAGGGCATAAAATTTATTCAATGGAATTAATGGACAAAGAAAAGCTCCGGGGTATGTTAAGTGACCTTGATTCCAAGCCCACTCCCGCCCGGAGCAGCTCCTTGCGGAGCATTGATATTATAAATAAGCTCGATTCTATTGTCAATGAAAACGATATGCCAAAAATTGCCGATATGCCTTTAAACGATTTTACAATCCGAACCGCGGGTTTGACTCTTGACGGATTAAAATCTGTAGTAAGGCAAATTATCGAAGATAATTTAATAGAAAATCCCGTAAACGCAAGAGGCGATATTATTAAAGACGACATAGTCGTGAGATATTATATGGATGATAATGAAGCGGTGTTGACGAGCCGAAGCAGTTATGCAAATCGTTTTGGAGATTATAAATACACTGATGTTGAAGTGTTCGGCATGGATTCTTCCGGAGATAATCAAATAAAAACAGCCGTGTTAAAAGCGTCTGAACAAGCCGAATTGGAGAAAAAAGCATATGCGCAGCAACAGAAACTGCAGAAATCCGATAAATCGTTTTTTGGAATGCTGAAAAATTCGGGAATATATATGGTTTCAGGAAAAATGCCGGAAATAGCCGACTCTAAACTTGGGCTTCCGCCGGCAAGAAGAGCAGCGGGTACGCGCGGAAAAGATGTAATTAAAAGGATAAGCGTGTATTATAGTTTTACGGAAAATGAAATTACATCAGAGCAGATGAATGCGCGCGGGATAATAGAAAAAGGCGATGAGGCAATAGTTGAGATTTTGATGACAAACAAAATGCCTTCGGATAAAATCGCGTTTAAATTCAAAAATATGGGTGTCAAAATAGAAAAAAACGAAAAGAGCGTTTGGCTGGGCTCTGCGGAAAACCGTATCATAATTTTTGCGGAAAATGCCGATTTAAAAGAAATAGAAAGCGCTGTGCAAGACAATCAAAAAGTACAGCGCGAACTTTCAAGGCTTGTGCAGAAAGCTACCGGCAAGAGAGTAGACGCGAAGTCTGCGGTAAGATGGTTTAATGTTGAGACAGACGCTGAAGCTAAAGAAACTTCGTTTAATTATGAAGGTGGAATCGTAAGGATCAAATTAACTCCAGAGGATGCGCAGCGTAATCAAGACGCCATTGATGATTTTATGACAGGAATCAGGGATATTGCAGATGCAGATACAATGGCCATGATTGAGAATATATATTACTTTTTGGATGATGTTAAGACTGCTGAAAAATTATACAAGGTTCTGGAGAATTTCCAGAAAATAGGAAACGGGCAGATAATCCTTTCTTACGATGCTTATAATGCTATTAAAAAGAAATTCAGAGATGACAAAGACAAAATTAAAGAGTTTTTCAGCGCGGTGCGCGCAAGCGGTATAAAAATAATAGCAGACCATAGAGATATTAGCCGGAACGTTGATTCTGCTGCTAAGAATGATTACAGAAGCGCAGGTTTTGACGGAGTGCTGTACAATAAATCTAAAGAAGAATCTAAAGAAAGCCTTGCTATACATGATTTCGCGCTGGCAAGCGAAACAAATGCTTCTGTCATCAAAGAAAAAGAATATTTAACCGAAGGATATTTAGACGCCGAAAAGCTTATTAGTGCGTTACGTGAAACGAAAGATATAAAAATTTTTAATAACAGTGAAATTGTCAAAACAATTGACGGCGGTTCCAGATCATCGATATTGGACAGAATAGGCATTTCGCAATTGCTTAAACCGGTTGACGCCAGAATTATCGGTGAGAAGAATGAAAATACCGTGAAAAACTCCGCGTATAATCTTAGAAGGGACAATTTTAAGGCATTTGAAAAAATTGACGAGCAGGAAATCGCAAGGCTTATTAAACTTCTTCGGGCAAACAATGTTGAAGCTGTTATAACTTCTCTGCCTGCCGTATATTCCGTAAATACATATTTAAGAGATATTTCGCAGAAAGCTGATAAAGCGGAAGTTGCGGCTTTGCAAAAAGCTTATCTTGAAGGAATATTTGAAAAACTGCTTGTTTGTAAAACTATGGGCGAGACCAGAGATATTGCAAACAAAACTTTGGAAAAACAGCTGGGGCAGGCGCTTAGACTGCAGCTGCTATACGGAAAAGAGAGAGTTGCCGACGTCAATACGCTTATGCAGCTATTACCCGAAAAAGATAGAGTTGCTGACGACGGGCACAATACTTTTTCTGATATCTTTAGAAAAAATGAAAAAGAAAAAACTCACGGTAAATATCCTAGAATGAAAGGTGAAGTTTTTGAAAAACAAGTCGCCGGTGATTTGCAGGCAGCTTTGAAGAAAACAATTAATGACCTTGCGGAAAGCGCTTTTGAGAAGGAAGATAATATAGCTTTAAGCGCAATAATAGAACTGATACCTGCGCTAGCCAAAGAAAGATTAAATATAGACGTAGACAATAACAGTGCAGCTCAGTTTGACGTGAGAGAACTTAAGCCTCTGTTGGCGGCCGCGTAAATGACAGGAGTAATATTCCGCGGGAAAACGGAAGGCCGGCCTGTTAAGAGCAATGTTTTGCAAAAATGCGCCGTCTGCCTCATAATTTTTTTGCTTTAAAATATATAACTTTGGTATAATTTAATCAGCCCTTAAAAGAGGGCTGGTTTTTTATTGACTTTGTAAAAAGGAACGCATTATGGCAAAAAATATTTCGGAAACAAGAAAAATCATAGATAAGGTTGATACGGAAATAGTCAAACTTATAAATAAAAGAGCAAAGCTTGCTTTGGAAGCAGGCAAGTCGAAAGGAATTTCCGGAGCGGCGTTTTATGTTCCTTCGCGTGAAAAAGAAGTTTTGAAAAATGTTTTTGCCGCCTGCAAAGGCGGGGTTTTAAGCGATGAAGCGCTTAATAATATTTACACTGAAATTATAAGCGCGTGCAGAAATGCTGAAGCGCCGGCAAAAATAGCGTTCTTGGGGCCATGGGCGACGTTTACTCATCAGGCAGCAATAAAAAAGTTCGGTTCTTCGGATTTTTTTATACCGTGTTCCACTCCGATAGAAGTGCTTAAAGAAGTTGAAAGCGAAAGGACGAATTTCGGAGTCGTGCCTATTGAAAATTCAAATGAAGGTTCCGTAAACGCCACGCTTGATATGCTTGTCGATACGGATGTGTATATATGCGGCGAAATAAGCTTAAAAATAGAGCAGTGCTTTTTGGTTAAAGACCCTAAAGTGAAAATAACAAGGATTTATTCGCATCCTCACGCGATTGCCCAGTGCAGCGTGTGGCTCGGAAAGCATTATCCCGACGCCGAGCTTGTTTCAACTGCTTCAACCGCGGAAGCCGCAAAGAATGCGTCAAAGGAAACTTATGCGGCGGCAATAGCTTCGGAGGCCGCTTCAAAAATATATAAGTTATATGTTTTGCAAAAAGGAATACAGGACGGCAGGCAAAACTATACAAGGTTTTTGGTTATAGGAAAAATTAACACATGTCCGACAGGCAATGATAAAACAAGCATTGTATTTATGGGAAAAGACAGAGTCGGTATGCTGTATAACCTTTTGGGAATATTTAACAGATATAAAATAAATTTAACGAGAATTGAATCCAGACCGACAAAAAAGAAAGCTTGGGAGTATGTGTTTTTTGCCGATTTGGAAGGACACAGCCTTGATAAAAAAGTTATAAAGGCGCTTGAAGAGTTAAAAAATAATTGCGTGTATGTGAAAGTTTTGGGTTCATATCCGAAAAGCAATTAACAAGGCAAGTAACAATTAATAATTAACAAATAACAATTGTTGTGTTTTCGCAAAGCGAAAACCTGTTTAATATGTTTCGCAAGCTTGCGAAACTCCGACATTGTTCACTGTTATTTGTTAATTGTTAATTGATACGGGGGAATAAAAATGAAAGACAAAATAACAAAAATAATCAGACCTAGCTGCAAATGCTTTGAACCTTATATTGCCGGAAAACCGGTTGAAACCATAAAAAGAGAGCTCGGGCTTAAAAAGGTAGTAAAACTTGCTTCAAACGAAAATCCGCTCGGCCCGTCAAAAAAGGCGATTAGGGCGATAAAAGATAATTTAAATAAAATATTTTTCTATCCGGATTCAAACTCATACGAACTTAAAAAAGCTTTGTCCGAGCGATACCGGTTCCCAACCGGGAATATATTTACTGCCGCAGGCGGAGACGAGATTATAGAACTGCTTGCCAAACTGTTCTTTAATCGGGAAGATGAAATAGTAATATCAAAGCACGCATTTATAAGATATGGTATGGCGGTGCAGCTTATGGGCTCTAAAGCCGTGGTTGTGCCAATGAAAAACGGATTTACGCACGACTTGAAGGCAATGGCAAAAGCCTGCACAAAAAAAACAAAAGCGGTCTTTATAACAAATCCGAATAATCCTACTGGCACGTATAATACAAAGAAAGAGATTTCAGAGTTTTTGAAGGCTCTTCCGATGAATAAATTAGGAGTGAAACCTTTAGTGATTATTGACGAAGCTTACTTTGAATACGCGTCAACCGAGAAAAATTATCCCGACGGATTAGAATTTTTGAAGGATAATCCTAATCTGATAGTTTTCAGAACTTTTTCGAAAATTTACGGACTGGCCGGTCTGAGAGTAGGCTACGGTTTCGCGGATACATGCGTTGTAGATTACATAGAAAGGATGAGGCCCCCTTTTAACGTCAACATTATGGCGCAGGTCGCCGCGACGGCAAGTTTGAAAGATAAAGAGCAGGTTAAAAAAGGCCAAACGCTGATGAAGAAAGAAAAAGCGTATATGTACAAAGAATTTAAAAAGCTCGGCGTTAAATATGTCGAATCGGCGGGAAATTTTATCCTGTTTAACGTTTCGCCGCTTAAAGGGAAAGAGTTTTTTCCGCTTATGCTTAAAGAAGGCGTGATAACAAGGGCCATGGACGAATACCAGCTTTACGACTGGGTAAGAGTTACCGTAGGGCTGCATAAAGAAAATGAGATGTTTATAAAGAAGCTGAAGAAGATAATTAAAAAATGAAGCGCAGAAGTTCGGCAGCTCAGCAGCTCAGAGCAGCTGTGTTTGTTTTTGCCGAGCTGCCGAGCTGCTAAACTTCCGAGCTTCTAAAATTTACGGAGTAAATTTTATGATAATAACACTTAAAAAAGGCGCTAAGAAAAAAGAAATTGATTTAGTGATAGATAAGATAAAAAAGCTTGGCTACAAGCCTCACGTATCCAAGGGAAAGGATATGACGATTATCGGCATGATCGGGGAATATGCCGAAAAGTACAGCGATATTTTCGCGGCTATGGAAGCCGTTGAAAATATAAGCGAAATACAAAAACCTTACAAGCTTGCGTCAAGAGAGTTTCAGAAAAACGACACGGTTATAAAAGTCAGCCGCAATGTTGAAATCGGCGGTAAAAAAATACACGTTATGGCAGGCCCCTGCGCTATTGAAACAAAAGAAATTCTGTTTAAAACGGCGAAAATCGTAAAAGACGCGGGCGCGGACATATTAAGAGGCGGAGCGTTTAAGCCGAGAAGTTCGCCTTACGCTTTTCAGGGTCTTGGCGAAAAAGGTTTGAAATACATTGAAGAAATCGGCGAAAAACTGCATATGCCGACAATCAGCGAAGCAATGTCCGCGGAACAGGTCGGACTTGTTTCAAAGTACTGCGACATTGTGCAGATCGGCGCGAGAAATATACAAAATTACGATTTGCTCAAAGAAGCCGGAAAACAGCAAAAGCCGGTTCTTTTAAAAAGAGGCATGGCAACAACAATAAAAGAACTTTTACTTTCGGCCGAATATATTCTTTCGCAGGGAAATTATAATGTCATGATTTGCGAAAGAGGCATAAGAACTTTCGAAGATTCAACAAGATTTACGCTGGATTTAAACGCGGTTCCCGTATTAAAAAAGCTTACTCATTTGCCCGTTGTGCTTGACCCTTCGCACGGAATAGGCATAAGAGAACATGTCGGCACTATGGCAAAAGCGTGTATTGCCGCTGGCGCTGACGCTTTGATTTTAGAAGTTCACCCGAAACCTGAAGAAGCTTTTTCAGACGGCCCCCAAAGCCTGCTTCCAGACCAGTTTACAAAGCTTATGAAAGAGCTTGATTTGGTTGCTAAGGCCGTTGGGAGAGAACTGCTTTAATGTCACAAAGTGACATTAAAGCAATGATGTGTCCCTTACGGGACATGATGTGCACTTCGTGCATGATGTTTCCTTCGGAAATGCTGTATGTACTTCGTACACATTAAAGACAAGGACACATTACATCATGTTGCCGCAAAGCGGCAA
>JGI24705J35276_12238696_pt1 | contig 38670 bp, 38 predicted proteins | sample TergutNt197P4_FD_35276 | JGI IMG/M metagenome (IMG submission 35276) | reverse complement strand
AACAACGGAGTTGGCTCTTTTTTGACCAAACCCTTCGGGCTGCGCCAGCTTTTTGGTAAATTTTAACTTTTTTATTCCTTACATAGCTTCGGCTATGCGCGTCATAAAAAAGTTAAAATTTCCTCAAAAATCTGAGCAGCGCAAGTGCGTTATGAATGTCGACACACCCTAAGGTAAAAAAGAGGGTAAGAAAATCAAAAAAGAAATTGATGAAGGCGAAAAAGGTTTAAAGCGTCTTGATGAGATATTTGAAGAAGCAGACTCTTTAAAGAGAACAAACAAGTCCATATCAATGAAACGTTTCATTGATGTAATGTACGAGGTTTCGGCAATAAGCAGGAAACATGGCGTAATGGCATTTGATGTATTTGGCATAGAATCCGACGGTATCGGCAAATCCTTGGAAGAATCAATGGCTCAGGAGCAGCCATTTGAGAAGATGTTTAAAAGTATAAAAAATGATATAGCCGGAAAAGTCGGAAATGTTCTGAAAGTTTTAGGGGATATTCCTATCGGTTCAATGCCGGTTGTCGGAGATATAGTAGATTTATATGAATTAATCAGCGGCGAGGGTTTTTTTACAGGCAAAAAACTTACAGCTCCGGAAAAAGAATCAGCGGCATTCGGCTTGCTTATCGTAAGCGGAGCAGCCTGGCCTGAGGTAGCAAAAAAACTTGACTCTGAACTTGCAAGTTTGTCCTACGGCTACGAAATGAGTATTTTTAAGGCATTACAACAAATAATAAAAAGTTTTATGAATTATATTAAACGAATATTGAAAGTTCTTGGTTTATGGTTGCGAGGACGAAGGAAATGACCGGCTAAGAAATACTATGGTCAAGGGGACGTCCCCTTGACCGCCTTGCTTTAAAAGGAGAATGATTATTTATCCGCCCGGGCGGCATATTTCCCAGATTTTAAGATTATAAATAATCTCAAAACCGCAGTTGCATATCTTGCGCCGTCAAGATGTTCATCCATTGCTGTATTTCCATATGACGGCACAACCCGGACGGATTTCGAAGCGGATTTTTGCAAACACCGCTCCTGACATATATTTTAAAATATTGCTATAAAAATATATGTTGCCGCAGCAACGTTTTTGTAATTTTTTGCTAATATTATTAATGAGGGACGTTCTTCAATATAAAATACGGGAGGAATATAATGCTGCATAATTACTATGAAGTGCTTAAAAAGAATCATATTTTTTATGACATTTCGTCAGATGACATGAAAGCTTTAAGTCCGTGTTTCAAACCCATATTTTCCAGCTATCTGAAAGGCGCGTCGGTTTTTTCCGACGGCGATGTGTATGTAAATCTCGGTATTATCGTTGACGGAATAGTAAATATTATAAAAGACGACACGGATGGAAACAGGGTTATTTTAGAGCAAGCCGAACCGGGGTCGGTTTTGGACGAATCGCTGAACGAAAAAAAGAATTACAAAGTAAACGTTTCAGCCGTGGCTTCAACAGACTGCGATATTCTTGCCATACCTTTTAATAAACTTTTCACGGTATGCAAGCAAAATTGTCCTTTTCACGTTAAACTTATAGGCAATATTATAAGAATGTTAGCAAGCAACCACAACGCTCTTACAATGAAAATGGAATATTTAAGCAAAAAGAGCGTCCGGCACAGGCTGATGTCTTTTTTAAATTTTCAAGCCGAAAAGCATAAAAGCAGCGAATTTCACATTAATTTTGACAGAAAAGAACTTGCCGAATTTTTGTTTGTGGACAGAAGCGCTCTTTCAAGAGAGCTCGGCAGGATGCGCAGGGCAAAAATCATAGAATTTAGCAAAAACCGTTTTAAAATCCTTAAAAGCGGGATTTAATTTTTTTCTACAGCTTCCATGTCAAATCATTTAAAAATGACACCGAAAGAAGTAAGAATTAAAATATCATCCAAAGAAATCAAATTTACATTTTTCAATTAAATATCAGGAGGATATTATGAAAAAATGCCATAAATGTGGCGAGAACATTGATTCTGCCGACATGTTTTGTAAAAATTGCGGTGAAAAACAAAATACGGAGCAAAGCGCGCAGCCGGAACAATCCGCAAATAATGCTGTTTCCGAAGTCAAAAAAAGCGGCTTTAGCGAACAGGATAAAAAAGTATTACTGATACTGGTTGGCGTAATACTTTTTATATTTTTTATTACGATTGCTTCGTGCGGGTATGGAATATTTAAAATGAAGCGTAAGGTCGCTTCGCTTAGAGCGAAAGCAGAGTCGTATCAATCCGTTGACAAAGAAGAGGATGCGGAAGAAGAACCGCAAAAAAATAAAAAAAGCCGTAAAGAAAAAGAGATAATGGAACAGAAAGAAGTAAAACAAATGATGAAAGCCATATTACCTAAAGAGGAAATTGCAAGGGCGAGGGAAAGTTATCGGGAAACGATTGCCGGACTTGACGCGCAAATAGCCGAAGCTAAAGCTATAGTTGACGAACTTTATGACTATCTTCCGGAAAACATAAAGAAAGCAAAGTTTGTTTCCGACGAAGAAGCGGTTAACTTTGCTTCCGAAGAAGTAAAAAAGTACACCGAAAGTTATACTGCAAGAATGACGTCGGGCGATTATTCCGAGCCTTCTGAAAAAGAACAAAAAGAGTTTCAAGCAGTTGTTGCAATGTCGCAGTATTATGCCGGTAAAATTGCGAAAAGAAACTATGAGGCAATATACGGCGCTCTCTTAGAGTGAGAAAAATGACAGTGAATAATACGCACGGTGTTTGCGCGATTGCTATATGGCAAATGATATAAAAATGAGGGAGTTTTTAAATAGTATCATTTTGATTTTGCGGTGACATTTGTACAATTACAATATGACAAAACATATTTAATTTTATATAATCTTTCGATAAATAACGAAGTTCAAAGTTCAGAGTTTAAAGTGCAAATATTGTGTTTCGGCAGGAACTTAGTATTCGAACTTTAAACTTTGAAATTTTGAATTTTGTCGTTACTACGGGAGTTTTGAATGTCAATTTTAGTTACCGGAGCGTCGGGGTTTATTGGAAGTAAAGTGTGCGAGATGCTTGTGAAATCCGGCAAAGATGTTGTCGCAATAGACAATATGAACGATTACTATGACGTAAAAATAAAGGATTACAGGCTTAAAAACCTTAAAAAGCTTAAAAATTTTACATTTTACAAGATTGACATTGAAAATAAAAAATCTGTTGAAAATATAGTCAAAAAACATAAATTTTCCGCAATTATAAATCTTGCCGCCAGAGCAGGCGTGCGCTACAGCATGGAAAATCCTTTTATCTACGTTTCCACAAACACAATGGGGACGCTTAACCTTCTTGATATCGCGAAAGATTATAAAATTAAAAAATTTGTTCTTGCGTCAACATCTTCTTTGTACGCCGGGCAGAAAATGCCTTTTGTTGAAACTCTAGCCGTCAACACGCCGATTTCTCCTTATGCCGCGTCGAAAAAAGGCGCGGAAGCAATGTGTTATTCATATCATTACTTGTACGGTCTGGACGTAACGGTCGTAAGATATTTTACGGTTTACGGTCCGGCGGGAAGGCCTGATATGAGCATAATCCGTTTTATTAAATGGATTGACGAAGGAAAGCCGATTGAGCTCTTTGGCGACGGTTCGCAGAGCAGGGATTTTACTTATGTCGACGATATTGCAGACGGCACGATTAAAGCTTTGAAAAAAACCGGATACAAAACTATAAATCTTGGCGGAAATAAACCGTATAAACTGAACTACATGATTCATCTCATAGAAAAAAATCTCGGGAAAAAAGCCAAATATAATTATAAACCTTTTCATAAGGCGGACATAACTGCTACTTGGGCAAATATAAATGAAGCAAAAAAGATACTGAAATGGACTCCGAAAGTGTCTTTGGAACAGGGAATTAAAAAAACAGTTGATTGGTATTTGGAAAATAAATCTTGGTTTAAATACGTGAAACTATAGAACGGCAATTACGAATTACGAATGACGAATTACGAATCAACGGCGAACGGCAAAGACAATTACAAATAAGGAAAGAAAATGTATAAAGAATTGATGAAAAAAATTGAAGAAAGAAAAGCAAAAATAGGCATTATCGGGCAAGGATATGTCGGGCTTCCTCTTTCCGCGGAGCTTGCCAAACAGGGATTTAAAGTTACCGGATTTGAAGTCGATGAATCTAAAGTTTCAGCCATAAACAAAGGAAAATCTTATATAGGCGACGTGCCTGACGGCGACATGAAAGCGCTTGTGAAGGCAGGCAGGCTTGACGCGACCGCTGATTTTAAAAATCTTTCAAAAGCCGATGTTATAATTATATGCGTTCCTACTCCTTTGAGAAAGTCAAAAGATCCGGATGTTTCATATATTTTGTCCGCCGCGCATAACGTTAAGAAAACTCTTAAAAAAGGGCAGCTTATAATTCTTGAATCTACGACTTATCCGGGAACAACAAAAGAACTCATGCTTCCTATTTTGGAAGAAACAGGGCTTAAAGCCGGAAAAGATTTCTTTTTAGCGTTCAGTCCGGAAAGAATTGACCCGTCTAATAAAAAATTCGGAATACAGAATACTCCGAAAGTTGTCGGAGGCGCATGCGACAGATGCACAGAATTAGCTGCCGCCGTATACGCTTCATTCACGAAAGTGCAAAAAGTTTCTTCGACTGAAGCCGCCGAAATGGTTAAGCTTTTGGAAAACACTTTCAGAGCCGTAAACATAGCTTTGGTCAATGAAGTCGCTTTAATGTGCAATAAACTGAAATTAAACGTTTGGGAAATAATAGACGCTGCTGCGACAAAACCTTTCGGATTTATGCCTTTTTATCCGGGCCCTGGAATCGGAGGACACTGCATTCCTTTAGACCCGCACTATCTTTCATGGAAACTTAAAACTTTAAATTTTTACTCGCGTTTTATAGAGCTTGCCGGCGAAATGAACTCGAAAATGCCGGAATATGTAGTAACGAAAGTCGCCGACGCATTAAACAAAAAATCAAAGTCGATTAAAAATTCAAAAATTATGGTTATCGGAGCCGCGTATAAAAAAGACGTTTCGGATGTCAGGGAATCTCCGGCGCTTGACGTTATAAATCTTTTACTTATGAAAGAAGCAAAAGTGTCGTACTATGACCCGTACATCCCTGAAATGCAGAATTGCGCGTGCGGAATGACGCTTCGTTCCGAAAAAAGTCTTAACGGTTTGGGAAAATACGATGTTGTTGTCATAGTTACGGATCATACGAATATTGATTATAAAAAAGTTTTGAAGGATTCTAAAGCCATTGTGGATTCAAGAAACGCATTTAAAAACATTAAGTCGGGGAAAATTATAAGAATCTAAAAAGGCAATTAACAAATTACAATGAACAATGTCGGAGTTTTGCTAAGGCTTAGCCTTAACAAAACATGTTAACAGGTTTTCGCTTTGCGAAAACACAACAATTATTATTTGTTAATTGTTAATTGAAAATTGCTGTTAAACACTTGACAAGGAATACATTTGTATGCTATTGTGTTGAAAAATACCGGAGGAGTAATTTTATGGCAAAAGATGAAAAGCTTAAAGCATTGGATTTGGCGCTTTCACAGATAGAAAAAGATTTCGGCAAAGAAGCGATAATGAGGCTCGGCGAGAAACACGCGAAAACTAAAGTTGACGTGATTCCGACAGGAGCGCTTCCTTTGGACATAGCAATAGGCGTAGGCGGAATTCCCAGAGGCAGAATAATTGAGATTTTCGGGCCGGAATCTTCAGGTAAAACCACGCTGGCTTTGTGTATGGTAGCCGAAACGCAGAAAACCGGCGGAATTGCGGCGTATATAGACGCCGAGCACGCAATGGATCCCGAATATGCGACGAAATTGGGAGTTGATATAAACAATCTTTTGATTTCGCAGCCTGATTCCGGAGAGCAGGCGCTGGAAATTGCAGATAAGCTTGTACGTTCGGGCGCGGTTGACATTATAGTTGTTGATTCGGTTGCCGCATTGGTTCCCAGAGCTGAAATTGAAGGCGAAATGGGCGACTCATTTGTAGGTCTTCAGGCAAGGCTTATGAGCCAGGCTTTAAGAAAACTTACCGCAAATATTTCAAAATCAAAAACATCGATTGTTTTTATAAACCAGCTCAGGCAGAAAATAGGCGTTATGTGGGGAAGCCCGGAGACTACTCCCGGCGGACTCGCGCTTAAATTTTATTCTTCGGTAAGACTTGACATCAGAAGAATAGAATCGGTAAAAAAAGGCGACGAAATTTTAGGAAACAGAGTAAGAGTAAAAGTAGTAAAAAATAAAGTTGCAGCGCCGTTTAAACAAGCTGAATTTGAAATAATGTTCGGAGTCGGCGTAGACAGAATGGGATATCTGGTTGACATGGGCGTTGCCGACGGAATCATCGATAAAGCCGGAGCGTTTTTCAGCTATAACGGCGAAAGGCTCGGGCAAGGAAGAGATAATGTTAAAATATTTTTTAACGAGCACCCCGAAATAGCCGCTGAAATTGAAAGTAAAATACGCGCAAAAGCTTTTGGCGGGGAAGCCGTTTCCGATAATAAAAAAGAAGAAATAAAGGCTGACGCCGCTAAAGAAAAAGCAGCTAAAGCGCTAAAAAAGAGTTAAGGTGAAAAATGAAAGTTTTGATTACGGGCGGAGCAGGTTTTATAGGTTCTAATATTGTTGATGCCGTTATTGAGAATAGGCATAAAGCAGTTATTATTGATAATCTGTCATCCGGCAGTATGGATAATATCAATAAAAAAGCGAAGTTTTATAAAACGGATATAGTTAATGAAAAGAACATCCTGAAGATATTTAAAAAAGAAAAGCCGGATGTTGTTATTCATAATGCGGCGCAGATTGACGTAAGAAAGTCTGTGGCTGACCCGAAATATGACGCTGATATTAACATTCTCGGTTCTCTGAATATTTTAAAAGCCTGCGTTGAAAATAGAACAAAAAAGATAATATTTGCTTCTTCCGGCGGTACGATATACGGCGAATGCGGGAACATTTCTCCCGATGAAAATGCCTTTCCTAACCCGTTGTCTCCTTACGGAATTGCGAAACACTCTGTTGAAAATTACATAAAATTTTATTCTGAGATTCACGGACTGAAATACACAATTTTAAGATACTCCAATGTGTACGGCCCCAGGCAGGACCCAAAAGGCGAAGCAGGGGTTATAGCCATTTTTGCTTTAAGAATGCTTCGTGACGAGGCAGTTACTGTTTTTGGAGACGGTAAACAGATGAGAGATTATGTATATGTTTCCGATGTTGTGAGCGCAAACCTGAAATCTCTGACAAAAGCGGATAATCAAATAATTAATATCGGCACGAATAAAGCCGTGCCGTTAAATGACGTAGTAAAAATTATGTCGCGGCTGTCGAAAACAAATAACAAGCCCGTTTACAAACCTAAAAGAGACGGAGAACTTTTTAAAAGTTTTTTAAATAATAAAAAAGCCGGAAAAGTTCTAAATTGGAAACCTAAAATAAGTATTGATGAAGGGATAAAGAGAACTTTAGATTACTTTGAAAAGACAGATAATAGATAATAATTTTGGCGTTTTCGCGAAGCGAAAACCTATTAACAGATTTCGGCTTCGCCGAAATACAACAACTATTCTCTATTATCTATTAACTATTAACTGCCGTTAAAAGGGGACAAAATGAAAGCTTTTGTTTTGGCTGCGGGAGCAGGCACCAGATTAAGACCTTTGACGCATCATATTCCGAAACCAATGATTCCTATACTCGGCAAACCTGTTTTATATCATATTTTAAATAACCTTAAAGAATATGGCTTTAATAATATCTGCGTTAATCTTTTTCATTATCCGGATTCCATAACCGGTTATTTTAAGAACAATTATATGGATATAAATATAAATTATTCATTAGAAAAAAAACTTTTAGGAACTGCCGGAGCTGTAAAGAAGCAGGAAAAATTTTTTGATAAAACTTTTATCGTTATGTCGGGAGACGGGTTAACCGATATTAATCTTAAAAATGTTTTGAATTTTCATAAAAGGAAAAAAGCTCTCGCTACAATAGTGTTAAAGGAAATAGATTCAAGATTCGAATACGGAATTACCATTGCCGGCAAAGACGGAAAGGTGAAGCGGTTTGTCGAAAAACCTAAATTTAGCGATATTTTTGAGAATACCGTGAATACGGGAATTTACGTTTTTGAGCCGGAAATATTCAACTATATACCGAATAATAAGTTTTTTGATTTCAGCATGGACTTGTTTCCTTTGCTTTTAAAAAATAAAAAAAAGATTTACGGTTACATAATGGATGAATATTGGACGGATATCGGCAATATTCTTGAATATAAGAAAGGCGTTTTTGACGCTTTGGACGGAAAAGTTAAGATAAGTATGCCGTTCGGCAAAAAGAAAGGCAGTTATATAAGCAAATATGCTAAAATTGATAAAACCGCTAAAATAAAAGGCCCGTGTTTTATAAATGATAATGTGTATATAGGCAAGAATGTTATTATTAATCCTTATTCGGTCATATCTAAAAACGTGAAAATAGAGGATAATGCCGTTATAGAAAAAACTATTATATGGAACGGTTCGCATATAGGAAAAGGCGCAAAATTAAGTAATACGATAGTAGGGCATAAAGGCAGGATTCCTCACGGAATTACGCTTTTTGATTCAATAATAATGAGCTAATAACGGCAATTACGAATTACAAATTACGAATTACGAATCAAAGACAAAAAAGTTGTTTGCAGTTTATTCGTAATTTGTAATTCGTAATTGTAGTTAAAAAGGGGAGATAAAATGATTGGAAAGCAGGGGTATTTTTTTACGTCGGAATCAGTAACTGAAGGACATCCGGATAAGGTTTGCGATATAGTGTCGGATTCTGTTCTTGACGCTATTTTAGCTAAAGATCCTAAAGCAAGAGTGGCTTGCGAAACGTTTGTTTCTCCGGGAATGGTAATAGTGGGCGGGGAAATTACTACAAGCACTTATGTAAATATCCAACAAGTTGCCAGAAATGCGATTAAAAATATAGGTTATGACAAGCCTGAATTCGGATTTAATTATAAAGACTGCGCGATAGTAAACATTATAAATTCTCAGTCGCCGGATATTGCCCAGGGCGTGGATACGGGCGGTGCGGGCGATCAGGGGCTTATGATAGGTTTTGCGTGCAAAGAAACTCCCGAACTTATGCCTTTGCCGATAATGCTTGCCCACAAACTTGCGATGAAGCTTACGGAAGTCAGAAAAAAAGGAATTCTTCCTTATTTGGGACCTGACGGCAAAACGCAGGTTACTGTCGAATATGTTGACTGGAAACCTAAAAGAATCGAAGCTGTTGTTCTTTCAACGCAGCATACGGAGGCAATTCTGGATAAAACAGGAAAACGCATAACGGAAAAATCTAAAAAAGAAATCCGTGCAGAAATTATTGATCCTGTTTTAGGAAAACTCATAGATAAAAAAACTAAGATTTACATAAACCCTACCGGAAAGTTTGTAATCGGCGGGCCGCAGGGCGACACAGGGCTTACGGGAAGAAAAATTATAGTTGACACTTACGGCGGTATGGCGGCGCACGGCGGCGGGGCTTTTTCCGGGAAAGATTCGACTAAAGTTGACAGAAGCGCCTGCTATATGGCAAGGCATATAGCGAAAAATATTGTTGCCGCAGGTTTTGCCGATAAATGCACGGTTCAGCTTGCTTATGCGATAGGCGTTGCCGAACCTGTTTCCGTTATGGTTGATACTCATCACAGCGGTAAGGTGCCGGGGCCTGTTCTTGAACCTATTGTTAGAAAGATATTTCCTCTTACTCCAAAAGGAATTATGGAATATTTGAAGCTTCGCAGGCCGATTTTTTCAAAGACGGCGGCATACGGGCATTTCGGAAGAAAAGGAAAAGATTTTACCTGGGAAGCGCTGAATAAAGTTGCGGAACTGAAAAAGGCGGTTAACAAATAACGGCGATGCGGGGATGCAGAGAGGCGGAGATGCAGAGTAACAAATCAAAAAAAGAGGGAAAATATGAAATACGACATAAAAGACATTAAGTTGGCGGATAAGGGGAACAAAAGGATTGTTTGGGCGGAAAAAGAAATGCCTGTTTTAAGGCAGATAAAAGAAAGATTCTCGAAACAAAAACCTTTAAAGAATAAAAATATTGCATGCTGCCTGCACGTTACGACCGAAACGGCTAATTTAGCAATAACATTGAAGGCCGGCGGGGCAAACGTATATTTGTGCGCTTCAAATCCTCTTTCAACGCAGGATGATGTTGCCGCGTCTTTAGTTAAACATCATAAAATTCCGGTATTCGCAATCAAAGGCGAAAATAATAAAACGTATTACAGCCATATAAACGCTCTTTTGGAAACAAAGCCCGAAATTACAATGGACGACGGAGCCGATCTGGTTACCGCCATAATATTAAAAAGGAAAGATTTGCTTAAAAATATTATCGGCGGAACAGAGGAAACAACGACGGGCGTTATACGCTTAAGGGCAATGGCAAAGGACGCAGTTTTGGCATATCCCGTAATTGCCGTAAACGACGCTTTGACGAAACACTTTTTTGATAACAGGTACGGTACGGGGCAGTCGACTATCGACGGAATTATAAGGGCGACAAATATTTTAATCGCCGGAAAAATCGTTGTTGTCGCCGGATACGGCTGGTGCGGCAGAGGCTTTGCCATGAGAGCAAAAGGAATGGGCGCTCACGTTATAGTTACGGAAGTCGACCATCTTAAAGCCATAGAAGCCGCAATGGACGGATACGAAGTTATGCCTATGAACGATGCCTCGAAAAAGGGAGATATTTTTGTTACTCTTACCGGAGATTTAAATGTTATCGATAAACAGCATTTTACTTTTATGAAAGACGGCGCGATTGTGTGTAATTCGGGACATTTTAACGATGAAATAAATCTTGCGGCGTTAAAACAAATGTCAAAATCCGTCAAAAATGTAAGAGATTTTACCGATGAATACACTTTGAAAAATAATAAGAAGATATGCGTTCTCGGCGAAGGAAGACTTATAAATTTAGCCGCGGCGGAAGGTCATCCGGCAAGCGTTATGGATATGTCTTTTGCGAATCAGGCTTTATCCGCCGAATACATGGTTAAAAATCATAAACAGCTTAAAAAGCAGGTCTATGTTGTTCCGGAGAAGCTTGATAAAGAGATAGCTAAATTAAAACTGAAGGCGATGGGAATTAAAATTGATGTTTTAACCGAGGAACAGCAGAAATATTTAAATTCCTGGCAGTCGGGAACTTAATAAAAGGCTGCTAACTGCTAATTATTCACTACTCACTGTGTTAAAAGGTAACTAAGAAATGATAAATATTGCTTTCGGGCTTGATGATAGTTTTGCTCCGCATTGCGGAGCGACAGCCGCTTCGATTCTTGTTAATCATAAATTACTTACCGAAGAAGATAAAATACATTTTTTCTTTTTTTGCAATGTCAGCGATGAAAATAAAGAAAAATTGCTAAAGCTCAAGGAAATTCAGGATTTTGACCATACGTTTATAAATGTAGACGAATCGGAATTCGAAGGGCTTCCTCTGCGTAACGGGCAAAAGATTGCCATATATAATGTCCTTATGGTGCCTATGCTTTTGTCTTCCGACGTAAAAAAGATAATTTATCTCGACTGCGATTTGATATTGAATAAGGATATATCGGAGCTGTGGAAAATAAATACCGATGATTATCCGGTAGCCGCGGTAAAAGATAATTACAGAAGAAAGCCGAATTATTTCAATTCCGGAGTTATGGTTTTCAATATTCCAAAATTAAAAGAGTTTAATTATTATGATAAATGGAAAAAATATGTGAAAGAAAAGACTTACAAAATGATTTTACATGATCAGGATATACTGAATCCGGTTTTAAGAGCAAATACGCTTTATCTGCCTGAAAACTGGAATGTTCATCACGGGATTTTCCTGACTTTATATGATAAGTACAGTAAAAAGAATTTTAATGATTTTCTCTCTTTTTGTCATATCGTTCATTATTCAACTCAGATAAAACCGTGGCACGCTCTGCCTGTTCACCCGTTAAAAAATCTTTATTTTAAATACCTTGCGATGACGCCGTGGCACGGCAGCGCTAAAAAATATCCCGCAAGCGTAAAGATTAAACATTTTTGTAAGCTGTTTTTAAAATATTGGTATGTTCATCCCGCTTTTTTCGTTAAACCGAGATTTTGGAAAGAAGTCGGCAGAAAGGGCTGGTTGATGACATTGTATTAGAGTGTGTTCACACTAACTATGATAAAAAAAGCGGTTACATCATTTAGGAAATCTTTTGCAAAAATGCTTTTTGACAAATCCGCAAAATCCGGCAAAAAGCCGGACATGAACACGGTTAAAAGCATTTTGTTTTTAAGGCATGACAATAAAATCGGGGATATGGTTGTTTTAACTTTAGTTTTCAGGGAGATAAAGAAACAATATCCCGCAATCAAGATATATGTTTTATGCGGAAAAGATAATAAAGAAATTATTAAAAATAACCCTAATATAGATGAAATTATTGAAGTAAACGGCAGATTTTTTGATGATTTGTCCGTTTATAAAGTTCTAAAGCATAAAAAAATTGATGTTGCCGTTGATTTCTTCATATTCAGGCCAAGGCCTAAACATTTATTCATGATAAGGCGTATAAATCCTGCGTTTTTAATCGGCTTTCGGAAGCAGGATTATAATATGTACGATCTTTCGATTAATTGCTGTCTTAATGAGCTTCATATATCGCAAAGATATAAAATTCTTTTAAAAGAGCTTGGCGTTGAAGCTTCTACGCTTGATTATGATATGTTTTTGGATTCTATTGATGAAAAAAATGCCGGTAATTTATTTAAAAATGTTGAAAATAAGCTTATAATAAACCCTTTTGCGGCAAGCAGGCATAGGAGTATTGATTTTGAAAAGCTTCAAAGCCTTATAAATAAGTTGAAAGAAGAGAAAGAGTTCGCTATATTTATCGTATGTTCAAAGAAGTCATCGCATTTGATTAAAGGGCTTAAAGGCGCGTCTGTTATTGAAACATCGAATATTTTAGAAAGTTCTGCGTATATTAAATATTGCGACTGTGTAATATCTCCCGACACATCAATTGTTCATATTGCGGCGGCTTTTAAAAAGAAAATGATAGCTCTTTTTCTTGATTATTCAAATGAAGAAGAAAAAATCAATAAAATTTGGGCGCCCAATTACGATGAAGCGGTTCAAATTTCAGTTGATACTCAAAACGGTTCCGTTTCAAATGATATAAACAACATAGATAACGATATTATAATCAACGAAATAAGCAAAACTTGGGGTTGATAAGTATATGATAAATTATTTTAACAAACTTGAAAAAATGGTTTCTAAATACAGAGAGAAATACGCCAGACGTCCTAAAACCGCGGCGCTGAGGCTTGCGTATTGGAATTTGAAGGCATGTTTTAGCAGCCAGATTACAAAAGAGGAAAGCGCCGGGCTGAACAAGCCCGTTGCCGACGCATGGATGCAGGTAATAAACGGGGATGGGATAGATATCACCGGCAATTATCTTCATGAAATACAAGATTTTAAAATACCTAAGATACCTTCGGGCGGTCACATTAATTTTAATATTGATAATGCATTAAAAGTCAACAAGAAAATTAAACGTCTTGGACTTGTATTTTTCATGGGGGTTGGGGATTATTTCCTTTCAACTAATTTTATAGAAAATTTTAAAAACTGTTATCCGAATCTTGTTTTTGACGCTTACGTATCTAAAAATACCGATAAAAATAGTTCTGTGTTGGTAGGTGAATGTTTGAAGGTAAACCCTAATTTTGAAAATGTCTATTATTTTGACGGCTATCCTGCGGACGGCAAAAGCGGCTGGAAAAATTATGATTATTCGGAATGCTACCGGAAAATAAAAGAAGACACTTTATTACTTCCTGTTATATACATGCAGGATGAGCATATAAAGTCCAGACATGAAACCTTATGCCGGACTTTTAGTCTGTCAAAACCCGTGTTTACTCCGGCTCCTAAAGTTTATACGGATTATGAAGCGACAAAACAAGTATCTGATATTATAAGCAAAGTAGATCAAAAGATGGCAGGGAGAAAAGGTATTGTATGGCTGCAACTGGCTTCGCGTTCGGCCAAATATCTTTATCCCTTGGATAAAGCCCGTAAACTTGTTAACGGTTTGGTTAATGAAGGATATTTGGTAATAAATATTGATCATGATATGCCCGAAACGGAACATGTTATAACGATAGATATTAAAAAAGTAAGCATTAACGAAAGCATAAAGCTTCTTTGTATGTTAAATAAGAAATATAGAGTATATTGCGCGGGGATAGTATCTTGTTTTTTTGCCATATCTTCAGGACTCAAAATACAGAATTTGGGTATACAGCATACTTATGACAGATTTGTAGAAGCAGTTTGGTTTCCAAATATTTTTATTATAGGAGACAGGGAATACCGTATGTTGCCTAAAAGTCGCGTTTTTGAGGCTAGCCTCGGAGATTATACCATAAATTCCAACAATCGTTGCGATTATAGACCGGAGTTTATCTTAAGCTGTTTCAATCAATTCCAAGCAGAGACGACTTTGTAAAACTTTATGATTTCTATAATTATTCCCGTATATAATGCCCAAAAATATCTTCTTCAATGTTTGGATTCTATTTTAAACCAGACATTCAAAGATTTCGAATGCATTTGTGTAAACGACGGCTCGACTGATGCGTCTCTCTCAATTTTAGAAGATTATCAAAGAAAAGACAAAAGAATTAAAATCATATCGCAAAAAAATGGCGGGATAAGTGCTGCAAGAAATGCCGGTATTTCCGCAGCGGCGGGCGAATATCTGTATTTTATGGATAACGACGACATTATAAGCATCGATTATCTTGCAAATATGCATAAAACCGCCGAGGAAACAAAATGTCCGCTCGTTGTAAATCCCAATATTTCGTTTATGTTTTCCGACAATTCGCGCTGCGAAGACGAATCGGATTATTTCGAAGAAAAAATATATGAAATGAATCCGCGCCTTATTCTCGGACCTGAGCTGCATATTTTCGTCTGGAATAAACTGTTCAAAACGGATTTGATAAAAAATCTTAAAATTAAATTTCCGTTAAACACAAACTCGGAAGACGTTTATTTCTATTATTGCCTTATGCCTTATGTCGGTAATTTTGCAGTCGTAAAAAAAGGAAGATATTATTGGAGACAAACCGAAAGCCAGTCTTCAAAAAGCATATATTTCAAAGACGGGTTAGATTATATAGACATATTTAAAATGATAAAAGATTATTACAAAAGGACCGGTTTGGAAAAAACCTGGCAAACGCCCGTATATTATTTAAGGCAGCAGTTATTCCGCATACCGCCGGACAAATACGATTTCAAAAAAATTTATTACGAAATTAAAGATTGCCTGAAAGACGTCGTGATTCTTGACGACGTTTTAAGGTCGCCGGAAAAAAAATTCATAAAAGATATGAAAAAAGGATTTTTATACGTATATTTGGCGTATTATCTGCGAAAAAAAATTAAAAATAAAATAATAAATCTCTTCCGTGCGCCGTTTTTTAAGACGTAAATAGGGAAGCCCAAGATCAACTTGTAAATGAAACAATCTTATATCGCGGAGAGCAGCAGACAATGAAACATTACGATTATTTAATTGTCGGTTCAGGATTATACGGAGCGACTTTTGCCTATTTGGCAAAGCAGAAAGGCAAAAAATGTCTTGTGATTGACAAGCGCGCGCATTTAGGCGGGAACGTCTATTGCGAAAATATCGAAGGGATTAATGTCCACAAATACGGAGCTCATATATTCCATACTTCAAATAAAAAAGTTTGGAACTTTGTCGGCGCTTTTGCAGAGTTTAATGGCTATATCAATTCGCCGTTGGCAAATTATAAAGGAAAGTTATATAATCTGCCTTTTAATATGAATACTTTTTATGCTCTTTGGGGAGTAAAAACTCCGCAGGAAGCAAAACAAAAAATAGACGAACAGCGCAAAGCGTCCGCAATAACCGAACCGAAAAATTTGGAAGAACAGGCAATTTCATTAGTCGGAAAAGATATTTATGAAATTCTAATCAAAGGTTATACCGAAAAACAATGGGGACGCAAATGTTCGGAGCTGCCCGCTTTCATTATAAAGCGCTTGCCTGTCAGATTTACTTTTGATAATAATTATTTCAACGATACATATCAGGGAATTCCGGTTGGAGGATACAATAAATTAATTGACGGTTTGCTAAACGGCATTGAAGCAAAATACGATACGAACTTTTTTGATGACAGGGCGCACTTTGAAAATATTGCCGATAAAATTATTTTTACTGGACAAATAGACGAATTTTACAAACATTGCTTCGGAAAATTGGAATATCGAAGCGTGCGTTTTGAAACAGAAACATTGGATTGCGGTAATTTTCAAGGCAATGCGGTTATTAATTATACGGAATCGGAAATCGCATATACCCGCGTCATAGAACACAAGCACTTTGAATTCGGGACACAGCCTAAAACTATAATTTCGCGCGAGTATCCTTGCGAATGGAGTAAAAGCAGCGAGCCGTTTTATCCTGTAAACGACGATAAAAATAACATCTTATATTCCAAATACAAAGAGCTTGCCGATAAAGAAAAGAACGTAATTTTCGGCGGCCGGCTGGCGGAATATAAATATTACGATATGGATAAAACTATTGAGCAGGCAATATTAAAGGCAGGCGGTTAATATGATAAAGCTAAGTAAAAACAGTAAAGTTTTTGTTCCATGTCCCGCGGGCGTCGTTACGGGGGGAGTTGAATTATTGCATCAGCTGGTAGATTTTTTAAGAAGAAACAATGTAGATGCCTATATATTTTATTTTGGAGAGAAGCCGCACGGCATACCTGCCGCTTATGAGAAATATAATATATTAATATCGGAAAATATATATGACAGCGACGAGAATGTCGTTGTACTTCCTGAAATTATTTTTAATTGGGTTTATAAGTTTAAAAAAGTTCAGTTTATATTGTGGTGGCTGAGCGTTGATAATTTTTTTTATGCAGGGGCTTCAATTTCAGATATTTTTAAATTTAATATGAAATTAGGTTTAAAAACCGCAAGAAGGCGGTTAAAAAAGTTATTGTTGATAAAACAAAATGAGTTTAAAGACAGCATATCCGTCGCATACTTAAAAAAATTAGACGTTATTAATGCGTATCAATCCGCATATGCGCAGCATTTCCTGTATAACAGTAATATGAATTGCGTACTTCCTCTTACCGACTATATTAATTCTGAATATTACAGCGATAATATCGATTTTAATGTTAAGGAAGATATTGTAGCTTATAATCCCGCTAAAGGGTTAAAATTTACAAACAGGCTAATTTCAAAAATGCGAAATATAAAATTTATTCCTATACAAAATATGAACAGGAAACAAGTATGCGATTTGTTAAAAAAGGCTAAAGTATATATAGATTTTGGAAATCATCCCGGTAAAGACAGATTGCCTAGAGAAGCGGCTTTAGCAGGATGTATAATTATCACGGGGAAAAACGGAGCCGCTCGTTTTTTTGAAGATATTCCGATTAATTCTTACTATAAGATGGACAGAAACATTCGCAACATAGATATGATATGCGGCCGTATTATAGATTCTATACAAAATTATTCCGTTAGAATCGGCGATATGGATTATTATAGAGATCTCATATTACATGAGAAACAAAAATTTGAATGCGAAATTAGGAAAATTTTTGATATACGTATTAAATAGCGATTAGAATGTGTTTTTTCTGACGGTTCAAACTTCACATCGCACCTATTCTGTAGTATTCAAATCCTGCGTTTTTAGCAAGTTCAGGCTTAATAAGGTTGCGCAAATCTATTATTTTTTTCCTTTTCATCGTCATTCCTATCTTATTTAAGTCCAATTCTTTAAAGCAGTCCCATTCCGTAAGTATTACTATGACATCCGCGTCTTTTGCCGAGACATATTCGTCTTTTGCGAAAACAACTTTATCTCCGAGTATGTCTTTTGCGTTTTTCATTGCCTGCGGGTCGAATACGGACAAATCCATTTTATGTTCCAAAAGATACTCTATCACAGTCAGGGCCGGAGACTCTCTGCAGTCATCGGTACCTGCTTTAAATGCAAGACCGAGAATACATATTTTAGGATTAACAAGCCCTTTTACGCAATCCAATATTCTCCACGCCATCTGTTTTTTACGCCATTCATTTCCCTGTATTGCGGCTTCAATCAAAGACAGCGAAGTGTCGATTTTACGTCCCATGTGAGCGATTGCGTTTGTGTCTTTCGGAAGGCAGCTGCCGCCGTATCCGGGGCCCGGATTTAAAAACCTGCCGCCTATTCTCGTGTCAAGACCTACTCCTTCGGCGACTTCATATATATTCGCGCCGGACTTTTCGCAAAAATCCGACATTTCGTTTATAAAATGAATTTTAATGGCAAGAAAAGCATTGCTTGCGTATTTTATAATTTCACCTGAACGCCTGCCTACGTAAAGAATCGGAATTTTTCCTTTAAAAGGCTTATAAAAATTTTCAATAACTGCTTTTGCTCTTTTAGAGTTTAAACCTACTATTATTCTGTCAGGGTGAAAAAAGTCGTGGATCGCGTGCCCTTCTCTGAGGAATTCCGGAAGTGAAACAGCGTCTATATCAATATCAGGATTCTTTTCTTTCATAAGAGCTTCTATCTTATCTCCTGTGCCGATCGGTACGGTAGACTTCATGGCAATCACGATATATTTGTCTAAGTATCCGGCAAGCTCACCTGCCACGGCATAAACATTATTCATATCAACTTCTTTTGTTATAGGGTGTATCGGCGTGTTTACCGCGATTAATATTATGTCCGCGTCTTTCACGCCTTCTTTCATTGATGTTGTAAAATTAAGTTTTCCTGTTTTTATATTTTTTTCAAAAAGTTCTAAAAGACCGTTTTCAAACAGGGTAAGCTTTCCCGCATTAAGAGAATTAATTGTGCTTTTTTTCTTATCTATACAAGTAACATGGTGCCCTTGTTCAGCTAAACCCACTCCTGTCGGTAATCCGACATAACCAGTTCCGATAATTGCGATTTTCATTTTTTTCCTCTTTAATTAGTATGATTAACGCTCGGAACAGATTATATTTATTAAAATGCATTTATGCAAGAGCTATCAACGGCAGAAGCTCAGCAGCTCGGAAGCTCAGAAGTTCGGTAACGACAACAACAAAGACTTTGTCTTTGCCGAACTTCTGAACTTCTTTATTTCACATATTGTTTACATTTAAAATAAAATTTGATAAAATCAAAAAATATTGCAATATAAAAATTACAAGAGAAAAAGCAAGGAGCGGTAAAGATGGCATTTGAAAAGAAAGCAGTTGTAGAACAGTACAAAACTCACGCGACGGATACGGGTTCCCCCGAAGTTCAGGTTGCACTTCTCACGTCAAGAATTAAGTATCTTTCCGACCATTTCCAGAAATATCCGAAAGATTTCGCGTCAAGAGTCGGATTTTTGAAAATGATCGGCCAGAGAAGAAGACTTTTAGATTACATTAAGAAGCACGATAAAGACGGTTACACGGCTTTGATTAAAAAGCTTGATCTTAGAAAATAAGAAAAAAAATAAAGAAGACCCGGCAAAAAAAGCTCAAAGGATGCAAGAAAACGCCGTTAAAGGCAGAAGTTTGGAAGTTTAGAGGGCTTAGAAGTTTAGCAAAAGGCAGTTTGCCAAGCTTCTAAACTTCCAAGCTCTTCAAGCCTCTAAAAATGGCGTTTTCTTGGATCTTTTGCGCAAAATGCGCCGGGCAATGGAGCGTAAAAGTGGAATATTTTAAAAAAGAAGTTGAAGTTGCCGGAAAAAAATTTATAATTGAGTCCGGCAAAATGGCAAAGCAGGCAAGCGGTTCCTGCACGGTAACAATCGGCGAAACTACGGTTTTAGTTTCGGCTGTTTCTTCAAGCGAGCCGAAAGAAGGCATAGATTTTATGCCTTTGACCGTTGACTACAGAGAAAGAGCATATGCCGGAGGCAAGATACCGGGCGGATTTTTCAAAAGAGAAGCAAAACCGAGAGACAGCGAAATACTTACAAGCAGACTTATTGACAGAAGCATAAGGCCGCTTTTTCCCGAGTTTTGGAGAAATGACACGCAGATAAGCGCGATAGTGCTTTCGCATGACGGAGAAAATGATACGGATATACCAAGCATATTGGGCGCTTCGGTTGCGCTTATGGTTTCAAATATACCTTTCTCCATACCTATAGCTTCAGTAAGAATCGGAAGAATTAACGGGCAGTTTGTAATAAATCCTACTCTTTCCGAGCAAGAAATAAGCGACTTGGATTTGGCAGTCAGCGGAAATGATACGGCTTTGACCATGGTTGAAGCAGGTTCAAATGAAATTTCCGAAGAAGAAATGCTTAATGCTTTGAATTTGGCCAGAGAAACCGTAAAAGCTATGTGCGAATTCCAGAAGCAGCTTCCGATGAGAGAAAAAATGGAAGCAAAAGCTCCGGAATATAATCAGGCTATGAAAGCTGATATTGAAGCGGAAGCGATTTCCAAAGCCGAGTATGGCGTAACTATAAAAGAGAAAACAGAAAGAGATTCTTTTTGGGCTTCCTTTAAAAAAGACATAACAAAAAGAATGCTTGAAAAATATCCGCAAGAAAACAAAGGGACAATCGATTTTCTCTTGGAAGACATATTTTATAAGAAAGCTAGAGAGCTTGTATTAAATAAAAGAGTGCGCACCGATGGACGCGGGCTTGAAGACATAAGAACTATAACCTGCGAAACCGGACTTTTGCCGAGAATTCACGGTTCAAGTTTATTTACAAGAGGCCAGACGCAGGCTTTGGCTACCGTGACGCTTGGAACGCCGGGCGACATGCAGATTATGGATGAGCTTACTGGCGAATATAAAGAACGGTTCATGCTTCATTATAATTTCCCGGGCTTTGCCACAGGCGAACCTAAAGGCGAAAGATCTACAAGCAGAAGAGAGATAGGGCACGGCGCTTTGGCAAAAAGAGCTTTGAGAGCTATTCTGCCGAGCGTAGAGGATTTCGGATATACAATAAGAATAGTTTCGGATATTTTAGAGTCAAACGGTTCGTCGTCAATGGCTTCAGTGTGCGGCGGTTCTTTGGCATTGTTTAACGCGGGCGTCCCGGTTAAAGCCGCGTGCGCGGGCGTTGCGATGGGGCTTATGAAAGAAGGCGACAACTATGTCATTTTGACTGACATTATGGGAATGGAAGACCATTTGGGCGATATGGATTTTAAAGTTGCCGGGACCAGAAAAGGCATTACTGCGCTTCAGATGGATATAAAAGTTACAGGTCTTACGACTGAAATTCTTGCGCAGGCGCTGGATCAGGCGAAACGCGGAAGAATGTATATTTTAGACAAAATGGACGCTGCGGTTTCAGCTCCGAAATCCGCAATATCAAGCTTTGCTCCTCAGATGGAAAGTTTAATGATACCTCAGAATAAAATAGGCGAGCTTATCGGACCAGGAGGAAAAAACATAAGAAAACTGCAGGAAGACAATAACGTTAAAATCGATATAGAAGAAACGGGAAAAGTGTTTATTTCCGGAACTGACGCCGACTGTGTGCACCGCACCAAAGTGTATATTGAATCTATGACCGCCGAAATTGAAGTAGGCAAAATATACAAAGGAAAAGTTGTAAAAATTATGGCTTTCGGCGCTTTTGTCGAAGTCCTTCCAGGAAAAGACGGCTTGGTGCACGTTTCCAAACTTGCGGACAGACATGTTAAAAACGTTGAAGATGTTGTGAAGGAAGGCGATGAAGTTACCGTGAAAGTTATGGAAATTGACAAGCAGGGAAGAGTAAACCTTAGCATAAAAGACGCAAAAGAAGACAAGTAAAATATAAAAAGAAAGATATGTCCGTTAAAAGGTAAGTTTTTTATATTTTATATATTATATTTTATGGGATGTGTTATGGCAAATGACATTAAGGACAAAGTAAAATCTCTTTATGAGATAATGAAAGAAGAAAAAATTGAGGAATTAGAAGTTAATTCCAAAGATTATAAACTTTGTATTAAAAGAAAAAACCCTAATGAAGGAAAGCAGTTTATTGCGGCGCCCGTAAAAATGCAGGCTGCTCCGGCTGAAGTTCAGGCTGAGCAAGAGCCTAAACAGGAAACCGCTGCTTCGGGAGAAACTATAAAATCTCCGATAACTGGAGTTTTTTACAAATCTCCGTCTCCGTCTTCTCCGGCTTACGCTAAAGAAGGCGATATTGTTGAAACAGGGAAAACTTTGTGCATAATTGAAGCCATGAAAGTTATGAATGAAATAAAAGCTACGTTTAAAGTTAAAATAGTAAAAATTTTGGCTGAAAACGGCAAACCCGTTAATTCGGGGCAGGATTTGTTTGAAGTTGAAAAAGTTTAGAAAGGCAGTGTGGAGTTTGGAGTGTTGAGAGTGGAGTTAACGGAAAAAAACCGTGTAATCCGGGTTGAGGGGTAAAATATGTCGGATATGATTGAGAGAGTAGGATTTGCGGCAGGAGAGATTTGGAAATATTTGCTTGAAAACGGAGAATCGTCCCCTATAAAAATTAAGGCGAATTTAGGTTTGTCCAATACAATGCTGTATCTTGCTTTGGGATGGCTTGCAAGAGAAGATAAAGTAAACATTGTGCAGCAGGATTACAGCTACAGAATATCTCTTAAATAACAGAACACTCTCCGTTCAATTTGGGTATTAATCCAAGAGGACAGAAAAAGTGGCCAGACAAAAAAAAGCTAAAAATAAAAAACAAAAAATAAATAACACAAACAGAAACAGGGAAGTTGCAGCCCTGTTTTTTGTTTTGGCGGCGCTTATATGCGCGTATGCCATAATAGTGCCCGACAGTTCCGGGATTTTGGGAAAAGCATTTGCAAATATAATGTTTCAGATGTTCGGGACAGCCACGTATATTTTTCCTTTCATACTTCTTTGGTCTTTTATCGTGCATATAAGCAAATCCGTTGAATTAAGAGGGAGAATGGATTTCATATGGTCGGTTGCCTGCATGATTTCAGGAACCGCGTTATTTTCATTTTCAGGGCTTTTGTTTGAAATCAACACTTACGGAGGATGGATAGGGGAAAAGCTGTTTCCTTTTATTGAACAGCTTTTGGGAATTACTCTTGGTTTTTCCGTTGTGGCGATAGTTTTTATATACTCATCGGCAAAACTTTTAAGAATTTCTCTCAGCTCGGCGGTATATCATTTTATAAAAGGATTGTTTGAAGAGTCTGAAAAAGATAAGCAGGATAAAGGAAAGCCCGCGCCTAATGTTTTAGAAAGAAAGCAGGAGCCTCCGGTTATTGTGCCGGAGCCTATTATTCAAAAATTTGAACCCGTAAAACCGAATATTGTAAACAAAAAAGAAGAAAAATCCGCTAAAGAAAAAATAGAAAAACAGAAACAGGAAAAAATTGAAAGCAAAAGTTTTGATTATAAGCTGCCTGCGACCAATATATTGAAAAGCGATCCTACGACAAGTTTTGAGACAAACAAAGCCCAGCTTCTTGAAAGAGCGGAACTTTTGAGAACAACTCTCGCAGATTTTGATATCGCGGCAGAAGTAAAAGATATTATCCCCGGACCTGTAGTAACCCGTTATGATTTGGTTTTGGCACCCGGAGTCAAAATACAGGCGGTTTCAAATATTATTGACAATATATCTCTTACAATGAGAACTTCGTCGATAAGAGTGGTTCCCATACCCGAAAAAGCCGCCGTCGGCATAGAAGTCCCTAATCCGGAAAGCGTTATAGTAGGCCTTCGCGGAATTTTAGAGAGCCGCGCTTTTGAAAATTCAAAATCGCTTCTTACTCTTGCCCTTGGCAAAACGACTGACGGGGAAGGATATGTCACAAATCTCGCGGCAATGCCTCATTTACTTATAGCCGGCGCTACCGGCTCGGGAAAAAGCGTCGGCATACATACCATAATACTTTCAATTTTATACAAAGCGCGCCCGGACGAAGTGAAGTTTATGCTGATAGACCCTAAGCGCGTTGAAATGCCTATTTATAAAGATATTCCGCATATGTATAATCCCTGCACTTCTGCTGCGGACGCCGACATAATTACAAATCCGAGAGAAGCCGCCTCCGCGCTAAAAAAACTTGTGACGGTTATGGAAGACAGATACACGAAATTCGCAAAGGAAATGGTAAGAAATATTGAAGATTATAATAATAAAATGACGGAAACCGGAGGAGAAAAAGAGTTTTACATAGTTGTCGTAATTGACGAACTCGCCGATTTAATGCTTGTCGCGCAAAAAGAAATAGAAGATTCCATACAAAGGCTTGCCCAAATGGCAAGAGCGGTAGGCATACATTTAATTCTCGCTACGCAAAGACCGTCGGTAAACGTTATTACGGGAGTTATTAAAGCCAATTTTCCGGCAAGATTATCGTTTCAGACTACCACAAAAATCGATTCAAGGGTTATTTTAGACGCGCTGGGCGCGGAAGATTTAATGGGTAAAGGGGATATGCTGTTTTTACCTCCCGGAGAAGCCAGACCTGCGCGTTTGCAGGGCGCGTATGTATCGTTAAAAGAAGCCGAGAAAATAATAGATTTTATAAATGACCAGAATTTCCCGCGGATTTATGAGCCGGTTGCGGTTGAAGTATCGGGCGAAAAACTTGACCCGGCGGAAGAAAAAAGCTTAAAAGATTTGGTTCCCGCGCTTACTCTTATTAATGAGCGTAAGAGGGTTTCTCAGGATTTATTAAAGGCAAATTTCGGAAGTTCCGCGCGCGCTACAAACATTCTGAGCATTCTTGAAATGAAAGGATTTATAACAAAACCTGAAGGGACTAACAAATGGCAGATAAATTATGATAGAATAAATGAGTACTTGGAAATGAATTCTTAAAATAACCACGGGATGATGGAATGAAAGCGATCGGGCAGTACTTGAAAGAGAAGAGGGAAGCAAAAGAGCTTAGCATCGACGATGTTTCAAATGAAACAGGCATAATACCGGCACTGCTCAACGGTTTGGAAAATGGCGATACCGCGCTATTTATAAATTTAGAGAACTACGACGATATTTTATCATATTACTGCGAATATCTAGGGTTGCCGAAAAAGGCGCTGACAGCTCAAAATAAAATACTCAAAATATATGAACAGAGAGGGAATCCTCTCCCGGGCGCAAGCGGAGCGAAAAACACTTTAAAAGAACTCTTGCCGGCGCTTAAGCTTATAAAAGAACGCCAGAGAGTATCGCTTGATCTTTTTGAAATAAACTTCGGGTCTTATGCCAAGGCAAAAGAAATATTACGGTATTTACAGGATAACGGTTTTATAATCAAACGGGCAGGCTCTTTAGACTGGCTTATAAATACCGAAAAAATAAATGAACATTTAAGGGGGTATTAAAATGAAGAAAATCAGTATTTTTGTATTCGCCGCCGTTTTATCGTTTTTTGCAGTAAACGTTTTTGCGCAGTCGGATGAGGCGAGGTTAAACGAAATTCTTGCCAAGATGGAAGCTGCCGATAAGAAAATCGATACGGCGGAAATAACTTACACCCAGGAAATATTTTATTCCGCTACAAAAGAGACCCAGAAAATTACCGGAGTCCTGAAGTACAAGAGACCTAACAGTATTTTTATCGTGCAAAGAACTCCGCAGGAACAAAGAATTTTTATTGACGGAAAGAGAATTACAGTGTTTACGCCCGAAAACTCGCAGGCAGTCGTAGACAATTGGAAAGACGTTATCAGCGGAGACTTTACTCCCGTGTCTATGATAAATTTCGGGAGCGGCTGGAGGACGATAAAGAAAGATCATAATATAAATTTTGTCGGCGAAGATGAAATGAATTATATTATTGAAATATCTCCCGCTCAGAAAAAAGATTGGAGTATGCAGCTTCACATTGACAAATCGACGATGCGTCCGTCAAAGGCGATTGTCACCGCGGCAGGACTTGTCGTCACTGTTACTATCACAGATTATAAAATTAACCAAAACATAAAAAAAGATGTTTTTAAATTTACTGTTCCGGAAGGCGTTGAAGTCATAGAACTCAATTAGGATATCGTTAATGAAAGAAATCGGGAAGATTTTAAGAGAAAAACGCGAAAAGCTCGGATTAAATTTTGATAAAGTACACAGAGTGACAAGGATTCAGGAAAAGTATATTTTGGCGATTGAAGAAGGCGATGAGTCTGTTTTTTCCGCTGAGGTTTATTATAAAAGTTTTGTTAAATCATACGCTAAATTTTTAGGCCTCAGCGGCGAAGAACTGCTTGCGCAATATGAAAAAAGAAAGAATCTGCAATCCGGAGACGAAGAAGGCGAAAAGCCAGCGCAAACTTGCGGATATAAGACTAATCCGGATGCGAAAACCGCCAAAGCAAAATCTTCCGACGAAAGGAAAAGCGATTTAAAAAAGCTTTTTATTACGGTTTTAATTGCCGGCATTTTATGCGCCGCTTTTTTGTATTTAAATAAAAATATTTCGATATTTATAGACGACAGCCCCGGCAGAATACCGGCATTGGAACAAAAGAAAATACTTCATGAGCAAAAAGAACAAGAACAGAGAGAACAGCTTCGGCTCAGAGAAATAGCGTTTGAAGCGCGGAAAAATGCTGAAGAGGAAAGTAAAAACAGAATTTTAAAACCGGAAAATGTATCTTCTCAGGCGCAGCCTGACATAAAACCTGTTGCTGCGCAGGCTCCGGCCGCGACTCAGGCAGGCAATAATACGGCTGCGGCTTCATACGTAAAGCGGCAGGAGCTCGAAATAGTTGCCGTTGAGAATGTCTGGATAAAAGTCGACAGCGACGGCAGAGAAATTTTTCAGGGTACGATAGTAAAAGGCGATAAAAAGAATTGGAAAGCCGATAATGAGTTTACCGTGAAAATAGGGTATACTCCCGGCGTTAACGTTTATTTTAACGGAATTAAAGTTGATGTTAATAAAGGCGCTGTTCAGGATGTTAATACATTGGTTCTGAAGAGGCAGCAGTAAAAAATGCAAAAAGTTGCGGTAATTGTTTTGGGCTGCCCGAAAAATACGGTCGAAGCGGAGTATTTGTTAGGAATTTTAAAAAATAAAGGCTTTTATTTAACCGGCGATATAAACGATGCCGACGCGGTTGTAATACACACTTGTTCTTTTATTCACGATGCGAGAGTTGAATCTGAAAAATGCATAAAAAACGTTCTGAGTTTAAAAAGTAAAAAAGATATTAAACTCTATGTTACGGGATGTCTGCCTCAGCTCCTTAAAGAAAAAATAACTGAAAAATTTCCTTTAATAGACGGTTATACCGGGACGGGAGCTTTGGACAGGCTTCCTCTTTTGCTTTTGGATAAAAAAGCGGATAATCCGTTGAAGCCAGGCGGATTAAATGATTCAAAACACAGAATTCTTTCATCTCCTTTGCCCTCGGCTTATTTAAAAATCTCGGAAGGATGCAATCACAGATGCAGTTTTTGCATAATTCCCGATTTAAGGGGAAAGTTTACAAGCCGTACAATAGAATCTTTGTATAATGAAGCGAAATCTCTTGCTCGCGCGGGCGTGAAGGAGCTCATTTTAATAGCTCAGGATACAACGACTTACGGTTTGGATTTATACGGAGCTTTCGCATTAGATAAGCTTCTTTCAAAGCTGGCTAAGATTAATGATTTTAAATGGATAAGACTGATGTACGCTTATCCGTCAAGCATAACCGACTCTCTGCTTGATGTTTTTAAAGAATATAAAAATATATGCAATTATATTGATATTCCGGTGCAGCATGTCAGTAAAAATGTTCTTTCCGCGATGAAAAGGCCTTTGAATACGGCCAAAATAATTGAAAAAATCGTAAATAAAATTCCCGGCATTGTTTTAAGAACTTCAATTATTACCGGCTTTCCCGGAGAGACCGGAAAAGACGTAAAAGAGCTTATTGATTTTATTAAAAACGGATACTTTCAATACGCCGGCGTATTTGAATACTCAGACCAGAAAGAAGTGGCTTCTTCAAAACTGAAAAGCCGGGTAAGCCAGGAAACTGCAAAACAAAGAAGAGTTGAAATAGAGAAAGCGCAATATGATGTTTTTAAAACAAAAATTGATGTTTTGAAGAACAAAGAAACAGAGTTTTTTGCCGAAAGCTGCGTGAAGAAAGGCAAAAAATATTTAGTTACGGGAAGAAGCGCGTTTCAGGCGCCGGATATAGACGGCTGTACTGAGATATTATCGAAAAAAGCTTTGGAATGCGGCGGATTTTATAAAGTAATCATAAAAAACAACGAAGGTTATAAAATAAAAACGGAGGCGGCAGGCTGACAGAAATCTGGCACTTACATTCGTCAAGAGAACAGTCGGCGGCAAAATTTAAAATGAACTTAGCAAATAAGATTACAATAATGAGAATCTGTCTTGTGCCGTTTTTAATTATTTTTATTGAACTTCAGACTTTTTGGTCCAGTATTTTTGCCGTAATTGTTTTTTCCGTTGCTTCAATAACCGATCTTCTTGACGGTCAGATTGCAAGAAGAAGCAATACTGTCACGTCTCTTGGCATTTTTCTGGATCCTCTGGCGGACAAGCTTTTAATTTCCGCGGCTTTTATATGTTTCGTAGATATTCCCAGTCTAGGGATTCCCGCATGGATGGTGATAGTGATTATATCAAGGGAGTTTCTTATAACCGGTTTGCGTACGATAGCAGCGGCAAAAAACGTAATAATTCCGGCTGACAAAGCCGGGAAAATTAAAACAACGACCCAGATAGTCGCAATAATAATTATTTTGATTGTGCTTATAAACGAAGCGTACTTTTTGAAGTTTTACGGCATAACTCCTCAGCTGATTGCAACGTTCAAAAGCGGTTACTACGGCATGCTTGCCCAGATACTTTATAAAATTCCGTTTTGGGTTGCGTTGATAACGACAATACTTACGGTTTATTCCGGCGCGCATTATATTTGGAAACACAGAAAACTTTTAAAAGAAAATGCGTAATATAATTTTGTTTTTTTCGTCTGTTTTCGGCGCCGGCTACATAAAATATGCCCCCGGCACTTTCGGCAGTCTTACCGGAATTTTGCTTTGGGCTTTTTTTATTCCGCAAAATTATCCGGCGCAGTTTGCCGCCGTTGCGTTTATGTTTTTTGCTTCTGTTTTATTTTCGTCGCTTGCAGAAAAAATTTATAATAAAAAAGATGATCAGCGCATAGTTATAGACGAAGTTGCCGGCGTCTGGCTTTCCGTGATGTTTTTGCCTAAAACGGTTTTGTTTTTAGTTTTGGGATTTATCCTGTTTAGGGTTTTTGATATTACAAAACCGCTGTTTATCAAAAAATTGCAGAATATTAAAGGCGGGCTCGGCATAACTATTGACGATATAGCCGCCGGGTTTCTGGCGAATGTAATTTTGCAGGTTTTTAATATAATTTTAAAATGATAAAAGTAAATAAAATAATTTCAGGATGCATGGAAGTAAACTGTTATATAGTTTATGATTCGGATACTATGAAAGCGGCCATAATTGACCCCGGCGAAAACGGCGATAAAGTCATTAATGAAATAGAAAAAAACGGTTTTAAACCGGAAATGCTGATAAATACGCATGGACACTACGACCATATTCTTTCCGATGAAAAAATCAGAGCAAAATATAAAATACCTTTAGCCGCGCATAAATATGAAGTTCAAATGCTTGCGGATCCTCAATACAATGCTTCGATATTTTTCGGTAATTCGGGATCTGTAAAAACTCCGGAAATTCAGCTTGAAGATAATCAGGAAGTTGAGCTCTCTTTTGCAAAATTTAAAGTTATCCATACTCCGGGTCACACAAAAGGCGGAATATGCCTTTTATTTGACGGTTTCATTATTACCGGAGATACTCTCTTTGCCGGAACAATAGGCCGCACTGATTTTCCAGGAGGCAGTTTTGAAGAAATGATGAATTCCCTTGAAAAAATAAAACATCTGCCGCCTTTGACGATAATTTATCCAGGGCACGGCAGCATAACTACGCTTGCTAATGAACTTCGTCACAATCCATATTTACGGAAGAGTGAAAAGTGAAGATAAAGTGTTTTCGCTTTGCGAAAACTTGTTAATTAGATTTCGGCTTCGCCGAAATTCAATATCTCCACTCTCCACTCTTCAATCTTCACTCTTTGATAGGATTACTTATGATAGACATTAACAAAACGCTTAACGATTTCATCAGCTATATAACCGTGGAAAAAGGCTTGTCGAAAAACACGGTTTTGGCGTATAAGTCCGATTTAAATAAATTTTTTGAGTTTTGCAAAAAGAAGCGGTTTGATATCGGGAAAATGCAGCATAATGACATTACCGAGTTTCTTTGGGAAATTAAAACCGAAGGTTTAAAACCGCGCTCAATTTACAGAATGATGGAATCTTTAAGGCAGTTTTATAAATTTTTAAATATTGAAGATTTGGCTAAAAGCAATCCAACAGCCTATCTTGCCGCTCCGAAAATACCCGAAGATCTGCCGGGAATGCTTTCTTTTGACGAAGTCGAGCTTCTTTTAAACTCTATTGATTCTTCCGACGAAATGAATATAAGAAACAGGGCAATGCTTGAGCTTCTTTATGCTACGGGATTGAGGGTTTCAGAGCTGATTAATCTCAGATTCTCCAATATAAATATAGAAGAAACTTTTCTCAAAGTATTGGGAAAAGGTTCAAAGGAAAGGCTCATCCCGTTCGGGTCAAAAGCAGGGGATTTTTTAAATATTTATTTGAAAAAAAGAAAACCGGCTGCCGGCGTCGAAGATCATGTTTTCATATCAAGGCTCGGGAAAAAATTATCGCGCGTTGAATTTTGGAGACAGCTTAAAAATATAGCCAAAAACGCGGGCATACGTAAAAATATAACGCCGCACACTTTAAGGCATTCTTTCGCAAGCCATCTGCTTTCCGGCGGAGCGGACATACGCTTTGTCCAGGAAATGCTCGGACACAGCTCTATTTCCACTACTCAGATATATACGCATCTTGATAATAATAAATTAAAACAGCAGCACAAAAAATATCACCCGAGAGGTTAGAGTGTGTTAATACACTCTAGGAGGTATTCCATGCCAACATGAAGCTTGGAAGTTCGGCAGCTCGGCAAAGACAAATGCTTTGTTGCTGCCGTTACCGAACTGCCGAATTTCAGAGCTTCCGAACTGCCTTTCTGGTTGATTTTTCTATAGTAATTTGATATAAATTTCTCTATGTATAAAGAACTTTCGGCTGTTTATCCGGGCAGTTTTGATCCGCCTACAAACGGGCATCTTGATATAATAACAAGAGCGTCAAAATTGTTTCCGAAGATTATAGTTGCGGTAACCGACAATGCCGTAAAAAAACATATGTTTTCGCTGGAAGAGCGCGTTGCTTTGCTTAAAGAATCGTCTAACGGTCTGGCGAATGTTGAAGTTGTGTCATTTTCGGGCCTTTTGGCAAATTATCTTGAAGAAACAGGCACTTTTATTTTGATAAGAGGTTTAAGAGCGTTATCGGATTTTGAATATGAATTCCAGATGGCTTTGATGAACAGAAATTTGAATAAAAATATTGAAACTATTTTTTTAATGCCAGATCAGGCCTATACTTTTTTATCTTCGAGCATGGTAAAGGAAATTGCTTCCTTGGGAGGGAAAACCAAAGATTTAGTGCCGGAATGCGTGGAAAAAAAATTACATAAAAAAGGCAATGAATAAAAGGAGATGTCCATGTACGATTTATACAGCTTGATAGAAGAAATGGGAAGAATGAAAGCCTCGGATTTACATATAACGGTAGGCGCTCCTCCCGTTTTCAGACGCGACACTAAGATGGTTCCAGCAGGCGGAATCATTTTAGATACCGGATCTTGCAAATCCCTTATTTACGGCGTGTTAAGCGATGAGCAGGTTAAAAGGTTTGAAAAGCAGTGGGAACTTGATATGTCTTTCGGCATAAAGGGCGTCGGAAGAATCAGAATGAACGTTTTCAAGCAGAGAGGTTCCGTTTCAGCCGCGTTAAGGCTTATACCTACAAAAATGTGGACATTTGAGGAATTAAATCTGCCTAAAATCGTGTACGACGTGGTCAATCTTCCGAAAGGGCTTGTTCTTGTGACAGGCGCCACGGGTTCCGGAAAATCTACGACCCTTGCCGCAATGATAAATTATATAAATACCAACCGTTCGGGGCATATCGTTACGATTGAAGACCCTATCGAATATATACATAGTCATAAAAAATGCATAATAAACCAAAGAGAAGTCGGAGCGGATACTCCTTCGTTTTCTTCGGCTTTAAAGTATGTTCTCAGAGAAGACCCGGATATAATTCTTATAGGCGAAATGAGAGATTTGGAAACCATAGCCGCCGCGGCGACTATCGCGGAGACCGGGCATTTGGTTTTTGCGACGCTTCATACGATGGATTCCGCTTCATCGATTAACAGAATGATAGACGTGTTTCCTGCGCATCAGCAGGGTCAGATAAGAGCCCAGCTTTCTTTAACTTTGCAGGCGGTTTTGTGTCAGCAGCTTATGCCTCATATGTCGGGGCAGGGAATGGTTCTTTCCACAGAAATCATGATGATGAACGCGGCAATGAGAAATATTATCAGGGAAATGAAAACGGAACAGATATACTCCCAGATACAAATGGGCAATAAATACGGCATGCAGACTATGAACCAGTCCATGGCCGACAATGTGTTAAGGAAAAAAATAAGCAAGGCAACGGCGTTTGAGTATACGACTAATAAAGACGAGCTTGAAAGGATTTTAGCTGCCGGCGGAAAATAAAAGAGGCTAAATAAAATGCGCGGTAAAAACATATTCAATGCAATAGAAATAGTTATAGCTTTGGCTGTTGTTGTCATCGTGGCCATGATAGCCGTTCCGAAATTTACGAGTATTTTGCGTAAGTCAGATGAAGGCGCCACAAAAGGAAGCCTTGGCGCTTTGAGAAGCGCTATAGCAATGTATTATGGGGATAATGAGGGCAATTATCCAAGCGCGGATATAGTTAAGGAGCTTACCGAAAACGGAAGATACATACAGGAAATACCGTTCGCGTCCTGTACGCCTTATCACAAAAAATCGAATAAAGTTTATGTCGGCGATTTTGAAAAAAATAAAGATTTGGGCGGATGGGCATATAAAGCCGATGATGATGAAGACGGGACCGGCAGAGTCAAAGGGCAGATTTGGGTTAACTGCACTCATCAGGATTCCAAAGGCAATGTTTGGAGCGAATTATAAACAATGTATACGGATATTCCTGGTTTTAACCTTGTTTTATATATTTTTTTCTTTTTAATCGGATTGACTTTCGGAAGTTTCGCAAATGTCTGTATTTACAGAATACCTCTTGATTTATCCATAATAAGGCCGCGTTCTTCCTGCACAAAATGCAAAAAACAGGTCGCATGGCATGACAATATTCCGCTGCTAAGCTATATAATGCTTGGCGGCAAGTGCCGTTACTGCGAAGAAAAAATTTCATTGATTTATCCCTTGGTTGAACTTATAACGGGACTTTCTTTCATTGTTCTTTTTTATTTTTACGGCCTCACGGTTCCACTGTTTTTATTTTGTTTTCTTTCATTTTGCCTTATCGTGATTTCAGGAATTGATTTTTACTACCAGATAATACCGGATATATTCCCTTTGATGCTTGCAGTTGCCGGGCTTTTATTTTCTATTTTTAACGAAACTTTAGGCGTTTCATACCTGCAAAGATTTCTTAACGCGCTTATCGGCCTTGTTGTGGGCGGCGGCTTTTTGCTGCTGATAGGCATCGTTGGGCAGTTTATGTTTAAAAAAGAAGCTATGGGCGGCGGAGACGTAAAGCTTATGGCGGGCGTCGGCGCAATAATAGGATGGGAAAAAGTTTTACTCGCTATTTTTATAGCTTCGTTTTTAGGAAGCATTGTAGGACTATTTCTTATACTTTTCAAAAAAGTAGAAAGAAGAGGATACTTGCCGTTCGGCCCTTTTTTGGCGGCGGCTTCATATATTACTTTGCTGCTTCCTGCTCCTTCAATATTAATGAATGCTTTTTTCGCTTGGGAGATGAATTTAATACATAAAATTTTCGGGGCATAGATTTTGAATAATACATCAGCCGACAAATTTAATTATCTTGTTCTCATATTTGCCGTTTCCGTGATAATATCCGTTTTTTCAAAGTTTACGGACGCGCTCGGAATCCAATCAGCGCTTTTTTTTATTTTGGGAGCAAGCCTTTTCTTTTGCATTAATGCTTTTTCCGCGCAGTTTAAACTCTATGTTTTGCCGCTCTTATTTTTTATTCTTATCGCCGTAATCTCATACTATTTTGCCGATTTCAAATATAACGCCAGAAACGGAATAATGCTTCTTTCATACAGCGGAGCTGCTTATTTTTTAACGTTTTTTTTGAAGCCCTACGATAAAAGAAGCGTTCTTCTGATACCTGTTTTGGTAGGGCTTTGGCTTACGATTTTTCTTTTTGCCGCCAATATTACTTTTTCCGGACTTGACGCGCCCGGAGCTCTCTCAAAAAACGCGCGGGTAACAGCAGGTTTTTTGCTTTTGGCTTTAAATCTTTCTTTTGTTTTTTGGTGGACTGAAAGAAAGATTTACACATACACCTCTTTTATACTTCTTGCTGCCATAGTTTTGACAAAATCTTACTTTGCTTTAGCGCTTGCCTGCCTTTCTTTCGGCGTATTTTTATATTTTATGAAAGAAAAAGTTAAATTAAAGCCTGCCGTTGCCGTATTGCCTTTTTTGCTTGCAGCGGCTACATCCTTTTTTAAAGCGTTTAAGAGCGGTTATTTTACGCCTAAGTTTGAATCGTGGCAAGTAGCTTTTTCCGTTATAAAAGATAACTTTATTATAGGAACCGGATTCGGCAATTATCAGACAGTTTCGGGCTCATACGCGAAAACCGCCGGATTTGACGTTTCCCAGCCGGATAATTTATTCCTGCAGCTTCTGGCGGAAACGGGAATACTCGGATTTTTTTTATTTTCGGCCGTTTTGGCTGTTTTTTTTATAATGATCGTTAAAAAACTGAAAAACAAAGAAAATAAAGTAATGTATTTGCCGGTAATTCTTGCCGTAATATTTTTTACCGCGTACAATATGTTTGAATCCAGCGCGTTTATATCAACGAATATGCTGGTATTTTTTATAATTTTAGCTTTTCCGCTTGAAGTTGCGGGCATAAAAGTAAGAAAAAGAAGAATCGGCATTTATGCGGCTGTTTTGCTTACTTTGCCTGTTTTATATGTGCTTGCGCTGCCGCTGCTCGCCATTGAAGATTATAAGAAAGGCATAATATATTTTGCGGCAAATAAACAAACAACAGCCCGCGATTATTATCATAGCGCGATGATAAAAGATACTCTCAATCCCGCTTACGCAAGCAAGATTGCGGATACTTATTTTGCAATGAGCCAGAAGGAAGATAAAATTTTAAATCTTGATAAAGCCATAGAGTATAAGAAATTTGCTTCGTCTTTGAATAAATACGACGGAAAATATTATTATGATTTGGCTTGGTTTTACAAACAAAAAGGCGAGAGAGAGCTTGCGTCGGAAAATATATTGAAAGCATTAAAGATGGATCCTTTTAATGCGCAGTTTTTAGAATCTTACGGTGAACTTGTGTATTAGGATGCATGGAAGTTTGGAAGTTGAGAAGCTGAGAGGAGCTTTGGTCGTTAAAGTCTTTGTCTTTGCTCAACTTCTCAGCTTCCCATCTTCCCAACTTCTGCCGTTCTTGCCGTTGCTGCGCATCGTTTTCATTAGGAGAATAAATGTTTAGAAAGCACTTTTTAAAAATACTTATCGGTTTTCTGTTCAGCGCCGTTTTGATTTATTTAACGCTCAGACAGGTGAATTTTAAAGAATCATTTGAACTGATAAAAAACGCGAATTATTATATTTTAATTCCCGGCGTGTTAATTTACGCTTTAACTTACGTTTTGCGAAGCGTAAGATATTACTTTATTCTTTCCCCGGTAAAAAAGACTCCCGTGCTGCAAAATTTCCCGTACACCGTTTTAGGTTTTTTTATGAATAATGTAATCCCGTTAAGGCTCGGCGAAGTTATCAGGGCAAAAGTTACCGGCGAGAGGCTCGGCGTTTCCAGAAGCAGCGCTTTAGGGACGATAGTGATAGAAAGACTTTTAGACATGATTATGTTTGTTCTGTTTTTCTTTGTAATTATGGCGGTTTTACCGTTTCCGGACTTTATAAAAAAAACGTTTTACTTATGCGCCGTAATATTCGGCGCCGCTCTTGCGGTGTTATTTCTGATTTCAAAAAATGAAACAAAAGCGGTTTCTGTTTTTTCAAAAATACCTATGCCGCGCAAAATAAAAGAGTTTGTGGTAAATTTGTTTAGCAAGTTTGCAGGCGGGCTTACAATATTAAGAAAACCAAAAGTTTTTTCGGCGGCCTTTATATTGACGGTTTTTATATGGGTGGCGGAAAGCGTGTTTCTTGTTATTACGGCTTTGTCCTGCGGCATAGACGTTTCTATTATAGGCGGAATTTTTGTAGTTATTATAATAGGCATAGGCGCCATAATTCCTACTGCTCCGGGATATATAGGCGCTTTTGAATTTATGGGCGTTACGGCGCTGGCGGCGCTGTCAGTGGATAAAGACGCGGCTTTTGCGTGTATAGCGCTGTATCACTTTTTACAGATTATGACCATTTTTACTTTGGGTATAAGCAGCATATTGAAAGAAAAGATTTCTTTTTCCGATCTGTTTAAATTTGAAAAAATTGAGGAGCAACAATGAGCAGACTAATCGTAGTATACAACTACTCCGCATCGGCGCAATTACGGGAGTTTGGCTGTTTAAAGCGCGTCTCAAACGGTAAAGTTGACGTATGCTATGACGATGCCGATGTTCGCGTATTAAAAAATGATGCTTCCGGACTTCGCGTTGCCAAAGGTTTTTTGCCGGGCAAGGCGCCGGAAAACGCTTCCGTTGCGATAAACTATGATTCGCAAAACGAAAAGCTGGCCGTTTCCCGAGGTATTTTAGGCTCTGTTCCTTTTTATTTTTACGATGACGGAAAAGCCTTGTTTTTTTCAACGCATATCGGGATTTTTGCGGCTTTGGCCGGCGGAATAACAGAAGTAAATTCGCTGGACTCTTATTTTACGCACAAAGCCGTGACGGCTCCGGGTACAATATATAAAAATATTTACGCTCTTAAACCCGGCGAAACGATAAATAAAAGCGGCAAAGAAAAAGCCATAAGAGAAGTATATGAAGATATAAAGTTTAAGCCTGATTCCGGTTTAAAGCTTAAAGAGTCCGCGGCAGCGCTCAAAGAGACGCTTGTTTTGTCGGTCTCGTCGATTTTAAGCCGTAATCCGGAAACAGCTGTTTTCCTTTCAGGCGGGCTTGATTCGAATATAACGGCTTCACTTGCGGTTAAGCAGGGCGTTAAAGAAGTTTTTTCGGCTAAAATAAATAATGACGGTTTTGACGAATCCGTTTTGGCAAAAAAAGCCGCGAAGTTTTATTCGATGACGTACAATGAAGTTCCGGTTGGATGCTTCACATACGACGATCTTTTTGAAATAGCGCAAACTTACGAACAGCCGTTTGCGGACGCGTCGGCATATCCCATTTATAAGCTTATGCGGGCTGCTTCCTCCAAATATAAAAGTTTTTTAACGGGCGACGGGGCTGATGAACTGTTCGGCGGATATTTAAGATACCGCGCGGTAAAAACCGCGGCCGCAGTTCCAAAAATAGTTAAGAAGCCTTTTAAAGCGTTCGGAAGTCTTTTCAAAACTTCAGCCGGCGAGAGGAGCCTTTCAGGGTACATTAAAAAGTTTTCATCGGCATTTTCGTCTTCCGTATGCGATGTCAACGCGTCTTTGTACGCGTGTTTTTCCGAGGAAGAAAAAAGAGCGCTTTTTAATGATAAAAGCATCGTTTTTAAGGCTTTGGACGAATATAAATCTTTTTGCAGTCAGAGTCCGTCTTTAAGCGCGATATTTGAGTCCGATATAAAGCTGCAGCTTGCAGATTGTTTCAGCCTTAAAATATTTTATCCGGCTGAAAAGTTCGGCATAAGCGTCAGCAGTCCGTTTTATGATAATGAAGTTGTCGGTTTTTCTCAAAAAGTTCCTGAAAAATTTAAAACCGGATTTTTCGGCGGAAAAATAATTCTAAAAGAAGCTTTCAAAAACGATGTGCCGGATTTTGCGATAAAAAAAAGAAAAAGAGGTTTCGGAATACCGTTGAATTTGTGGTTTAGAACAGAGTGTAAAGATTTGGCTTATGAGCTGTTGTTGTCAGAAAGAGCATTGTCATCCGGATATTTTAATAAAGATTTTTTAACCGGACTGTTAGACGACCATATGTCGTTTAGAAATAATAACGGCCAAAAGATATGGGCGCTTTGCATGTTTGAAATGTGGAAAAGAACAAAACGACAGTTAATAGTTAATAGATAATAGAGAATAGTTTTGGTGTTTTCGCGAAGCGAAAACCTATTAATAGATTTCGGCTTCGCCGAAATTCAATAACTATTAGTTATTATCTATTAACTATTAACTG
>JGI24705J35276_12238697_pt1 | contig 38863 bp, 35 predicted proteins | sample TergutNt197P4_FD_35276 | JGI IMG/M metagenome (IMG submission 35276) | reverse complement strand
GTCAATGAGGGTAAGCAGCTTGATGATGTGGTCAATGAGGGTAAGCAGCTTGATGATGTGGTCAATGAGGGTAAGCAGCTTGATGATGTAGTCATTCTGAATCAGTTTGATGATGTAATCAATGAAGGTCGTCAGCTTTGTGATGTGGTCGTTGAGGTTCAGCTTGATGATGAAATCAGGGTTGGTCGTCAGCTTTGTGATGTGGTCGTTGAGGTTCAGCTTGATGATGTGTTCAAGGTTGGTCGTCAGCTTTGTGATGTATTCATTGAGGGTGAGCAGTTTGATGATGTCGTTGTTGGTCGTCAGCTTTGTGATGTGGTCGTTGAGGTTCAGCTTGATGATGTGTTCAAGGTTGGTCGTCAGCTTTGTGATGAAATCATTGAGAATCAGTTTGATGATGTAATCAATGAAGGTCGTCAGCTTTGTGATGTGGTCGTTGAGGGTGAGCAGCTTCCTGATGAAATCATTTGGATTCAGCTTGATGATGTTTACCTTGAGGGAGTTCTGCCTCCCACTGAACCACATCCGCCATACCCCTAAGTAGTGGCTACGTAGATTGTGAGAGGCGCTTTGTCGCCTTCTTTCTTTTTTTGTTTTTTTATTTATTTGAAATTACGTATATCGTAAGTATAAAAATTCAGGTCGTGAAAGTAAAGATATGAAGAGTAATGAAGTTGAAGAAAAAGTTAAGCATATTCTAACAAATCCAAGATTTTCGGCAATTAAAACGGTTCTTGAAAAAGATCACGCCATAGACTGTCTATTACTGCTCTACATGGACAAAGGAAAATGGAAAAATACTAAAGAATTCATGGGACAAAATAAGCTTACATTAAGTGATAGTACTTTCAGAGCTCGAATGATTGAACTCGAAAGTTTGGGTTTAGCCAAAAGTGGACGCATAGATCCTCTAAAGAAGTATTACCTTAAAACTGAATTAGGCGAAAAAGCAGCAAAGCTTCTACTCGAATTCTTTGATGAATTAGAAGCTTAACCTCCTTTTCTATGAAAAACCTCGTTACTAAACCATTAAAACGGCTATAAACTGGATGTTCTTATAGTCTCCAGCTTAGTATGTTGATACACCTAAGCTAAGAATTCTTTATCAACAAAATGCTCTCAGCTTACACTTGTGATTACAGTTGGTCATCGGTGAGTTCAAGTATTCTCCGTTTTGCCAAGTATTCTTAGCTAACGTAGTTTTCTAAGAGTTATGTTAGATAGAAACTTTATTTCCTCCACGGATAATTTTTCCGCTGCCCGGTTTGGCGACAATCTCGCTTTCATCCATGATTAGAGCACCATTGACAAAGGTTTTTACGGGTTTTCCGACTACTTCCCAACCGTTGTAGAGTGAAAACTTGGCTTTAGATTTGAATTCTGCAGCTACAACTGTCCAACGTTGGTTATAGTCTATAATTGTTAGATCTGCGTCTTTGCCTTCTTCGATTTTGCCTTTGCTAACTAAGCCATAGATTTCTGCGGGCTTTTCCGCAAACAACTCAACAAGTCGTTGGAAAGTCAACCAGTTCTTTCTGACTAGTGTTAACATCAGCGGTAGAGCGGTTTCCAGCCCAGGTACACCGACTTTTACTTCCCAGACACTGCTTGCCGATTTTTCTTCAATCGTGTGCGGCGCGTGATCTGAACCAATCGTGTCAATGTCACCTTGGCTTATACCTTTTAGCAACGCTTCTTGATGGGTTTTGTCTCGTAGAGGTGGCATCATAATTGCCATCATGCCATAAAGCGCAACATCCGATGATGATAACATTAGGTGGTTGGGGGTAACTTCACAGGTGACTTTTTTACCCGTCTTTTTTGCTTCTTTGATTGTTTCTAATCCTTGCTGGCTTGTAACATGACAAAAATGAAGATTCGTCTTTGAGTCTTCACTGGCTTTAAGTACCCGTTTCATGGCTTGTACTTCTGTCTGTTCTGTATGAGCGGAAAGAAAATCCTTGGCGCTGTTGTGTTTTGTTTGTTTGAGCTGCTGCTCGTTAAACATAATTTGGTTTTTGTCTTCGGCGTGAACAGCAACAACCGTGCCAACTTCACCTGCGGTTTTAAATCCGTTTTTTAAAGCTTGGTCATCATCAATGTTTAAACCACCAACTTGGTTACCCATAAATAGTTTAAACCCGATTGCGCCTTCACGACTGATTTGTGGTAACTCTGTCAAGTTTCTGGGAAATTCTGAGTATAGGCCTACATTAACTAGTGTTCGTCTCTCAGCTATGTCTAAACGGTTTTTTAGGGCTTCGACATTGTTGGTTACTGGTTGATTGTTTGGCATATCCAGTACAGTGGTAAAGCCTCCTGCGGCGGCGGCGGCTGTGCCTGAAATGAAATCTTCTTTGTATGCTTTTTTTTCGTCTCTGAGGTGCACATGTTCATCTATTAAACCTGGTAAAACCAGCATGCCATGTAGGTTGATTTTTTGGTCTGCGTTTGGCATTTGGGGTTGTCTGCCTATTTTGATGAATTTGCCTTCTTCAATGGCTATGCTGCATTCGAGAATTTCGCCTTTAATGTATGTTTTAGTGTTGTTTAAGACTAAATCAGCAATCAAGGAAACCGCCTGCTATAATAGTGTATGATGCAAGTGGATAAATAATTAAAGGTTTAGTGCCCAAAATGGGGTTGGAAAATTGTTATTTCTCTTGTTCAAGTTCTATGCGGCATTCATCGCAGATGTTTTGGCCGTTGAATTCTTTGAGGTTTTCAGAGTAGGCTTCACAGCGGTCGCAATAGCCTGACTGTGGGACCTCTTCAAGTTCTTCAGCGATGTTTGAGCCTTCGATGCGTGTGTGTTCTTGCATTATTTCAATAAGTTCTGGCATAACGCCAAGTAAGTCTTTGTCTGAAACTATGCCAACTAAGTTGCCTTTATAGAAGACTCCTAAGCGTCTTATGTTTAAGCGGTTCATTCTTCTTGCTGCGTCACTTATGGTGGCGTCAGGTTCAATGGTTATAAGTGGTGTAGTCATGATTTCTTTTGCTTTAATCTCGTCTGGTTTGTTATTTTTTGCAATAACCCTGACTACAAGGTCGCGTTCAGTAATAATTCCAATGGATTTTTTTTCTTTGTTGGTGATGATTACTGCTCCTAATCCTTCTTTGTCCATTGCGGTGGCGATGTTGTTTGTTGTTTCATTCTCATCAGCAGTTACTACTGGGTTGCTCATTACGTCTTTGACTAGCATTTTTGTTCTTAATCCAAATTCTGACATTGCATATCCACTCTACAACGAGATAACTTGCCTTATACGTTCAAAATGAGAAAAGTGCCATTTAAGAGTTGCCTACACAATGATTGCAAAAGTTATTGTTGATTTTCTGCAAGTTTTATATTATGCTTTAATCTTTTTAAAACAGAAGATGACTTTGATGCTAAGAACAAACCGTGAAAAACTTGTCAAAATTTCTGTTATGGGTGAAGTAACAAGCCCGACAACGAAAAACGTTTACAATATTTCAGCTACTGGGGTTCCTTGTATACTTCCAGGTGTAGGTGGGGTAACTTATAATCTTCGTGTTGGTGATCTCGCATGTGGTTGGGAAGCAGATCATGTGGAACCATGCGTTAGCACTAATAATAAAGAAAATGATGCGCGCTCAGGTAGTGCAGCAAACACTGCCTATAACCTCTTTTCTTGTGTTGGAAATCAAGCGGTTGTTGCTAGTGGAGATGCTAAAGGTGAAATAGGTACCGTAACGGGCAAACATGGTGGTATAGAGCATGTGTTGATTGATTTTAAACCTGAAGTCCTTGATAGACTTCTGATTGGTGACTGTATTCAAATAAAAGCTTTCGGCACAGGTTTAAAATTGCTTGATTTTCCTGAAATTAAACTAGTAAATATGGATCCCTGTTTGCTTGATGCAATAAATCCACAGGTTACTGGTGGGAAACTTGAAGTTCCCGTTACGCATCTTATTCCTGCTTGTATTATGGGTTCTGGTTTGGGTGCTAATCAGGTTAACAGTGGTGACTATGATATTCAATTGTTTGATGATTTGATGGTTAAGCAGTTTGGGCTTGAAGATTTGCGGCTTGGTGATCTTGTTGCTATTATAGATGCGGATCATTCGTATGGTAGGATCTATAGACAGGGTGCAGTTTCTGTTGGTGTGGTTGTTCATACTAATTGTGTGACTGCTGGACATGGTCCAGGTGTGACATCGTTGATGTCTTCTACAAGTGGTAAAATTGTTCCTCAGATAAATCAGAAAGCAAACCTTGCTTCTCTGTTAAAATTACGGGCAGATATATAAGATAGTTAATTCAATATTTGAAGCAAAAGTGTTAAGAGGTCAAAATAATGCCAGTTAAACGAAAAAGTCGAGGAAGAGCAAAAGGTAGCAAGGGAAGTAGCAGTCTTGTTCAATGCGTAAACTGTGGGGCAATGGTGCCGCGTGACAAAGCAAAACGGTCGACACGTAGAGTATCTTTTGTTGAGCCTCAGTTGGCAAAGGAACTTAGACAAAAGGGTACGTTCTTAGCATCTTGGGTTGATACTAAATATTACTGTATTTCATGTGCAGTGCACCGTGGCATTGTTAAAGTGAGAGCTGAAAACGAGCGCCACTCAAAAGGTTATAAAAGAAGATAAGCTTCTGAGCTTTTCTTATATTTTTTTTTACTTCTTTAATGTTTTAAACACGTGATAAGCTCTCTGTATTACTGTAACGTTTGTAAGCACCGCTAGGACTATTATGCCAAAGTTTAAGGCTGGCAGATAAAATACTGCAGCAATCGTGAAAATGCCTAAGATTAGCATGCGTTCTGCGCGTTCAGCAAATCCAACGGACTCCATTTTTATCCCAATGCCTTCTGCTCGTGCGCGCGTGTAACTTACAAGCACTGAACCTGCCAACGCGGCAAGTCCCAATACAGGATTACATAAGCCACTGATGATTATTCCAGCGTAAATTGCTGCGTCTGCGTATCTGTCAAGTACAGAATCAAAGAATGCTCCAAAAGTAGAAGCTTGATTAAATGTTCTAGCTACTATGCCGTCCATTGTGTCGCAGAATCCTGATGCTAACATAAACACCACTGCTAAAACCAAAAACAGGATCTGTTGCGCTGGTACTATGGCATATGCAACTGCAGAAGCCAAAGATAGGATGAAACCCACAATGCTGATTTTGTTTGGCGTAAACCCCAATTTGTATGCAATGTTTGCTTCAGCACCTAGCATTTCTTGGATTCTTTTTTTAAGTTTAGTTAACAATTTTTAGGATCCTTCGGGGTTGTTGATGTTTATTGCCAAATTATTGGTTGCTGTAATAAAGCCTTTTCCGGAAGATGTTTCTTTGTCCTATTTTTGGTGTAGAAATTCAGATTTGATTTCGGTTACTTTCAGTGAACTTATAAGGAAGTTAATGAATTAATAAAATGGTAATGTTCTGCCATGCATCAAAGCGCAAAGCAGCAGCGTTACACAAAGCAACATATAAGGTGTAAAACAATATGACTGAAAACGCAGATGTAATCTTCGTCGGAAATAAACCTCCAATGAGCTATGTTTTAGCTATCATAACAAGCCTCTCTTCAGGCAACCTTAGAGAAATCACTTTGAAAGCACGAGGTCAAGCAATCACTACAGCTGTTGACGTAGCTGAAATTGCAAGAAACCGTTTTGTTAAAGATCTCAAAGTGAGCAAAATTGCCATCGGTACAGCCGAGATGCCGCCACGTGAGGGAGAGAACAAGTCTAGAATGGTTTCTACGATGGAGATAACCTTAAGCAAAAAAGCATAAGGGCACAAATCGTTAAAACCAAGAATAACCAATCAAATCTTTCTTTTATTTTTTGACAAATCTATTCTCTTGTAAAATTTTGCTTTTCTGCTTGGGACGCAAATTTTAAATGTGTATTTCAAGCAAGTTTTTACGAGATGATTAGTTAAGTGCAGCCTATAGTTGCTTTTTTTGTTGTCACAGTTTTATGTTAACTCTTCATTAACTTAAACTTGGTCTGCATAATGTTTGATTGTGTGTATGGCTGAATCGTAAGGTTAAAATGCTAAAGGGTCTGTATGAGAATTATTCGCGTGAGATGTATGTTAGATATCAAGCTTATCCGTGAAAGTCCTGATCTGGTAAGAGCAAATTTGGAAAAGCGGGGTAACCCTGAGAATCTGTTGATGCTTGACGAACTTATTGCTCTTGATAAGCAGTGGCGGCTAAATCTTGTAAGCCTTAACGATTTACGTCATGCCCGTAAAGTGATCACAGTTGAAATTGCTAAACTTAAAAAGGCTGGTCAAGATGCTCAAGTTCAAGTTGAAAAAGCCAAAGGAATTGACGTCCAAATAACCTCTATTGAGAAGCAGGTTGCTCAGGAAGAAGAGACAGAGCGTGATTTGCTTTTACGCTTACCCAATTTGCTTGATCCAACTGTGCCTTTAGGCAAAGATGAACATGATAACGTGCAAGTGAAAACTTGGGGAACAATCCCTACGTTTAACTTTCAAATAAAAAACCACATAGACCTAGCCAATGACCTTGACCTAATTGATATGGAACGTGCCGGCAAAATTAGTGGTGCTCGTTTCTTCTTTTTAAAAAATCAGTTGGCGCTACTGGATTTAGCTTTGCTGAGTTTTGCTACGCATGAGCTGAGCAAGAAGGGATATGTTGCTGTTGAACCGCCCTATATGATGAAGAAAGACGCTTACGAAGGGGTAACTGCTCTTGCAGACTTTGTCGATGTTCTCTACAAAATTGAAGGTGAAGACCTCTATGTAATAGCTACCAGTGAGCATCCAATGGCTGCCATGTACATGAATGAGGTTATAAAGGAGCAGGATATGCCGCTTAAACTTGCAGGCTTAAGTACATGTTTCCGTAAAGAAGCTGGCGCACATGGCAAAGATACACGGGGTATTTTTCGTACGCACCAGTTTAACAAGGTGGAACAATTCATTTTCTGTAAACCCGAAGACTCAGTTAGGCTTCATGAGGAATTGTTGGCAAACGCTGAAGATCTGCTACAGAAGCTCGAGTTGCCTTATCGTGTTGTTAATGTCTGCACTGGAGATATTGGTGGTGTTGCTGCTAAAAAGTATGATATTGAGGCTTGGATGCCAGCACAAAATGGTTACCGTGAGGTTGTTAGCTGTAGTAACTGTACTGATTATCAAGCAAGGCGTTTAGGTATTCGTTATCGTGAAAAAGAGGGTGCGCCGCCAAAAGGTTTCTTGCATACGCTTAATTCTACGGCGATTGCTACTGGAAGAACCATTGTTGCTCTACTTGAGAATAATCAAAATGAAGATGGTTCAATAAATGTGCCTAAAGTGCTTAGGAAATATATGGGTGATTTCGAAAAAATAGACAAACATCGCTAAACCCTTTTATATTGCTTTGAGAATGTTGAGGCAAGTTTGGAGGATTACTTTGTCTTCAAAGTCTTCGAAAGCAAAACACATACGCGATAAATGGCGAGGCAAATCATGGTACAACGTAGTAGCGCCATCATTCTTCGGTAACGTTGATTTAGGTGCCGTACCAGCAGAGACAACAGATCAACTAATTGGTAGAGTTGTTGAAGCTACACTGTACGATATTACAGGTGACTTCTCTCATCACTATTTGAAAATGTTCTTCCAAATAAGCGTAATGGATGGTAAAACAGCCAAGACCTTATTCAAGGGGCATGAATATTCACGTGATTACCTACGTAGCTTAGTTAGAAGAAGAACAACCAAAGTGGACGGTTTATTTAATTTAACAACTAAAGACGGTTTCAAACTAAGAATTGCCGTTTCTGCCCTGACACTTTCACGCATAAAAACTTCACAAGAAAAAATCATCCGTAACATCATGATAAAAATTATCAAAGAAAAAGCAGCCGCACTTACAATGGATCAATTCGTTCAAGAAATGGTTCTAGGTAAAATCGCTTCTGACATCTATAATGAATCAAAGCAAGTTGCGCCGTTACGTCATGTTGGTATACGTAAATCAAAACTCATCGGTGCACCAGCAAACGCTTCCGAGATTGTGTTAGCTGCTAGCCCAACAACTGTTGAAGAAGTTATGCCAGAGGATGAGGAAATAGCTGAAACAGCTGATATTGAAGCTGAAGAAGCTGCAGACGAAGAAGAATAAACCGTTTCTTCTCTATTTTCATTTTAATTATTTTTTGTTTTCCAAAATAGTCTTAAACGGCACTACGCTAAGCATTATGTTGTTTTAGGGGTTACAATTTATGGTGAACTATGCAGGAGTACATGAAAAGGGTTCAATAAATGTTAATGATGTAATTGAAAGCATCAAACATCGGGAAGATTTCAGTAGAACTGGTGTTATTGGTTTATTTATCGGTGTAGTGCGGGGAGAAACTCTTGAAGGTGGGGAAAAAGTGGAAAAGCTCACCTTGGAGGCGTATGAAGAAAAAGCTGATGAGGTTTTAGGTAAAATTTGTGACGACTTAACCCTCAAGCCGGGGATTGTTGATGTGCAAATTCATCATTTAACAGGTGAATTCAAGGTTGGTGACGATTTAGTTTATGTTGCGGTCGCTGGTTCTCATCGTGAGCAAGTGTTTCCTGTGCTACGTGAAGCAGTTGAACGTTACAAAAGTGAAACGCCAATCTTTAAAAAAGAACACATCATTAACGAAAAGGGCAAATCTGAGTATTGGGTTTCAGAAAAACATCATCGTTAAACTATAAGTGATAGTTATGATTACCGCTTTAGCAGGTGGGGTGGGTGCAGCTCGATTTTTAACAGGCTTAACCCAGTTAATTAAACAGGAAGATCTAACGGTTATTGTAAATACTGGTGATGATATTGACCTTTTTGGGTTGCATATCTCTCCTGATATTGATATTGTAACTTACACGCTTGCTAGTATTATCAACGATGAAAAAGGTTGGGGAATCAAAGATGACACGTTTAACTGTTTAAACATGCTTAAACTGTTTAGTGAAGTGGACTGGTTTAACCTTGGTGACCGAGACTTTGCTACAAGCATTTTGCGTACAAATATGCTAAAAAACGGTGCTACGCTGTCGCAGATATCTGCTAAGGTAAGCCGTGACTTGGGGCTTAAACTAAAGATTCTGCCAATGACCGATGACAAGTTCGCCACTTATGTGCAAATACCTGGTGACTCTATTCATTTTGAGGAGTACATGGTTAAACGTGCAGCTAAAGATCCTGTACTTGATGTCAAGTTTGTTGGTGCAGAGACGGCTAAACCTGCCGAGGGTGTGATTGATGCTATAATGGATTCAGATCGTGTGATTATTTGTCCTAGTAACCCCATTGTGAGTATCGGCACTATTTTGTCCATTCAAGGTGTAAGAGATGCTCTGCGAAAAACCCGTGCCAAAAAGGTTGCTGTTAGTCCGATTGTCGCGGGAGCGCCCATTAAGGGTCCAGCCGATAAACTGTTAAATGGTTTAGGTGTTGAGGTTTCAGCTTTTGGTGTTGCAAAATTGTATGTTGATTTTTTGGATGGTTTTGTGATTGATTCTATGGATGCCGCTGAGAAGAGTCGAATTGAGGGATTAGGCGTTAAAGTGGCTGTTGTTAACACGTTGATGAAAGATTTAGCGTCTAAGGTAGCATTAGCTAAAATAGTGCTTGATTTATGAACATGTTAACCGTTAATCGATTAAGATAATGGTTATATTTCAATATATGATACTGTTTCTATCGAGTTTAGGGTGCTTGCCGTGGAAAAAAGAAGTTATGATTGGTTTGAACATAGACGAAGAACAAGAGGCTTAGAACTTGCACATGAACAAATTACTAAAGCCTTTGACACAGTAACTTGGTTACACAAGGCCACAAAGAGTTATTCAGAAAAAAATATTAACGATACAAAAAAATACATTGAAAATTTGTATTTAGCTGAGGAAGAAGTGGATAAATTAAGAACTGACACTTTCCTTGAATTGTCTAAAGGTGCCGCTTTGGTTTCAGATTACCGCGAAGATCTATTACACGTTGTAAAACGCCTTGACACTTTAGCTGATCACACCAAAGATGCTGCAAGATGTCTCGAGATGCTTGTGGAAGCAGAAATTCCCTCTGAGCTTTGCCAAAAAACTGTGTACATGACTGGTAAACTTGTTGATACTGCCCAGATGCTTCGAAGTAGTATAGAAAAAATTTCTTCAAATCCTTCTGAAGCTGTAAAAGAAGCTAAACAGGTAGGCGAAATCGAACAAGACATAGATATTGAGTACTTGCGAATCAAAAGCTTATTTGTAAAGTATGGTGCAAGCATAAACTGTGGCGCAATGATTATTTTTGATGACTTAATTGAATTTATTGAGCAAGCAGCAGACATGTGTGCAGATACAGCTGACTACATCTTGGTGCTTTCAAGCAGAGAATAACCACGTTTTTCTTTTTTCTTATTTTTGTTTGTTTTGTTGATGCTTTTGTATACCGATTATGTAACCCGCTTATTTTTAAGTCTCTCTCTAACTTCCCAAAATTAAGCAATGTATTTCGTCTATAAGCCTCATTTTTAAGTTATTTTGGTAATTAGAGTTATATTTAGTCTCTTTCAGAGTTACATCGATAGTACTTATAAGTGATACGTTATGCTGTAAAAACGTGTCTTTTGTAAAAATAACCAAAAAGTAAACCCTAAATTAACATCTATTACTTAAAATGGGAAGTTAGGGGTCTCTTTTTGCTTTTTTAAGCAAGTTACTTCGTTTTTTCTAATTGATTAGTAGTTGAAGAACTTGTATCTGCAAGTTTTATGTCAACTGTATTGGCCTAAAGAGTTTTAAGAAAAGTTTCGTATTTTAGTGTGTGGTTTGTTTTGTCAACACATGAAGCGATGCTTTATACCCAAGTGGCTGAAAAAAAGGTAAACTGTTGTTTATGCGCTAGGCGCTGCTTAATTAGTGACGGTTCCACTGGGTTCTGTTTGGTTCGCAAAAACCAAGATGGTATACTATATGCCTTAAATTACGGTAAGGCGGTTTCTTTTGGGGTAGATCCTATAGGCAAAAAGCCTCTGCTGCATTTTAACCCTGGCGCTTTAGTAGCGTCAATTGCCGCTGTAGGGTGTAATTTTCGTTGCCAGTTCTGTGATAACTGGATGATAAGTCAAGATAAAGAAGTAGCAGGAGATCCTATGTCTCCTGAGGAAATCGTTAGATTAGCAAAGGAGTCAAATTGTCAGGGAATCAGTTACACTTACACTGAACCCACAATTTTCATGGAATATGCTTATGACATTGCTAAACTTGCCCATGAAGCGGGCCTTTTTAACACGTTTGTAACTAATGGATATATGACTCGTGAAGCTGTGAAAACGATTTCGCCTTATCTTGATGCTGTAACAGTGGATTTCAAAGCAGCTGGTGACTCTAGTTTTTACAAGACTGTTTCAGCTGTGCCTGATGTACAACCGATTTTTGAAGCTTTAAAAGAATTCAAACTTACAGGTGTCCATATTGAAATCACCAATCTTGTTATCCCCAAAATGGGTGATTCAATGCATCAAATACAATGTTTGGCGAAATGGATCAATGACTACTTGGGACCAAACACACCGTTCCACTTACTGCGTTTTCATCCTGACTACAAAATGACCACGCTTCCAGTCACGTCAATAGAGGACATGGAAAATGCTTACCTTGTATCCAAAGGTGAAGGTTTACGGTTTATTTACCTTGGAAATATGTCTGGTCATGTGGCTGAAAATACATACTGTCCCGCATGTAGCGAACTTGTGATACGTCGTGACGGTTTCGAAATCACTCAATGGAACCTAACTAGTGACATGCACTGTAAATTCTGCGGAAACCAACTACCTATCAAAGGCAAATATTACCCTCCATCATAACTAATTTCTTGTATGCATATTTAAAAGACAACTTGCATTTCTTGATAAGCTATAAATAATCTAACTTTTAGGTACTGTATTTACGATAAGTCCCTATGTAAACACTAATGCACAAATTACCATAGCCTAAACTCAAATAAACCGTTATGTTTTTACAAAAACTCTTAAATTATACAAGTACCAACTGAATTTGAGGTTTCTTCCATGTCACCAAATACTAGCAAACTTGAAATTATCGGGTATGACGATAAAGAAAAGGTTTTTCTTGTAAAGTCTGCAGCAAATCAAACTGTTCAAGTGAGTGATACTTTTGCTGAAATGTTTTCGCTTTGGGTGGGAAGGGTTCTAATTACCGCTCAGAACGATAAGTGGGCTCAAATTGCTGGGAATGTGACCACTGGTTTTGCCACAAGTGTAATTGCTGCTTCAGCTGAAGCATCAATCGAGTGTGCAGTTCCGGCAGAACAAACACCCGATAAGCGACCTGGTGTGTTGATTCACATTTATAATCGTGACCGTTTTGAATTGAAAGGCCAACTTTTGGGTCGTATTGGTCAGTGTGTCATGACTTGTCCTTCAACTGCTGCATTTAACGGTTTACTTGGTAAGCGTACTCTTAATATTGGCAGTAGCCTCCGCTACTTTGGTGATGGGTTTCAAAAGAAAACCATGGTTGGTGGACGCAAGTGCTGGAAAATCCCTGTAATGGAAGGCAACTTTATAGTAGAAGATGGTTTTGGCGCTATGGAAGCAGTTGCGGGTGGTAACTATATGATTTTTGCTAAGACTCAGCCTGAAGCTTTAGCGGCATCCGAAGCAGCAGTAGACGCAATACGTGAACAAGTTCCAGACGTAATTATGCCCTTCCCCGGTGGTGTATGCCGTTCAGGAAGCAAAGCTGGTTCTATGAAATACAAACTAAAAGCTTCAACAAACCAATCCTACTGCCCAACTTTGCGAACCATTGTTCCAGATACAGTTGTTCCAGAAGGTGTAAACAGTGTCTTTGAAATTGTCCTTAATGGTTTAACGTTAGAGGCAGTTAACAAAGCAATGCAAGTTGGCGTTACAGCTTCAATTAACTGTCCTGGTGTCGTCAAGATTTCCGCTGGTAACTATGGCGGTAAACTGGGTCCATTCAAATCTTTCCTAAGAGATGCCATCGGTGCTCCTGCACCTGAACCTGTGGCAACCCCAGCTGATAAACCAAAAGCTTAACTTCTCCTTTTATCGTACCTATAAGTATGGTGAATGTGGGTACATCATTTTTTTGGTTCTACTTTCTATAGCTCTGAATACTTGGTTTTAATTTTAGCAACATTTACCTTGAGCATCAAACTATTGACCCTTCAATAAAATCTGGTAAGGTAGTAATTTTACGTATAATGTATGTGTAGTCTAAGTAGTAGGTGTATGTTACGTAGGAAGTTTTATTTTGTTCTTATATTCTTATACCCTTACCTTAGAGTCTAATCTTAACTTAAACGTGAATTACTGTGAGTACTGCAAAAAAAGACAGCTTAGAGCTATATCGAACAAGAAAAGCAATCAACACCTTGGCCACTAAAGAGGGCAGTCACACAGAGCTGATTACAATTTATGTGCCGCCGGGTAAACAAATTAGTGATGCCCTTAACCTTTTGCGAGAAGAATACGGTACAGCTACCAATATTAAATCAAACGTTACACGCAAAAACGTCTTGGACGCTATTGTTAAAGCGCAGCAAAAACTTAAACTATTCAAAGATCCTGGCGAAAAAGGCCTGGTTATCTTTTGCGGTGCACTTCCGCAAGAGGGTGCTGGACCGGGAACTGAACGCATGGAATCTTGGGTTATTATTCCACCTGAGCCAATTCGCATTTTCCTTTACCGCTGTGACTCACGTTTTCACACTGAACACCTACAAGAGATGTTGCGGGAAAAAGAAACCTATGGCATCATGCTAATTGATGCAACAAACGCCACAATAGCCACCTTAACCGGTAAGCACCTAAATATTATTCGTGAAATGACCTCTGGTGTTGCTGGCAAAACTCGCGCTGGTGGTCAATCAGCTAGACGATATGAGCGACTACGTGAAATGCAGTTAAACGAGTATTTCACTCGTGCTGGAGGACACGCTAACGAGATTTTCTTGCCAATAGAAACCCTCAAAGGAATAATTTTAGGTGGTCCTGGCCCAACAAAATATGATTTCCAGAAAGGCGACTACCTTAACTATCAACTTAAAAATAAAATTTTAGATGTTGTTGACACTGCTTATGTTGAAGAGCAGGGTGTTAAAGAAGTTGTAGAGAAAGCCCCTGAAATCATGAAAAAAGTCCGCTACATTGAAGAAAAACAAATCATGCAAAAATTCCTCTATGAAGTAGGACATGACACTGGGTTGATTACTTATGGTGAGGCTGAAGTGCGTAAGGCACTACAGTCAGGTCAAGTTAGAATGCTTTTGATTTCAGAAGCACTTGACATGCAACGTGTAACCATAAAATGTGGTGCATGCAGCTATCAAGAACAAGAAACCGTCAAAACACCAAGTATGCAAACATTCGAGCAAAGTCTTGCTGGTAAACCCTGTCCTAAATGCACCGCGCCATCTTTGACTATAGTTGAAAAAATTGACTTAATTGATGATTTAGCGCAGCTTGCTGAGTACTCAAATACAGATGTTGAAGTAATCTCAACGGAGACTGAGGAAGGTCAAATGCTGAAAAGCGCCTTTGGCGGTTTAGCAGCAATATTGCGATTCAGACTGCAGTAAGAAAACACTTTTTATATTTCTTTTAAAAGCTGTTCCAACTCTGCTTTTTTAATTCCAACTGCTAATTGTTTCTGTCTACAAGTAGCACCAGAAACCAATTCAACATTTGCGTGAAAAAATTTTGTTAGTTCTTTAAGGATTTCTTTGTTGACTTTTCCTTTTTCTGGTTCTTCCGTGGCGTAAATGATGATTTTGTCATCATCTATTTCTATGTTGAATTTGGGGCTGTTGGGTTTAACAAAAATGGTAATTAGAGAGCCGTCAGCAGTTTCTTTGATACTCATACTGGCGTGCACTCTGTCACTTCGTCATCCGGAACTGCTTTTTTGGTTTTGCCTTGAAGTGCCCAGCTGAATTTGTTACGTAATGTTGTTGGGTAGAATTTGACTATGTCAAACTTTACTTTCTTTGCCCACTTCACGTATGCTTGTGGATCAATATACGATTTTAGTGAGGTGCCTAAGTTGTATTCTCGGGTGAGCTTTGTTAATTCAAGATCTAGCTTTGTCTTTTCAATGCGTGATTCAAGTGATTCGGTTTTTTTGCCTTCTGCTTTCTTTGCTTTGAGTTGTGCGTGCATGTCTTTGAGAACTTCTTCCTTCTTCTTTAGTCGTTCATCAAATGTGGGTGGAATTTTGCGTTTGTGGTTTGCAACCTCTGCAACTTTGAGATTAGCCATTTTAGCTGCATAATTCTTTTTGTAGTCTGGATCTGCTTTAGTTACGCCGCTTCCATCAAGTTCTTCTTTTAGAGTTTTGGTGCATTTCCAAGTACGGAAAACTTTGGCTGTGAGTTTGGGTACTTTTTCAGATAGGAACCTTGACACTTTTTTGCTATCAATACCTTCAAAGAGGTATTGCTTAGTGTTGTCTTTTTTGAACTCTTCCAGATTCTTTATTACTTGAAGTGGCGCCTGAATGGTTTTTACCCATCGTACGCTGTCTTTACCTAAGAAATCAAAAGTAACCTTGTTATCTTTAATATTTATGTGCTCATCTCGAAGTGTAATAGCGCCAACAGTATCTGCTTCATCTGGGTCTTTTTCATCGCCAACCCTCATGTTGACCGCCAAAATCAACCAGGCAACAGTTGCTACTTTGCGGCGTTCTAACTCTTTTGCTTCAAGATTCTTGTTAATATGTTTCTCTACTATGCCTATTTGCTTTCCAAGATTTTCAGCTTTTTGAAACTTTTCTTTTTCACGGTTCTGCTTTAGAAATGCTGTGTCGCTAAACCAGACGTATTTGACTTTGTCTGTGAGTTTATCCACCCATTTTGCGACATACATCTTGTTAGGTTCCCAAGTGATTTTCCATCCTTCTGGTTTAGGTGCGTCTGGTGAAAGATTTAGCGTAATGTCTTCTTGATTTGGTCCTTCCTTCCATCTGCCACGTTGCGGGTGGTCCCCTCTGCCAGCGAAAAGACATGACGGTTCAGATGTCCAGTTGGCTACTTCCAGTCGTTGTCCATCAACTTCCGCGTAACCATACTTCTCCTTCATCTCTAACCGTTTTATTTTACGTTCTTCTGTTTGGTTTTTCTTTTCTTCTTTGGTTACAGCTTCTTTTTTTGCTTTCTCTTCAAGGATGAATTTTTTTATTTCGTTAAAATCAATTTCATATTGTTGCCCTTTACCATTGGCTTGGGTTGCCTGAGAATTACCTATACTTTCAAGATACTTGGGCATAAAAGTGTCTAAATAGTTTATGTTGGGGTTTTCTTTCTTTAGTTGTTCTAAAAATTCTTTCATAAAATTTTTAGTATATATCTGGTCTGGTGGCGCTATTGTGGTTGATAAGGTTCTGCGTACCCACGCTACTGCCATAGGTTCAGACTTTTCTGTAAGTGTGATTGCTTGACCTTGGATTTTAATGTTGAATCCTTTAAGGTCGTAAGGAGGAACGTAAATTCCGTTATGTTTCAAACTTTTCATAACGTGCTTCATAATTTGTACCTCAAATTTTGGCAAGTAAATATTTTCAGTAAACCTTGCCATTATTTGCATGCTTAGATTTTTATTTTTCTGCTGATGAATCTGCAGCCTTACCATTTATTGCGTGGTTTAAAAATGTAATGTAAAAAACTGCAAAGTTTACGGGAATAATAGGTTCTTTTGCTTCTTTGCGGCCCTTGTCTGCTGCAATTTTTTATATACCATTTCTACGTTTTTGCGTTCTACATACCCTTTGTGTGGTCGAAAACCGCCACCGAAACCGCCTGGAATATGCATCAATTCATGAATTAAAACGCGTTCTTTATCTTCGGGAGACATTTTGTCAAAAATTTCAGAGATGACCTCAATGGTGTAGGTTGGAGGCTGATTTAGGACGCCTTGCCAGATTTTTCCCAATCCGTGAATGCGTGCAATGGTGCGTTTGGCTTTGGAGCCTTTGCTTCGAACACAGAACACGAACTGGGGTACAACATGGTAAAATTCGCACTCTACTGCTAACTGATCAACTTGCTTTTTGATTTCTGGAGCCTCAAAATACTTAATCGGCAACCTCTATCTTCCCTGCATTTGTTTTTCATGTAAAGAGGGGTTAATGGTTTAAAAGTTGTCGCTTCTCTGTACAAGTTTTCTAATTTCCATCCAGAATGTAGCAACAAACGAAACCAAGATAACTAATACCCAGTCAGTTAGGTTTAAGCTAGTAATCTGCAATGCTTGTTGTATGAATGCCAAGTTTGTGCCTATAAGCAACATCATAATAGCTAGCAACGCCCAAAGTAGCATAACCTTGTTTGATAACACTCCCTGTTTAACCAGTGGGGTTTGTTCTGAACGGAAGTTAAACGCTAAGAAAATGTGTCCAAACATCCAAGTTGCGAATGCAACCGTCTGTGAATACGGTACATTTTGTGTAATAAACCATGTGAACAGATACATAGCTGTGACTGCTGCAAATAAGCTGGCTGCCCCCGCAAATATTCCTTTGGTCATGGTTTGATTCATGAATTTTTCTGTTTTTTCTGTTGGCTTCTTTTTCATTGAATCTTTTTCTGCTGGTTCAGCAATGAATGTGGCAGATGCAGCAAGATCCATGAAGAGTTCAAGCACAATAATCTGTATTGGCGCAAACGGCAAGGGGATGCCCAATATTATTGGAACAAGAAAGATTGATACCAATGCAACTTTACAGGCAAGGTAATACCGTACACCTTTTCGGAGGTTGCTATTAAGTTTGCGTCCTTGGTCTATAGCAGTTTCTATGACTGCAAAATTGTCATTTGTTAAAATCACGTCTGCAGCTTCCTTAGCAACATCTGTGCCTCGAACGCCCATTGCAATACCGATGTGTGCTTCTTTAAGGGCTGGTGCATCATTAATGCCGTCACCTGTAACTGCAACGACTTCACCGTTTTCCCGAAGCAGTTTAACCAGTCTTAATTTATCCTCAGGTGTAGCACGAGCAAACACATACGTACGCTTTAAGGCCTCTTTCAAGGTTTCATCAGACATTTGAGCGATTTGCATGCCCGTGAGCACGTTGCTACTGTTTATACCCACTTGAGTTGCGATTGCCTTTGCCGTTTCTGGATGGTCGCCTGTAATCATAACTACCTTTATGCCTGCTTGCTGACAAGTTCGAATAACGTTTTTTGTTTCTTTACGTGGGGGGTCAATAAAACCAATTATACCCACAAAAACGCTGTCTTGTTCAATATTTGTTTGGCTATCTGTTTGTTCAGTACTGATTCGATGGTAACCAAACGCCAGTAATCTTTCTCCAGCGCGCGCCATCTGTGTTATAGCCTGTGAAATTTCTATCCGTAAAGTTTCTGTTAAAGGAGTTTCTTCACCGCGAAGCAAGACTTTTACCGAATTTGCCAGCAGACGTTCTGGTGCACCGCTTGATAGGACAATATTGGCGTTGCCGTATTTGTAAATGTATGAGGCAAGTTTGCGGTTAACGTCAAAACTGTATTCATCTTTAAAAATCCAATCTTTAGCTACAGTTGAGGCATCTATGCCGTTCTGTTTTAGGTGTTCTAGAATTGCTTGAGCCATTGGGTTGCCAAGGTGCACACTGTCGGGTTTAATGCCATCACTTGCTAAAAGCGCAGTTTTTAATGCAGCTTTTTCATTTTCATGGAAAGCCCCTGTGCCTTTGATTTTGCTGTCAAAATAGAGATGTTCAATTCGCATTTTGTTTTCAGTTATAGTACCTGTTTTATCAGTGGCAATTACAGTGACATTTCCCAAGGTTTCTGCAGCGCGTAAACGTTTTACTATAGCGCCTCTACGTGACAATGCATAACTACCGACACCTAAAACCATAGTGATTATAATGGGCAGCTCCTCTGGGATAACAACAAATGCCAATGAAAGTCCATACAGAACAGCTTCTGCAGGGTCAGACTGTAATCCTCTAAGATAGCTAAGTAGCGGAATCAGGATGCTGAAAAATAAAGCAACCCATACAAGTGTCTTTGATAGTTGTTTCATAGAGAGCTGAAGTGGTGTTTTTGGTTCTTTTCCAGCTTTAGTTATGCCTACAATTCTGCCCAACTCTGTCTTTATACCCGTGGCAGTTATGAGTGCTTTGCCGCGCCCCCTCGTAATAACTGTACCTGTGAACACCATGTTAGTTTGATCAGTGATGCGTGTCTCACCTGCTAAAACCGCAGTCGCATCCTTAGCTACAGGTAAAGATTCACCCGTTAAACTAGATTCATCAACTTCTAAACCATAAGCTTCCAAGAGTCGGCCATCAGCTGGAACCCGTTGCCCAACTTTTAGAAACACAATATCGCCGGGTACCAAATCACCAGTTTGTATAATCACAGTTTGACCGTTTCTTAATACCTGCACAATTGGTGGTGCTAATTGTTTCAACGCGGAAATCGAATGTTTAGCTCTATACTCGTTATAAACTTCAGCCAAGACAAGCAAAATGATGATAACTATAATTGTTATAGCGTCAATAAAACCTGAACCTGTAACAAATCCCAAAACGCTATAAAGTACACCAATGGCAAAAAGCAACAAAATCATAGGCTCAGTGATTTCTTCCCTGAAAATTTCTAAAAATTTTACCCGATGTTCCTCGGTTAGATTATTTTTACCATACTGATTTAGTCTTTTTGCTGCCTCTTCATCAGTTAAACCCATCTCTGGATTCACTTCTGCATCGTTAATGATTTCCTGTGCTTGTTTGGAATGCCATTGGCTCATATTTTGGGCAGCACCGCTAAACACATTTTTTTAATAATTCTGAACTTGCGATTAGGGGATAATTTGCTTAAAAAGGCTTGCGCAGTTAATCGCTGAAATTTACTGTTAGCCCAAAGATACTTTTTAGTTGTTTATGTATGAAAAAATGTTAATGGGCAAGTTTGTTGCCCAAAAATTGATGTCAATAGATATAGTTTAACGTTTTATTCTGGTCTTCATGTATTTGTTTCATTGCTTCATATTGAGCTTCAACCAGAATTTTGAGTGCGTCAATATTCTTTTTAACATCTTCTAACTCGCTGCTTTTCTGCATTACCCCCGACTTAGTTAACTGTTCACTAACGTTGCCAAGGGACACTTCCATCACCTTTACTTTGAACGCGAAAATCTGAAGCGTATAAAGCAGGCTTAACTGAGAGGATAACCGGTCAATTCGGTCAAGTTCCAAGTTTCTAGCTATAAAAATTTTAATTTTCTGCTCTTGTGTCGTTGTTGGTGACTGTAAAGTCTGAGCGTAAGCTGTTGCTTGCTTGTTTATTGTTGCCTTTTTTTCTTCAAGTAAATTTTGTAATCTTTTAGTGGTTTTGTCTAACATTTCCAAGACTTCGTCCAAACCTAGTTTCCCCTCAAATACTGTTTGTTTATTTTGCCCAACAAGCAGTAACGCTCTTATTTAAGGTAGCTGAGCAACTAAACATCGAAAACTTGTCTACACAGAAATTTTGTCTCAGTTTAAAATTATTTTATACTTGAACCATTCTTTACAGGGACACACTTGCTATAGAGGTACTTTTCCAACTCTTCGTAATAGTAAATTAGCAACTCCAAAAATAGCCAAGTCCAGTAGAACCCAAACAATAAAATTAAATTTGAATACGAGCGCTAAAATTGTGACAATTAACAGAAGCACAACTGCTACTGCACCGATTGACCTTTTCTGTTTTTGAACCTTTTCTGGATTATAAGTTACTTTAGGCATTTCTGTTCGCTCTTGATTCAATATCATTGCTCGTTAAAAAGAATTTTTGATTTTTTAGAATCAATTTCGGGTACTCTTAGGAAAAAGTCGTTAGTTTGCTCGACATAAAACTTGTGTTTGATAGTTGTTGGTGGACCGAGGGGGATTTGAACCCCCGACCTCTTGAGTGCAAGTCAAGCGTTCATACCAGCTGAACTATCGGCCCTTATTGCGCGCTGAAAACATTTGTTTCCAGCAATATTTAGTTTTTGTACAACCACACATGTTATACTGCTAAAAAAACCGTTTGGTTCAAGCGTGAAAAAATGAAGAATAAATTGGATTTAGGCAAACTAGAGCTTTAGAAGCTTAGTATCTGCGTGGTCTTGCTGGGCGTTTCTTTGACCAGCATTCACGGCAGTACACTGGTCTGCTTGGGTCTGGTACGAATGGAACTTCACATTCTTGACCGCATTCAGAACACGTTGCCTTGTGCATTTCTTTATCGGACACTACTTTCAACTCCTTCTAAACGTTTATGGTACAAACACTATTGTTTGCACTTTACATTATTGGACTGTTATTGGTGCAATATAAAATTTATTATACTCCAAAATTTCTGTTCAAAAACATCCATCTTTTCCCTAAATGCTCCACTAAACTGCGCCAAAATTTTAAAAGATCAACTCGAGATCACTTCGATTAATGGGTTTTTAAACCGCAAAGTTAACGTTTGCACAGTTTAACTTTTAGTTGTTCTGATTTTACAAGCGCTATATGCTTTGTATGTTAATAGCTAACTTCTGGGTGTTCTATGTAAGCCATTTTTGGTTTTATATTGCTTCTAGTATTATTCGCTGGTGGTGCATAACTTCAATAGTTCTTTTAATATGTTGCTTGCTGCTTTTTTATCTAGAGGTTCGTTTTCGTTACCACATTTTGGTGAGTATATGCATGAGGGACATCCTTCTTTGCATTCGCAGTTTTCTATGAGTTCTAAGGTTTTTTCCCATAGAAGTTTCATTTTTGAGTGTAGGGTTTCTGATATGCCAATTCCGCCTTCAAAGCCATCGTAGATGAAAATTGTTGGTTCTCCAGTGTTTGGGTGTAGGGGTGTTGATAATCCGCCGATGTCCCATCGGTCGCACATTGCAAAGATTGGTGACATTGCTATCATGCCATGTTCAACTGCGTGAAGGCCGCCATAGAAATCAAGGCCTTGGCTCTCTATTTCTTCTTTGACTTTGTTTGGGATGATAAACCATAAGCCAACCGTTGAGAAAGTTAGCGGTGGTAACTCAAGTGGTGTTTTTTTGAGAATTTCATCGTGTGTTTTGGTGAGGTATGTATGGTATATTTCGGTAATGGATAGTTCTCCTAAACCTATTTTTGTGCCTATATCGTTTTCTTTGTATATTTTGCTGATTGTTACGTCAACGTCTTTTAGTGTTTCAGTGTAGTAGTCAACGTTTTTCTGTTTTACCTTGGCTATTAATTTGTCGATGTCTAGGCTTTCGCAAAGGTATGTTTCCCCTTGATGTAGTAAAACTGCTCCGGCATGTGCTTCTTCATAGGCTTTGTTTAATGGCAAAGTTTCAAGTAGCTTCTCGTTGCAGAGGACGGTGACTGTTTTACCGGGGATGTTTTCAAGGCTTACAACTTCAGTTGTTCTTGCTGTTCCTGAGTAGACCCATCCGCGAGGTGTTTTTTTGACTAGTTTTTTTTGTTCTAGGGCTTGGATGCTTTCTGATAGGAGTTCGGGGAAAAATTGTTTGTCCTGTTCATCATTTATGGGTAACTCGCTGGCTGCACACATGATGTGGCCTAAGGTGATGTATTGGTTGTGAAGATCTATTATTGCTTGCTCATGTGGTCTTCCAAAGAAGTCTATTGGGTGTTTCATGAAATATTGGTCAAGAGGGTTTTGATAGGCGACTAGGGTTACAAGTGACTCTGAGTTGCTTCGGCCTGCTCTTCCGGCCTGTTGCCAAGTTGAAATGACTGTTCCAGGGTAACCTGAGATTATAACTGAGTCAAGGGAACCTATGTCTATGCCAAGTTCCAAGGCATTGGTTGAGACTACACCAATTAATTTTTTGTTTTTTAGCCTGTTTTCTATATCGCGACGTTCTTGAGGTAGATAACCTGCACGATATGCAGTAACAACGTCAATAGGTTTGGATCTTTTTGTGAGTTCCTCTTTAGTCCATCTAGTAATTAATTCTGCCATCTGTCTAGAAGTTGTAAAACAAAGAGTTTGCAAGTTTTGTAACACGCTATATGTAAGAAGGTCTTTGGTTTCTTGATGAGTTGATCTTCTAAGGTTATTGTTATTAGTTGAGTTTGTGAGGGGTGGGTTCCAAAAAACAAATGCTTTCTTGCCTCTCGGCGAGCCGTCCTCTGATATTACTGTAAAGTTTTTTCCGGTGAGTCTTTTGGCGTGCTCTTCGGGGTTGGCAATTGTTGCCGAGGAGAGGATAATTTGAGGATTTGCATGATAACGATTGCAGATTCTCAGTAAGCGTCTTATTACCATAGCCACATTTGAACCGAATACTCCTCGGTAAACGTGGGCTTCATCTATTACGATGAATCTTAGATTTTGAAGAAAAACGCGCCATTTGTAATGCCATGGAAGATATTGATGTAATCCATAGGGATTGGTAAGGATGATTCGAGAGTTTTCTCTTATGTTTGCCCGTTGATGCTGAGGAGTATCTCCATCGTAGATGTTAGCATCCGCTTTTATCCCGCTTTCTTTTTCTAGTTCTTTTAAAACTTTAAGTTGGTCATTGGATAGGGCTTTTGTTGGGTAGATGTATAGAGCAGTTGCTTTTTCATGGTTTGCTAGAGCCTCTAGGACGGGAATGTTGAATGATAGGGTCTTACCTGAAGCTGTTGGGGTAGTTATAACTATGTTTTTTCCGCGTCTAGCTTCATTAATTGCTTGAGCTTGGTGTGAATAGAGCTGGATTTTTCGATTTAGCAAAACTTTTTGTAAGCTTTCAGGTAGAGGCTTTTCAAGTTCGCCAAAGTTAACACTATGGGCAGGCAATTTTTCTATGTGTACAATCTGTTTTTTGTAAGAGCGCGACTGCTTAATGCGTTTAATGAATTCCTCTATCATTGCCATTCCTCATAGAGCTTAGAAAATAAGGTTCCAAGCGTTAGTAAATCTTGTTTATTATGCTCAACTATTGGTACCAGGGGTCCAACATTTTTTGTTCTTAGATATGTGTCATAGAAGTGAGGAACCAACGCGCCAGGTATGTTGATGTCTCTTTTTATTCCAAGATATTTCTCTACTGTTTCCAGTCTACAATCGGCAAGTTTAGGTTTTAATGCCCGTCTTGTGAAATGAAGAACATCAAAATTTGGGTTGCCTACGTAAGCGTCTATGCCATAGTAGGCTAATCTTTGCTTAATGTATGGGACGTCAAAACTTTTGCCATTGTAAGTGATAAGTGATAGTTTTGGATCTATTTGAGCAATTAATGCCCATATGGCACTAGGCTCATCTGGGATGTCTCGTAGAAGAAATTGATTTATACAAATATGGTCCCTTGTTGGTTTGGCTACACCAAGTAAAATTATAGGTCTCTCAGATAGCCCTAAAGTTTCAATGTCTATAATGGCAAAATGGTCTTGACAGAAGCCTGCTAAATAGTGCAACATTGGATGGGACTTTGGAAAACGTTGCCATAACCATTTCTGAGTTGAGACAACTTCTTTTGTGTCAATTAATTTTATATAATTCTGAGCTTGTTTTCCCAAACGAGAATGGCATTTTAAGTCTTCTACTGTTTTATACCCTTGCTTTTTTAGCAACTGCTCACTTACAGGCCCTATACCTGAAAGCACCTTAAGATCAGATATCAGAATTTGTCTACATTCTTCATAAACTATGTTTTTAAAATTAGAACAACACGACGATGATATCTCATAACATTCCCCTTGCTCATTTGAAATTACCTTACCGGGAAAGGTTTCCTCAAGAGTTTTATCCCTGTACTGCTTGAGCATTTGTTTCTCAAACTTTAACGCTTCATCATATTCAGAGCGCCATATCCAACTTTCAAACACCGACGGCGGCTTTTGTGTGTCATGCTCTTTTTCAGACACTATTTCATAATCTTTTGAACGTTCAATTCTTTCTCTCAGACCTTCAGCCACTCTAAATAAAACATTTTCTTCTTCTTTATGAGCCCTCTCAACTCCTTGAATTTCCACAGGACTATTTGATAAACAGGGGGCTTTCTTATTGAAAGTCGGTAACAAAAAAGAACCACATGACATACAGGATTTACTTTGGGCATACTCTGTTTTTGAGTAACTCTTCTTGCATTTCCTGCAAACATAGATAATTGACACTTATCGGTCAACCTACACTAGCTCAATTATTATAAAACTCTGCTACGCGCATTTAACTCTACGGAAAACTTGCAAACAATATTCCAACAATACTATAACTTCAGGTATAAACCCAAACCACAAACTAAGACACGCATTTTTCTAAATTTACGACTTACCTTATTTGACAGCCTGCTCCTTTACATTTCAAATCAGACACCCCGCATAAATCTTCACATAGCTACATGTGTAGATGACACAGTTTTAGACCAAAACATAGCTCTGACCGTTATGATTACCTCAAATTGTGTCACTGATTTTTTCCATAAACTAATAACCAGCAACATACTGATTAAGTAGTTGTTTCATTAGTTTTTTAGGTTTTTCACCTGTAAAATCAGCATAGTGCCATTATACTCTATATATAGGTGTTTATGTCAAGTGCTGGGGGTCAATAGTATGCAGCTGATAGAGTTTAGAAACATACGGAAAGAGTATATCGTGGGTGATGTGAAAATCACAGCGCTTGATAATTGTTCTTTTTCTATTGACCAGGGCGAGTTGGTTGTCATTCTTGGGCCCAGTGGAGCTGGAAAAACAACGATATTGAATTTGCTTGGTGGTATGGATAGTCCAAGTGATGGGTATATTTTTGTGGATGGAAATAAAATCCATGAATATAGCAAGAAGCAGCTTGTGGAGTATAGGCGTAGGGATATTGGGTTTGTTTTTCAGTTTTATAATCTTGTGGGTAATTTGACTGCTCTTGAAAATGTAGAGCTTGCCTGTCAGATATGCCCCAATTCGTTTAAGCCTCAAACTATTTTAGAGCAAGTCGGTTTGTCAGAGAGGGCAGCTAATTTTCCCTCACAGTTATCTGGTGGGGAACAGCAACGGGTTGCTATTGCAAGGGCTATAGCTAAAAACCCGAAAATTCTTCTATGTGATGAGCCTACAGGTGCGCTTGATAGCGATACGGGGCAGCGCATTATTGCCCTGTTGCAGAAGACTTGTAAAGAGATGAGTATGACTACTGTTTTAATTACGCATAACACCGTCATTGCTGACATAGCTGATAAGGTTATCAAGGTAAAAAATGGAACGATAAAAAGCGTTACCCTAAATGAGCATCCTAAAAAAGCCGATGAAATTGCGTGGTGATGTATATTCTTCTCTACAAAAACACCTTGCTAAAAATTAAGAAATCTCTCGGCAGATACATTTCGCTTCTAATCATTATCATGGTAGGTGTGGGGTTCTATGCAGGAATTCAAATGACCACGCCTAATGTCATAAAAATTGCTGACACTTACTATAAGGACTACACACTTATGGATTTTAAAATTGTTAGTTCTATGGGACTTACCGATGATGATGTTGCTGCGCTAAAACAGTTAACTGGTGTAGTTGATGTTGTTCCAAGTTATTCTTTGGATGTTCAAAGCCGAGGTAGGGCAATTCGTATTCATACTATTGAGGAAAAAGTCAACACCGTCAGATTAGCAGAGGGGCAAATGCCCCGCTCAGATATGGAGTGTATTGCGGATAGCAGAAATTACAAGATTGGTGACATAATTGAAATAACAGACGACAACGTTAACGATAAAATCAAAAATACCGAGTTTACTGTTGTCGGCTTAATTGACTCAGTTTTATATTTAGCCGAAGACTACGGCAGCACAACCATTGGAAATGGCAAGCTGTCTTCGTTTATTTTCATAACTAAAGACAATTTTATTTTAGACGCATACACCGAAATTTATGTTATAGCCAAGACAGGTAATACTGTTGCGTATTCAGACGAATATAAAACTCTTACGTCAAAACTTGATAATGAACTTAATAAAATTAAGCCTGGGCGAGAAAATGCCCGGTATTATCAGATATATAATGATGCTATGGCGATTATTGAGGAAAATGAGGCTAAGTTAAATTCTGAGAAAGCAAAAGCCGAAAAAGAATTTTATGACGCAAAAAAAGAACTCGATGAAAACGCCAAAAAACTGCAAGACGGGAAAAATGAAATAGCAGAAAATGAAGCCCTATTAGCAGATACCATTGAAACACAGAATGCCGAGTTTGATTTGGCAAAACAGATGATTGCGAACGGGTGGGATGAAATTAATTTTGCGTTATCAGAGGCAGGCCTAGCACAGGAGGACGTAGATTCAAATATTTACGAGTTGAATTTGGCTATATCTGCCCTAAAGATGCAACTTGACAGCCTGCCTGTTGGCAGCCCCGAATATGTCGCGCTTAGCGTTTTGATTGCAGAGTATTCAGAAAAACTGGAGGGGCTAAGGCAACTAAAAAGTGCTATTGACACCTTAAAGGAGCAGGAAAAACAATTAGACGATGGAATCGCCGCTTTCAACGCAGAAATGGAAAAAGCAAAAAATGAGATAGAAAACGCCAAAAATGAAATTGCCACTAACGAGAAGAAATTAGATGAGGGCTATAAAGAATACTACAACAACCTTGAAAAATTTAATGCTGAGATAATTGATGCTAAAAAACAAATTGAAGAGGCTAAAGCGGATCTTTCAGATATAGAACAGCCTACATGGTATATTTTTGACAGAGACGCCGCAGTTGGATACGCTGAGTTAGATAGCAGTATTCAGATTGTTGCCATTGTCGCCACCGTTTTCCCGTTCTTTTTCATTTTAATTTCTATACTTATGACGTCAAATTCGATGGCACGTATGATAACAGAGGAACGCGGAGAGTTAGGAACACTTACCTCACTTGGATATGGCGACAAACATGTTATGTCTACTTATTTGTTGTATGTTTTATCCGCTTCAGGAATAGGTGCAGTGGCAGGCTTTTTCATAGGCTGCAGGATTATACCGCAGTTAATATGGGACAATTTCGTGTATATACTACCACCCCTTGTACTGCAATACAACATGAGAACCTTTGGCATCATTTTAGCAGTCACCGTCACGCTCATGTCTGCCGTTACAATTGTTACCTGTAACAGAGAGTTAAAGCAAAAACCTGCCGCTTTACTGCGTCCGCCTCCTCCTAAACACGGTCAGCAGATACTTCTTGAAAAAATTACGTTCATATGGAAACGTCTTTCCTTTACATGGAAAATCACAATACGAAACATGTTCCGCTATAAAAAACGCGCCTTCATGACAATCGTGGGCATAGCGGGTTGTGCTGCATTATTACTTGTCGCCTTTGGAGTACACGACGGCATGAGTGGCATTGCACAAAAACAATACGGCGAAATTATGCAATACGACAACATGATCATACTTAAAGACGAAATACAAACAATAAACGGCGAACTAAAGACGCTACTTAACGAGCAACAAATTGAAGACCCCCTCCTAATCAAACAAAGCGCATACAAAGTTGAGATAAATCAAAAATCACTAAACACCTTTTTAATAATACCGCAAAATAGTGAACTGTTTGAAAAATACTTCAACCTCAAAAGCACAACAAACAAAAAAGACATCAATTTACATGACGGCGATGTTATAATCACCCAAAGAATTGCCACAGTATATAACTTGGGAAATGGCGACACCATTACAATTAAAGATGCAAACAACAACCTTTACAATTTGACTGTAACTAATATAGCAGAAAATTACGTATCAAACTACATCTACATTAATGCCCCAACTTATGAAGAACTACTTGGAAACCCTATAAACTTCAACACTATAGTTTCAAATAATAATGATAATGTAGAAGAAACACAGTTAGCTGAAAATTTAATTGCCAGCGGCCTTGTTATCAACGTGTTTTTCTCAAAGGACACTATAGAAAACGCTCGCGACAGCGTCAACAGCCTAAACGGCGTAATTATCCTAATTTTAGTTGTCGCATCAATCCTCGCAATCGTTGTGCTGTATAACCTAACAGCTATCAATATAAGTGAACGAACACGTGAAATCGCCACACTTAAAGTACTTGGCTTCCGCGACGGCGAAACAAACGCCTACATCTACCGCGAAGCATTCATTCTAACAGCAATCAGCATAGGAATAGGCATGATTTTAGGAATTATGCTACACCGATTCGTGTTAGACCTTATTGAAATCAACGCCATATCCCTATACAAAAACATAGGCTGGATTAGCTTTATCATGTCCTGCGCAATCACAATGGCAATCTCAGTCCTTATGCAGGCAATAACCTACTTTAAACTCAAAAAAATCGACATGATTGAATCACTAAAAAGCGTAGAATAAACCTTTTTAACACTTTACTTTCAGATAGGGATAACCATGACTATGTAGCAGCTATTTTTGATGGATATTACTTGCTTACCTTCTAATCATGAAAATAACCAAAAGTACGGCCTATAGACAAAACATAAATTTCTTTGGGAATTAAAGATGTCATCGTTCTTACAATTACATTAAAGGTGAGTTTGGCCATAAAAAGGTCGAACAATGGTTCGGTTGATAACTGCATGTGACTAACATCTTTGGTAATGCGATAATCCCTGATCTTAATTTGCCATAGCATCTGTCCAATCTATTTCTATTTCCCTTATGCTGTTTCCCAGTGTACCAATTTGCAAATTTGACGCTATACCTTCAAAATTTAGGTGCTGTTTCTCCTGTTATGCTTGTATCAAAGAGAATCCTTATCCGATTAGTTGCCTTCAACTTTTATAGGCTATTTTGCCTGTAAAAAATTTCTGGTGCCGTTTGATTTTTTAAAAAAATATTGACACCTTGTTAATTGATGTTATTGTATCATCAAAAAGGAGCGATTTTGTTGGAAGTTTATGGTTATTGTCGTGTTTCGGGAAGAGACCAGTGTGAGAGCAGACAAACCTTTGCAATGAGTGAGCTACATATCTCGCCGTCTAATGTGTTTATCGATAAGCAGAGCGGCAGGAATTTTAATCGACCTGCCTACAAGACGCTTGTGGGGAAACTTCAAGCGGGAGATCTTTTGTATATCAAAAGTATTGATCGTCTTGGGCGTAATTATGAGGACATTCAGAATCAATGGCGTATATTGACAAAGGAGAAGGGCGTTGACATAGCTGTTATTGATATACCACTTTTGGACACGCGCCTAAACAAAGACCTTATGGGGACTTTTATTGCTGATTTGTTTTTGCAAATTTTGAGCTTTATCGCGCAGAACGAGTTGACGACTATTAGGCAACGTCAGCGTGAAGGTATTGCTGCTGCGAAAGCAAGGGGTGTGCGCTTTGGGCGACCATCTAAGCCAACGCCAAGTAATTTTGGCGAATTGTTAGGGCGGTGGGGTAAGAAGCAATTAAGTACTGTTGAAGTTCTTGAAATATGTGGTATGAGTCAATCCGTTTTTTATCGCCGAAGGGCTGAATATGTTACAATACAAGGGCAAACTCGGTAAGCTATTCTCAAAAAGTATTGTCGAAAGGTGTACTTTTTGGGAAAGCTCCAATTTTTTATTTTATGGATGTTTTTTGGTATAAGTAGGTGTTTTGGGGGCTGGGGAATGTGGTTTTTGAAAAAAATTTAAATTTTTGCTTGACTCTTGCTTGCTTTATATGATACAATATAAGAAAGAATAATTATCTAAAAGTACACTTTATGATAATAATATATCATAAACAATAATAAATGAAAAAATTTAAATAATATTTTTTAACACAATATGGCTATGTTCAATTCGGTGACTAGGCGTTGGAAAACAGTATGGGAGCAGCATGGTTATTCAATAATCGCCTGCATTCTACTTATAGTTCCCTTTGTGGCGTGGATTAGTGGCTTTGGTAGAATCAACCCAGTGGATGTAAAGGGAAATGAAGAGGTCGCAAGATTAATCACATCAATATCTTTTCCAATGACTGGGATATTGCTTTTTGTTTTGGGGCAATCACTCACATATCGCGAAAAATACAGCGATGAACCTCGTGTAGAACGCTTAGTGACCGCATACACCTACATAGGCGTAACATCAGGGATAACTGTTGTAGGTAGTGCAATAATTGGGTTGCTGTCATTACAATATTATAAATCTGGTGGCAATATGTTGTTGGTTGGCGCTCTTTGTTTCCTTTTGTCGATACTAGTATTGCTTGTCATCAACACAGTATCTTTTTGCATATATACAATGACTGACGAGGGTAACTAAACATGGTGGACTTGACACCACTTCAAATTGTAGAAGCTGTTGTGAATGCTGGAGCCGAAAATTGGCTGGAGAAGCACACAGAAATATTGAACATCATAAATAATGATGTTGACTATAGAGACGAATTTCATCACAAGTTGTTACCTGCTATAGGGTTTTGGGGTGAAATACGTTGGATTGAGACTCTTAAGAAAGTAATGATTATACTTGAACAAATACTGAATGGGGACGATAGGTTTTTGATTGCTTCAGACGCAAAAAAGAGGGAGTGGCGAGATAAGCTCGGTATTGCATTTAGGGATAGAAGAGTTAAGTGTAATACAGAATATGCAAAATTTGTGATTGCTAATCAAACTTTATTGCAGGTTTTGACGGACCGTAATTATAATGTTGAATTTATAAATGTAACGCACTGTTGCCCTTGTTCTGGCGCTCTACTTATTGGCGGTTTTCGTCCACCACACTTGCCGACATCCTGTTTGAAGAACTGTTGCGCTCGTTTTGTTGCTCTACCCATTGGAGGGGTATAGATGACGAATATTGACAATTTGCTCAATCCTGAAGAAAAAGATATTTATCGACTCAATAGGCGCGAAAATAAGGATATTGAGACTATAGTAGCAGAAGATAAATCTCAAAAGTACACCTATGAAGAAGTTCAAAATATATTAAACCGAATTGACAAAAAAGCTATACTATTTTCAAGGTATGATGCATTGCATTACCTTGTTTCTACATATTCACTGGCATGTGAAATGGGAAAAACATACTACGAAGAAAAATATGCAGGTATTAACCACGAATTTAATATTGATTATTCGGATATCCATGCATACTTATACCCTGTTGAAGCAATGGGTAATCAAAATAAAATTATCAGCAATAACGATTTAGGCAGTATTAATTATATGCTCGAGTCGGCGAGTAAAAAAAAGTATTTTATGACACCGCCAACCATATATGAACTAATAAAAAAACTAGATTTAATGCATGACGACGTAGTACAATTGTCAAATTTAGAAATCAATAAACATGGTAAAATAGCTGAATTTTGCAAGGTCGTAGATAGTTGGGACGGAAAAAATCCTGAAGTATTTAGCGGAAAACTAATGGAACATTATATTGCTATGGGTAATTTTCTTGATATTTTAGCACTTGTCGATGAAAAGCAACTGGGCGCGAGATTGGCACATAATTACTCGACTGTTAAAACGCTTCTCGATGGAATAATTCCACCTATGGGCGAATCCTTAGCAGAAGATATAGGGCAAATTGAAACTAAAGAGGGCATCGAGGGCATTAAGAGTATTTATAGTAAAGCATTATCAAAGTTAAACGATTGCAGACCGTATTTCCTTGATGAAACTAAAAAAATATATTACCGTGATGAGAATAACGAAATAGATGCAGCAAACTTTGCGATAACTTATAATTTAACTGAAAAACATGGCAAGGATACTTTTTATAGATTTGTTTCGCATTCGAGACAACATGCAAAAGCGTTCAGGAATATACGATATGGCAAAAAGTCTGTTTCGTGTTGTCCTCAATGCGTATCGACTCTTATTTCAATTAAACAGAATTCTATAACTGGAATTGATGACAATGACTGGCTGAAAAAAAGCAGGTATATGGCTAAAAATATGCGAATCCTAGACAACATAAGAAATCAATACCAACTGCCACATTACAAAGGATTGTATGAAATCAAGGATATTGAAGACAAAAACGCATTCATGGAGAATACCTTGAAGCCATTCTATAATCATATGTTGAATTTTACTAAATTTACAGCACAGGTTTATCCATCATTCATTGGACAGATCATGCGCATTAACTCAGGTGTGCAGGAAAATTATGATAGATACTTTGAGGAAGATGTTAGGCGTGTAAGGCGGATATTTAACCAACAGGCAGAGTATAGCAAAATTATGAAGGATGCTATTGATCTCATCCACGAAGACTTGAAGACAACATTTGATGGACTCTGCAAACATTTAGATGGGGGAAATGAGAAACTTTTAACAGAAAATATGCGCAAAAAATTGAAAAATATTGAGAAAAAGGCACATAATTAACCTTAAACATACCCATTAATATGCTGGCGATAGGCTATTTCGGCACTTAGAAAATATAAATTTTTTGGGAAAAATACTTTTTGTTTTTTAGATATCGGATTTGCTCTTTTTTGAACTTATATTGGTGGATGATTTTCTATCAGCATGTCAAAAAAAGTGTATATAAAAAAGTGTATATGTGTATATAAAATGTGTTCTATCTAGTAATTGTCTTACACTTTTGGTTTTAGGTATATTTCTGCGGGTGTTAAATAGTCTATGCCTTCGTGGGGTCTTGTGAAATTATAGTATCTTATGAAGCTCCAGTGTTGTTTGAATAGGTGGGATTCTACTTGGTAGGCTTTGTGAAACGCTTCAATTTTGCCGCAGGTAGTGGGTCTGCGTACACTTGCAGTAATGTGTTCAATGCCCAGCTCTGTGCAATGGTGTCTAAATGCAGAAATCCCGCCGCGCGCAGGCTTAAACTGTGTACCCTGATCAGTCAAAATCTGCTGTGGAACTCCATACTTTCTAACCGCCCTATCTAATAGTAACAGGGCATTCTCGCCTGTGGGATTCCAAATCTTAATTGAGCCGGTGATGAAGCGTGAATGGTCGTCTTGGTAGCTTATCATCCAGAAATCATATCACCGCATAGCTTGAAATCGGCCTGCCACAAACTATTATTATGCTCTCTTTGGAAGCGTTTAGTGCCCCAGGTCTTTCTAGGTGCAGCTATAGGATGGTTTAGGCCTGCTTGACAGATGATTTTGTAGGCTTGATTATTATCTATGTCATAGCCCTTGTGCCTTAGGGTGCCTGCGATCTTTTTTGGACCCCACTCATATCTTTCACGTAACTTTACAATCCGGTCTTTTAGCGCTCGATCTATTTCAGGACCATTTGGACGTCCTTAGGCTTCTCATCTAACCCCCTCCATCCCAAGGTCTGATAGCGATTCCACCAACGGTAGAACATATCACGACTTATCTTAACAGAAGCACAAATATCCGTAACTGCCCACCCCTGTAACCGCTTCTTTACAATCCACACTTTAATCTGATCAATATCTCTATCCAAACCTACTCACTCTTACCATTATATTACTACACAAGAGTGTAAGGCATTTTCTAGATAGAACAGTGTATATAAAATGAAAAAGGTAAATAAAGGTCAAAAGACATAATAATTTAAGGATATAATTCAATTATAGTTTATCATGCTTTTGACATGTTTATTTTTCAATTTTTTTGTTAGCTATATTTTATTTTAAGAAAAGGTTGGTTGTATGAGTTGTGGTCATGAAGGTGGCGGAATTCTTCGGATGGGGATCAGTCTTAAAAAGGAGTGGGAAAAGCTCAATCCACAAGCACAGAAGTCTCTTGTGGACTTTATGTTGAGTTTGAAAGGAGGAAAACTTTACGTATCAAAGGCATTAACTCGGGGGTTAAGCGATCCTGAGCTTATAAAAAATTATGTGCGGGGGTCAGATTTTGTATTGGATGCTATGAAAAAGGCATTCGGCGATCCAACTTTTGTTCTCTTTTTTAGTGATTCACTGGGTGAACTCAGCAAAGATAAAGATAAAGCTACTTCATATGGGTTGAAGGTTACAAATAATCAACATGATACATATAGGCGAATTGATATTTTGTGATAGTAACTTTAGGTTGTGGCGTTATACCTTTAATATGGGGTTTAATGCCTCTTGATGCGTAGCAATGATTTTTGTCGGAAAAAAATTAACATTTTTTTGATATTTTACTGTTTTATCTGCCCCTGTCCTCCATTGGTTGGGCGTGAGCGAAGAGGCTTGGCGCGGTATCGTCCCTTGGGCGTTACGGGGCAGTTGCCGAGCATTTGAGCATCGCGCCATTTGGCGCGTAACGCCTCGGAGCGAGCCAGCCTGTGTCAAAACTAATTTTTTATCAATTATACTATGCTATATATGATGTATGTTATTTTATCGCATACTATATGTTGTGGTTTGATGAGTTGAATTTTGACTTTTGACACAGTCTGGAGCATAAAGTACCTTCCGAACGAGACCTTGTCAATTCAATCCTTCTCATGCAGCTGCTGTTGTAGGTTCTTAAAATATATCCGTGTCGCTAAAAACGCCACAACAAAATACCCTGAACCGTCCTATCGTTACCCAAATACGTTCTATTCGCCTCCAAATAATTCTTCATATACTTAAGGGCCTGCTCAGTCTTCTCTCTATCTTTATACCTGCTCATAAACCGTCCTAGATGGACTCAGAAAAATAAAAAGGGATATTATGTTGGAGATGTAGATTGGAGAGTGAAGGTAATGCCTTTAGGAGTAGTGTGTTTTATTGTGTAGTCGGTTAGAGCAAAATCAAGCACAGATTGAAGCTTATCGTCAGCAAGAAGCTGCAGAACAGCAGCAGTTCCACGAAAACATGGGTCGTATTAAACATAAAATTGCCATAATCAGTGGTAAAGGTGGAGTTGGTAAGAGCACTGTAACTGCTAATTTGGGTGCTGCGTTGGCTAAAGAGGGTTATCGTGTTGGTGTTTTAGATGCTGATATTCATGGTCCGAGTATTCCGCGTTTGTATGGTTTAGAGGGTAAGCAAGTCCGTTCTAGTATTGCAGGTGTTTTCCCTGTGGAAGGTCCCTTAGGTATCAAAGTGATGTCAATTGACTTTTTCTTGCCTGGACAAACCCCTGCTATTTGGCGTGGGCCCTTAAAGATGAAGGCAATTAAACAGTTCTTATCTGATGTTCTATGGGGTGAATTGGATTATTTGCTTATCGATTTACCGCCTGGAACTGGTGATGAACCTTTAAGTGTAGCCCAACTGTTACCTGAAATATCTGGTGTAATTATTGTTACAATGCCTTCAATTCTTTCCAGTGAAATCGTCAAAAAAGCCATAATCTTCGCTGAAAACCTTCAGATGCCTGTATTAGGAATTGTCGAAAACATGAACGGCTTTATCTGCCCTCATTGCGGTGAAAAAACCGAAATCTTCCAGTCAGGCGGCGGATTAAAAATAGCCAAAGACACCGGTGTTGACTTTCTTGGAAGCATCCCAATTGACCCTAAAATCAGTTTTGACGCAGATAAAGGTTCACCGTTTATCCTCTCTTATCCTGAATCTGACGCCTCTAAAATCTTTAACAAAGTAGTCTCTAAAGTTGAAGCTAAACTCAAAAAATAGCTCTTAATTTTTTAGATTAAATTTTTACTGTAAAAAGGGGTGTGAGAGTTAATCAAACTCTCATTTCTAAACTGTATTGTCAAGATCTGGTTTACTTTACTAGAGTTATCTCTATTGTAGAAACCATTCTAGACTTGTTCTCGCCTTCTCGTGGCGGCATCTCGGCTGTTCCAATTGCTATTTTGCTCACTTTGAGTTCTTTGATAAAGCGGCTTCTTGTGATTTCTGCAACGTCAACAGCTGTAGTGATTGCTTGGCCTCGTGCTTTCAAAGTGATGTCTTTTGTTGTCCCAGAAGAGAATGCCGTGATAATAGCTAGAACATAGCTCATTGGAGGTTTATTTCCAACGAAAATAACGTCTTGTTGTTTTTCTGCCATTTTATTTCACTTGTTGTACTTGTCGTTCTGTCGATTTCTTTGACAGCCCGTTATAGCCAAATATGTTAGAACTTCCTTATAAACGCAATTCAAAATACTGCTAACACTTTTTTGGCATCTTTTGGTATATAGATTTCAAAAATTTTTAATTCCTCATACTCTAAAACGTTATGGCTTTATACTTGTTTGAAGAAACAGGTAAACCTAAAAAAGAGCGTTGCTTTATGTCTGTCTCACCTAGCACTCGTGAAGTTCTGGCAAGAAGAATCGCTGGCGAAATCATACTTTCCGGAAAACCCGGTGTGACCATGAGAAAATGGCGTGAACTTTTTGCTGTATCCCAACTTAGCCTTTCAGAAGTCATGAGTTTGTCTTCATCTGTTATCAGCGATTATGAAAGTGGACGCCGAAAAAGCCCTGGAGCCAAATTTATCCGCCGCTTTGTTTTGGCATTATTACGAATTGATGAATCCAAAGGCAGTCGCTTCATACGCGAGTTTGCTAAACTCACAAGCTCACCAAGCATGGCCATTATTGATTTACGAGAGTTTCCTATACCCGTTCGTGTAGAATACCTATGCCGAGCAATTAACGGCAAAATTGTCGCATCTGAAGAAAAATCAGTCAAAGAAATTAACGGCTACACCGTAATTGACAGTAAACACGCTGTTGAATCTCTTTCTGGACATGAATACACCCAACTTTTTGGCGCTTCTAGCGAACGAGCACTAATCTTCACCAACGTGGAAAATGGCACTCTACCTATGATGATTGTCCGCGTTTGCAGCCTCAAACCGCGTGTAATAGTTTTCCATAAAACCTTGCCTGATGAAGAAGCCATCAAACTTGCTGAATACGAACAAATACCTCTAATTTACTCTTCAGCTCCAAGCGTTGAACAACTTGTAAAATCCCTACGTAAACTCTACCGCATTGCATTACACATCAAACTGGGACGACGTGTTCGCCCACCACCAAAAATCAGCGCCTAAAAAACTGTTTCTAAACCTAAGCTACTGAGACGATCAGTAACGTAAAGCAAACAGCTACAATAAGCCAGTCAAAAAATCATTATGATAGTGTGTTTAATTATTGTGCAAAAATAAAGTTTGTACCTAAAGTGTTTTTACTTTTTTTCTTCTTTAGGTTTAGAACCAATCTCAACGACAAGTATGTTTACCTGATAGTTTTTACCGCCTGACATCATTTTCCCCTGTGCATGATAACCGCGGCTACCAGTTTTGAAGTCTTTTTTGCCTAAAAGAAAATTCATTCTTTCGCCATTTAACTCAATAGTTGCCATATCAACTTCGTTACTCATATTAAGTCATCCTATCTGATGATTTAAACAGCACATTGTTGCTTTTCACCTTTTCGCTATCCAAAAACCAACACCATAAACCATGACCTGTTTAGTTGGCTCAAAGCATTATTTTCTCATTGCCAGAACACTTACAGGTGTTTTAATCGGTGGTTTGGGTAGCAATTTAACTTGTTGTTAATAACACCACATGTAAACCATCACCGTTATACTGTTACGTTATGTTTTGGCAGAAGACTGTTTTCAAAACATTTTCAAGTAAATCACACAGCACATATCCCTATCTTCTTAGAGTCCACAAAAGAAAAAGGGCGTTTAGGGCGTGTTGGGCGTTACCTCCGGAAGTTTTTCCCCTACTCTCTCTATACTATCCTCTGCCCCCTTCCGGAAAAAGTTCCGCAACAAACGCCCCAAACGCCCCAAACGCCCCAAACGCCCCAAACATAAAGAAGAACAATCTCGACAAAACGTGTTGTATTCCAAATTCTAAATGTAATCCCATAAATAGAAACCAATAGGTGACAATAGATTTTGTCACTAAAACCTGATAATCATTAAAATGCCTGACTGCATGCTTATTCTATAACTAGTATGCTAAAGGTATATAAGGTTCTGTTGAAACGCTAACTACTGTTGCCGGCCAGAGGGCGCGGGTTCCACCTGATCCCGTTCCGAACTCAGAAGTTAAACCGTGTTCCGTTCCCAACTGTAGTGCGGTCTTC